>Ga0163162_10000447_pt1 | contig 38180 bp, 29 predicted proteins | sample S55metaG_FD_115310 | JGI IMG/M metagenome (GOLD analysis project Ga0163162, IMG submission 115310) | Switchgrass rhizosphere microbial communities from Kellogg Biological Station, Michigan, USA - S5-5 metaG | ecosystem: Host-associated > Plants > Roots > Rhizosphere > Soil | place: USA... | reverse complement strand
TTAGGCATCCCTGAATCACCAGCTCTTCTGGTTGAATCGGGCAACCTTTGGCTCGCTTACTTCCAGGCTTTGAACGAAAGCCTTGCGGTTGTGCGTTTTACCGGGCTCATTGATCATCGTCTTGTGCCTATAGGGGACGAGGGGTTAGGACGCCACCCCTATGTGCTGTCGGGCCTTCAGCCTTACTCGTTCAACGAACTTATTGGCTCAGAAGAAACCGTCAGCCGCCCATATACAAGCGCTAGACATTGGGTCGTTACGTTTAAAGACGAGACTCTTGATGTGATTGCACGAACTGGTGAGGTCATAGCCTCGGGATTAACCTTGGCATCGCCACTTGAGGCCTTGCTCTCGTTTCAAATCCCACGAGTTACAAACGGTTTTCTCAACGACTGACGTCTGCTTGGGGTTGAAAGCGGTCATTGGGTAAACCCAATCACCTGGATAGGATTCTAACCCCTTCCTGCTTGCTCGGAGGCCGCTTTCGGCCTGTAAATTCAAACCCGCCCGCCAGTCGCAGCAGGACTGAAAATCCGGTCTAACGCTGACTCGTCTACGTCCGATATTGGACTTCGCGGGCCCGGATTTGCCCAAATTTTGTCCCAAAAACTCCATCGTTCGATCATCCCGAGCCGGCGCTGAATTGGCGACCAAACCTAAATTTTCAAGGCGTAGCCAGCTAGCTTTTTGACATGGCAAAAAGATATTCTTATGCCATCTACCACCTTTGAGTCAGCACTCAAGGCCATTACTATAATGAACATAGCAGTTGAACCAGCTCAAGCCCCATACCCTACACAACCAGAGGCAAAACAAATCGGAACATCTCATCATAAAAAACCTTATGATTACGTCGTAGGCGATAAAGATAACGACGGAAATCCAATCGTAAAAATATACGCAAAGTTTCCTGAATTCTTAGTCTACAGAACTAAAAGTGCAATAAGAATTGATATAGATGACGACCATCCCAACAGGGAACAGACAATAACCAGGCATATGAAAATATCCGTCGATCTTGGAAGACTATACTCTTGGCTACCTGAAGAACTCGACGACTCAGAACCTGTAAACAAACAAATTGCACGAGCAATGACCACCAACGCAGTAGGCAATCTTGAAGAAGCACAAAAACTTCTTAAGCACGCAGAAGAAAGAATATTAAAAACAAAAACCCTTATAGGACGATTAGATTACACAGTGAGCGCATTTTCATTTGTGTCGATCATTACCGTCATTACCTTGATAGTAGCTTGCCTAGTCGGCCCAGGTGAGGTTCGAACCCTGCTTTATGTTGTTCTATCTGGTGGCCTTGGAGGACTTTTGTCAATCTCTCTCGGCTTTTCCAGGCTAGAGATAGACCTCGACGCCACGAACCAAACCAACAGGCTGATCGGTTGCTCTCGTGTAATAATTGCAATAAGTGCAGCAATATTTTCATACTTTGCTATCAAATCAGAAATAGCTTTCACATTCATAGCGAAGTCACCTGAACACTACGGACTTTACATGATTGCCATGATGTCAGGCTTCATCGAACGATTAATCCCCAACATGATGAATAACTTGGCAAAGAACGACGAGCCCAAATCATAACAAAGCGCAACCCAAAACTATCGCACCCCGATTATGTAGGGGTATATGGGGGATTTTGAAGGATAGTCCCGTGGTTGCTGGCCCTGATGCCACTCGACATCCGATTACATAAATGCATAACTGGCATTGGATGGCATAAGTTGGCGTACGGTTTCCCCAACCCCGCCCAGCCTTTTGGGTCAAGGCCCTGCCAGGGAATTCTAACAATTTGAAGCTATACCCCTGCTGACAGGCAGCAATCGGCCAGAAGCGGACGCTGGACAGCGCACGGCAGCATGTCTTTGAGATCGCAATCCAACGTCATTAACGATGCTGATCACATGTCTATGCCCAAGCTATCCGCTAACGCCCTCAGCTTCAGTGTTACGGCGATGATCTCGTGCGCGAGAGCTGACCCACATGCAATGAGATACCTAAGCTCTCGCTTGGTCACCGTGAGGTTTACACATTCAATATCGGAAAGATCGTCCATTCAAATCCCAAGCGAATCCAGAGCTGTCGTTACTCCACATTTATACTGTACTGTCGGGGGGACGAGACCGGTCAGTTCTTCCACCAGGTTGAGGCCATCGAAAACATAGCCGATGGTCTACCCGGCAATCGTCTTCTCAACCACTGGTTAAATAAACAGGTGACCACCATCTTGTATGGAATGGGCCGAGTGCAACTCCCGGTGAAATGGGTATGTGCACTTCCCAGTTAAAGGAATCCAATATAGCTCCGGTGGGTCTGTTATTTTAGACAAATAAGATACAAACTCTCCAAAATCTTGCTGTCACCTTGCTTCTTACTCGAAACTATATCTACATCACGGCATAGGATTTTGTTTTTCAGGTGGTCTGGTACGGCAAAAACAGTCCCCTCCTCCCCCGATTTATTCAAAACAACCCATACTCGTGCAGATTGATTAGCATCAACTGGAAAACCTGCGACGTCTCGTCCTGTTTGGTTTATGTTGTTGATTACTATTAACGAGGTTCGGTCTGAGTCATTTCTGTATTCTGATTCTACGCCTTGTAAAATTGAGTAGTCTTTTTTATTGCCAAGTTCTCCACTCATCGATTTCGCATAAAGTTGATATACAAAAATAGCTACTGTTAAAAGCATTATTATTGCGCACCATACAAATGCACGTATTTGCTTATTCATATGACCTCACTTTGGATCAAACTGTTTTAAAATTGAAGGGGGGGCTCCGCCTGGTCGGATATATATGTATTTCGATCCGGGTAGATTCAGTGTGTCAAAAAAAACCTGGCCTGGGAACATTGAAGGCTCTCTAGAGGTCAAGCCTGAACTGTTTAAGGCATCTCCTACGGCAGTCGCGCAGTTGTGAGCGGATATGGAGTAGTCCTGTTGAAAATTTGTTCTCATTGACGCCTGTATTGCCGCTTCTTGTTCGGGTGTTGTGTCGAATACATTTATCTCCATGAATCGATTAGACTGAGTATTCAGGTAGTCACTGAAGCTCGCTCCATAGGCATCCCGAGTCCCGTAACTAAATACTCCTCCCCCAGTGGTAGCTATCGCGACATGGCCAAATGCATTGCCATCAACACTTCCAGATCGAACTACTACAGTAGCAAGCCCTAATGGGTCAACGTTATTTGTCGGACTCCCATTCACGTAGGCATACGTATTAATCCCTCCCGCAAGGCTAATCGGATCTCCCGAGATAAAACGTCCAAAGCCTGGAGAGTAGTACCGTGCCCGATAATAGTAGAGGCCCGTGCCATCATTTTCCCGGCCAGTGTACTGCTGGCTGTTGGTACTGGCTGAACCGCTGCTGCTGGTCTGGCCATAGGGGTCGTAGGTGTATTGCGTGGTGAATGCTCCGCTGCTGTCGGTGAGCGTTTGGGTTGAACCCTGCGCATCAGCCAAGTAGCTGTAGGTGTTTCCACTGGCCTCGGTGCGGCTAAATATTTCATCGAGGCCGCCCGTGAGGAGGTTGGCTTGCACCGTCGGGGGGACGGCACCGGTCAGCTCTTGCACCAGGTTGAGGCCATCGAAAACATAGCCGGTGGTCTGCCCGGCAATCGTCTTCTGGTTGCGTCTGTTGGCCGCGTCATAACTGAAACTGCCAGACGTAGTGCCCTGGAGTGTGCTCAGACGCTGGCGCGAATCCCAGGTGTAGGTATTGCTACCGTCGCTGGTCAGGTTGCCATTGGCGTCATACAGCAAGGCGGCGCCGCTCCATGCGGTCAATTGGTTAGCTGCGTTGTAGCTGGTAGCGCTCACGGCGCCAGGCAAGTTGGTGCGAGCCAAGCTGCCGCCAAGCTGCACACGCTGACCGGCGTTGTCGTAGCCATAAATCAAATTTCCAAGGCTGGTGCCCCCCTTGGCGTAATTCAGGTTGATCAGCTGCCCGGCGTTATCGTAACCGTAACTGACGATCACCCCGTTGGGCAGGGTTAAGGTGGCACGACGGTTGTCTGCATCATAGGTGAACGCCGCGCTCTGGCTGCCGTTGCTGAGATTGGTCAGGCGACTGCCGACGTCGTAGGTGTAATTCACTGTGGGCTGGCCCGTCACAGTCATACTGGTGCGACGATCAGCGGCATCGTAGGCGTAGGAGACGGTGCCTTGGGGTGTCGTCTCGCTGAGCAGATGATCCAGATTGTCAAAGCTGCGGGTGATTGTGCCGCCCTGGGTATCCACGATCTGCGTCAGACGGTTGCCACCATCGAAGGTGTAGGCCACGGTGGCATCCGGTGCTGTCAACGAGGGGCCACTGCCAATCAAGGTTTGCCCAAAGGCCGATTGCGTGCGCCGACTCAAAGCGTCATAGGTGTAGGTGGCGATGACGCCATTGCGAGCGGTCCACTGTGTCACATTACTCAGGCCATCGAGGCCATAGCTTTGCGTAGCGTTCAACGGATCGGTGTACGTCACGCGGCGATCGCGAGCATCGTAGCTATACGCATGCACTCCATTCTTGGCGTCGGTGACGCTCAGGAGATTGCTATTCGTGTCGTAAGCAAAGCTCGTAACACTCCCTAGAGGGTCTGTCACTTTGGTTTTACGGTCCAGCGCATCATAATCCATCAGGGTGCGACGCCCCACGGCATCAGTAATTGCCAGGATGCGCCCCGCGCTATCGGTGAAGTAACTAGCGGTCCGTCCCAAGGGGTCGCTAATGCTGACGAGATCCGCAAAAGAATAGCTGAGAGCAGTATTCGCTCCAATGGGGTCAGTGATCTGCGTCACCCGCCCTTGGCTATCCGAGGTGAATTTCACCGCGTTGCCCAAGGGATCAGTAATCTGCGTCAGACGTCCCAGACTGTCGTAGCTGTAGTTGGTGGTATGGCTCAGGCCATCTGTGTGACTGGTCAGCTGATTGAAGGTGGGGTCATAGGTATAGCTGTCCGTCACGGCCTGCGACGATCCTTGCATTCGGATCACGCTGGTGAGGTTACCCACGCTGTCGTATATATAGCCGGTCACTCGTCCCAGGGCATCAGTGACAGAGGTCACCTGATTGGTGGTGGTATCGCGTTGTAGGCTATAGCTTTGCTGCTCGGACAGACCTAAACCGTAGGTGTTTGTCGTGACGTAGCCGGCGCCATTGAATGCCAAGTGTTCGATATTACCGCGGGGATCGGTCACATCCGTCTGGGTCACTTGGCTGCCGCTGAGCGTGTAGGCAAATTGGTAGGTACCTGCAACAGGACTTCCATAGCCCAAGGTTTGCTGGGAAATTCGGCCGTTGGCATCGTAACTGTTACTGAGCAGTACATTGCCGTTGGGCCGGGTGATGGTCAGCATCTGGTGGGAGCTGTCGTACGTATAGGTTTCCACTCCGCCATTGGCGTCGGTTACGGTCCAGAGATTCCCGCTACTGTCATAGGTGTAGTTGACCGTACGACCCATATTGTCACTGGCCTGAGTAATGCGGTTGCTGGAGTCATAGGTAAAGCTTATCCAGCGCCCATTGGGCGATGTCACCTGTTGCAGGTTGCCGTTGGAGGCTCGGGTCAGTGTGAGCGTGTTACCAAAGCGATCCATGGTTTGGGTCATGGCTGCTTGTGCCGGCGTGGTGTTACCCATTGCTTCCGGGAACCACATTTTCGAGCCATCTTTAAGCTTGAGCAGCCACGGCCAAGTGCCGTTGACCCATGAGATGGTTGCCCCCTGAAATCGATCCAATGGGGAGCCATTGTGTTGATACACCGCATCTGTGTAACCCGTACCTGTCGAGGTCCGGTTGAAGTGGATACGCTCGCCATCCGAGAGAATCAGATCCTGATAGGTATAGGGGAAGATATCGCCGACCATGAAAATGTCGTACACGTGATTGGTGCCGATGCCGAAGGCACGCGACCGCGTGTCTTCGGAGAGGTAGGTGCGAGTCAAGGTCAGGGGGAGAGTATCGGCGACGGTTAGATCGGTGTGCGGATAGGTGAACAACCCCGTGGACGTATCCACCGGCTCGGCTTTATCGCTCGAAGCAACCCCCAGCCATTGATTACCGCCTCCGGCTGTGGGGTTTCTGGCGGGCGCCAGGGATGGCACACTGACCATGGCTCCGGTGAACTCATAAATACCCACACCGTCCCTTGGAATAACCTGTTTGCCGTTCGCGGAAACTAGCCCTTCGCCATAAACGTACCAGCCTTTGTAGACGGGATCGTAAGTCCAGAAGTCCATCGTCGAGCCAGGCGGGCGGCTATTGTAATTGGGGTAGATGATTCGTGCCGCCTGAAAACTCTTAGGATCGATGGCTTGTAGGTTCGCGCTGCCTGGCTGGATGGTGAAGTACACAGGGATATCGTGTGTGGGGAGCGGGAATGGTGTCCGATCAACAGGAATAGGCGTGATACTGACGGAGGTGACAACCTTTCCGTCGATATCGCGAATGACCGTTCCTTGGGGAATGTGCACCTCCAACCCAGGAATAAAGGGGGTGGTGATAATCACCTCACTGGTCGTGGGTGACGGCAGGCTCACCGCATGTTGCGTATCGGTACGGGGCAACCAAATGGTGTATTGCAGGGATTGCGTTTTGCCATCCTGAAAGATATCGACCAGATCATCAAACAGCCCGTAATGACGGCCCGGCTTGTTGGCGCCGGAGCCATCGACTCTCAGCGTTTGATTTCCAGTGTTGATACCACTCAGCAAAAAGCGGCCGCTCGCGTCCGTGGTAGCGATTTGTGCACCCACTTTTAATCTCACACCTACCGCCGCATTGCCGTTCATCAACAGTACTTGACCCGCCAGCGCAGTGACCCCCGAGGGTGCCTGCAAGTGGGGCAAATCCTGCAATGGGGAAGGCTGGCGTTTGGCGCGCCAGTCACCGGTAAAATGCTCCGGGCCCGGGATCCAGTCTTCAGGACCGGTGCTGGCCGTAACGGCGCCGGGAGGAATCGCTAGCGGCTTAGTTTGGCCATTGAGCGCGCTAGAGGGATTGGTGTTGACGCCGGTTGATGCGACGTTGGCGGTCAGGGCTAGCGTAGTAAAACTGTACCCTGTGAGTGGGAGTTGAGTGCCACTTACATCTGTGGAACCGCTGACAAAGACACTGTAGTGCGTCTCCGGCAATAGTTCCTGCGTCGGCACAAAGAACACCACCCGCCCATTTTCCACGGGGGTTACCGCGCCGGTAATTTGGCCGGTCGGGCCGATCACGGTCACGGAGTTATTGTTCAGCGACGTCACCGCCATCGGCCTGGAAAAACGCAGGCTGATCCAGCTGCTGACAGCAACGGCGTTGGCATTAGCCATAGGCAGACTGGCCTGCACTTGCGCTGGACTTTGCAGGGACTGTGATGTCGGTAGCAAGCTGGCCCCGTGATCCTCCAGCGAGGAGAATTTTTGCTGGACCGGGTCATAAAGCTCGCTACCCGTCACCGGCTGACCACTTTGGTCTTTGCCGCCCTGGATCAGGATGGGGTCCGCAGACAAGGTTTGCGCAGTATGCCCATAGCGGGCAGTCGATAAGCCAATGGGTAACTGATCCACCGTTCCCGTATGCGGATCCCACAGTTCGGCGTTGGACAGCGCCCTATGCTGGGCCGATAGTCCACCGACTAATAGCACGCGCCCCTCCAGCAATAGGGTGGCCGTATGCTGCGCGCGCGGCGTAAAACCCGCGCCGGTAATAAGCAGCGTCTGCTGTGTTTGAAGGTTGATGCGCTCAGCCTGGCTAAGAATGCTGTTGTCCGCTCCTACGCCGCCAACGATAAGTACCGTGCCATCCGGCAACAAGGTAGCCGTATGGCCTTGGCGTGGCATATTCAGGCTGCCTGCAAACAGCGTATTGGTGTTTGTCACTGGATCGACCAAGGTAAGCGTCGCCAGTGTCACGCCATTTTCTGCGCCTCCGCTGAGCAGCCAACGGCCATCAGGCAGCAACGTGGCGGCTTCGCCAGCGTGAAGCGTGGGTACGGTGCTGGAAGGCGTGGCAGTGCCGACACCACTTGGTGGAGTGGCGATCGCCTGAGAGGTCACCATGATTAACGCAAGCCAGGTGATAAGCATTAACAAGCAATGCTTCACTTGCCGTAACCAGATCTCAGAATAAGAAGATGCGGCGCAACCGAAGTAATTCCTTTTCATGGCTCATTCCCTCAAGGATTGGTCACGCTGACATTAATGGAGCCCACATTGGCGGCCGACGGATCGATATAGATCGTATAGGTGCCGGTGGTGGGAAGGGTCTGGGGCGACAAGTTAAAGCTGGCACTGCTGGACGCAGTCGACGTAAGGGAGGTGTTGTCGGGCTTTTTCAAGGTGACTGACACGTAGCCCATGCTGTTGTTTACCAAGCGAACCGTTGCCGTCTGGCCCGAGGTTCCACTGAAAGTCACGTTCGCATTTTGCCCCTCCGCCGTTGTGGTGACGGTCAAGGCGGAGCCATTGATCGTGACAGAACCTGTCACATCCGCCGGTACGCTGGTCAGGTGGAAGGTCATACTGCCGGTGTCAGCGCTACTCGGGTTGAGATAGATGGTGTAGGTGCCCGTGGCCGGCAGCGTCAGGGTGTTCGTGTAGTCTCCTGTCGACCACAGACCGGAATATATATTGCCATTACTGGTACTGGAGTTACCGCTGGCATCGGGCTTGTAGACAGTGAGCATTTCGCTACGGGGATAGGTGGAATTGGGCGTACTGAGGTAGATGCGCTGGCCGGCGGTGCCGCTGAAGGTAAGGCTGCCATTCTGGCCAATAGCAGTCGTGGTCAAGGTAACATCCGGGCCGTCAAGACTAATGATGCCAGTTGGGTCAGGTGGCACGCTGTACAGTGTGAGCGTCACACTGCCCGTGGCATTACTGCTGGGGTTGATCAGGATCGTGTACGTACCGGCCGTTGGTAATGCGGTGGTGTCAATATAGCCGGTGGAGGAGCACTCGGAAGCGTTGGTTAGGATGCTGCCATCGGGGTTATAGATGGTCAGGGTATAACAAGCTGAAAAAGTCCCCCCCGTCACGTTGAGATAAAATCGCTGGTTCTGTGTGGTGTCAAAGAGTAGCAGCGCCTTTTTACCCGCAGTGGTAATGCTGACTGTCTTTCCTGCACCAAAGACTAAGCGATCCGTGTACTGGATGTCGGTTGCTAACAACGGCGAAGGTGGAACGAACAAGTCCTGTGCACTGATTGCGGTGCCATAAGCCGTCGTGACGCTGACCTTACCACCCAGGGTATTGGCGGGAATACTTGTGGTGATACTGCTCGTACTCGTGGAGTTGATGTTCAGTGAGCGGGTGTTAAAAATTGTTTTTTCTTTGGATTTATCAGCCTGGAAGTTGCTTCCTGAAATCGTCAGCGCGGTGCCGGCCGTTCCGATCGCTGGCACCAAGTTAGTAATGGCTGGAGCCTGGCTCGCCGCGATCGTGAAATTGACCGTCGAGGTGGCGTTGCCTCCTGGCGTGGTCACGTTAATCGGCCCGGTAGTGGCGCCGCCCGGTACGACCACTGTCAGGCGGTTAGGATAGCCTGGATCGATAGTCACCGAACTGGCGGTTGTGCCATTGAACTGCACGGTGTTCTGGCTGGCCGTGCTGTTGAAGTTATTGCCATCAATCGAGACAACGGTGCCGGCTGGTCCTTGCGCTGGTGAAAAGGTCAAGATGCTGGGAGTACTTGCGGCATAGCCCTTGATAGCCGTGATATTGCCGACGGCGTCATGATCGTACTCGGTCGATATTGTGTTGTTGGTGACTCCTGAGAGGCGACCAGCTTGGTCGTAGCTATAGCCAATGGAGCCATTCCCCACAGTGATGCTGACGGCAGTCGAGGTGGTTGTGAGGCCCTGGAAGTCGGTGGCTTTGGCTGTGAGGCTGTAGGTGCCGGGAGGAACGCCGGCCCAGTTGAAGGCGTACGGTGCAGCGGTGACCGTGCTCAGCAATGTGCTGCCCTGATAGAAGTCCACCTTGGCAATGTTGCCACCGCTCTCTGTGGCATTTGCCGTCAAGATGACCGTTGCCGGCACGATGAATGAAGCGCCACTGACAGGCGATGTTAAGGTCACCGTTGGCGCGGCGCCGGCTTGCGCGGCAAATGCCATGCCCAGCAGCCACCCTGTCATCACAACGAGCCGATACCAGCCTGACGCTTGCTGCGACATATCCTTATCCTCGGTTCTGTTGCGGGAGTGCTGGTTCACATTCAGCCCTTTGCTGGAAATGAGGGCTCGTTAAGGCTTTGAGAAACACCACCAGATCGGTTTTTTCTACGGGGGTCAGAATCAAGGGGCGACCGGCTTCGACGCCGCGGTAATACACTTCCAAGTCCACAGCTTCTTCAAGTGTCGCTACGCTGCCGTCGTGCATATAGGGCGCCGTCTCTGCCACATTGCGCAGGCTGGGGGTGCGAAAGCGCCCGAGATCGGCCGGCTTGAGGGTGACACTGAAACGGCCCAATTCAGCTAGGGCAGGATCCGACAGCACGAGTTGTTGACGCTCGGCTTCGCTCAACTTTGCAAACCGAACCGCCTCTGGGGCCAAACGATCTTCCAGGCGCTTGAGCCCTACACCCAAGGTGTGAAACTGCTGGTCGGTGAACAACGCACTGGTCTCGCCGATGACATGGCATTGCCCACACTGAGCACGACCACGAAATAACTCCAGGCCACGTAAAGCGGCTGCATCCAAGGCTGTTTTGTCGTGCCCATAGCGGTAGCGATCAAACGCAGAGTTACCGGCCAGCAGCGTGCGTTCATAGGCCGCCATGGCCTGTGCAACCTGCGCGACCGTTAACGGCTCAGGAGGAGCTGCAAATGCTTTCTTGAAGGCGGCAACATAATGATCATCCTGCCGAATGGCGTGGAGTAACTGCGCCTCATCACGCAGGCCGTGTTCGAGCGAATTAAAGAGTGGATCTGTAGCCTGCGTCTCAAGGCTGTCGCGGCGTCCATCCCAGAACTGGGTCTGGGCAAATACCGCATTGAAGAGAGTGGGTGTGTTACGCGTCCCCAACTGGCGGTGGATACCTTGGGCGCGCGGTAAACCATCAATGAAGCCGTGCTCGGGAATATGGCAGGAGGCACAACTGATCGAGTCGTCAGCACTCAGACGCTTGTCAAAGAACAGCGTTTTGCCGAGCTGAACTTTTTCCTCCAGGTGATCAGGCGACGAGACACCTGGTGCTGATGGAAGACCCAGCAAATTATCTGCGGCTTGCTCGGCACACGCCGCCGAGAATCGAGGCAGAGGGTCAGCCATAGGCATGCCAACAGGCAACAGCACCAGGCACATGCTCAGGCAATGCACGATGCGCATGCTCAGTACTTGTACATAGCGGGCTGAAGCCTGGAGCCTGGATACCAGAGGAGATAAGGGCGGAAAACGGGGCGTTTCGGATCAATCCATTGGAGAGCATCCAGCATTTGCTGCTGAGACTGTAGACCTGAAGCCACCATAAACACCTCCCTGTGAACCAGAGCCAAATTTGGCTCGTCGTACACATCGTATGCACTGCGGTTGGAACACTTGCGTGTCCACGATGGTGTCCTCATTCCATGAACTTGGGTGAGATCGAACGTCCACGATCCCGAGCATCCAGCACGAAGTGACAGTAGTACAGTGTTAAAAAACTCGCCAACGGGACTATGGGAAACCGACAGGCTAGGATGGCTTTTCTGCCATCAATCTCGACTGTGCGAGGTTTGTTCGAAAGGAGCCCGATTACTCGCCGGATGTGCAGACATACTCTCACTTTGCCTACGGCCAATGTCCTGTCTATTGCTGTGGTGGCAATCCGATCTGGCTGTTTTTATTTACTTTTAAGAAGTTCTGTATGGGCAGTCACCTGTATTTCCAGCCGCTCTGGAAGCACCACCAAGATGGTGGGATTTCCGAGGCCCAAGCCCGACATTGATAGGGGTTTGAAGATGCTGAGGGGGCGGAAAATATTTTTCGGGCGGCTGTGTTGTGGCACATTTTCGCGCACGGGCTAACCGGTGCCCTGCAAACCCATGGGAACCAGGAAGAACAACCTGGCGAGCAGAGTTCGGTGGGAATTATCGAGTCGCGTTGACTGACAGCTCCTGGCCGAAAGGGTGCAGTCGACCCAATCCCGACGATCTGGTGCAATGAGAATTTGGGCACCCAGGTGTGTGTGACGTAGACCTCAGTGTCTTCGGCGTCAGATTCGCTCTCAGTTTGCTACGAGGGAAGTGGCCTCTCTTCGCGCATGTGATGCGAGGCAAGTGGTAGATTTGAAACTCGCGATTTTTCGAGGAGTGAAGTTATGGGGACCCATGAGGTTTCGCAGCGCGAGGCTCGTGCCATCAGCGGGAAGCCACGTGCAGAATGGCCAGCGAGCTTTCGAATTGTATGGGACTTCAGCCCGGCGAACATTTATCGTGCCGAGGATGGGGCTTCTCCGGACGATTATTTACCTTCTGAGTACCGGTTTGGTGAAGCGGATTTGATCGAACTGGACAGTTCGTTTCATGGGCACAGCCGAAGGGATGATTCAGAGCTTTGGACCATCGCTGCCCATAAAGTTGTAGGTGTGATTCTACATTGGAGTAACGGAGGCGTTATGACGCCGCCCCTTTTGGATATCAATATGGACTGCCTGGTGATCACAGGAGGTAACAACCGGATTGCGGTATGCAGAGCGGACGGACTGGTACGGCTGCCGTTCATCTATCCCACAGATAAAACTGAGCTGTTTGCCGCCAGGCTTAAGTCTTTCCAGAGTTTGAACTCCGGGCATGAACTCCTGGGTAGTGCTGCAAACTAGGTGAATTCGACTCGGCCGAAGTTGGAGCGGCAAAGTATGAGCGTTCAAGGCAAATGCTTAGTGGACGCGTCTCGGTCAGGGCGTAGCCAATGCTCCGAACAGCGTTGAGGTAAATGAGCACCCCGCCCGCCAGCGGGGTTAGCTCCAGCCTTGACGGCTCAGACCTTCGACAAAACGATAGCGGCAAGGAGCACCAGCAAAACGGCGGTTACCGGTGCGCAACCCGACACACAAAGTGTGCCGACCACGCCGCCGAACGCGGTGAGGCGTCCGGCCAAAGCCGCTGAACCGCTCTGAGTAGTGATATTCATCATATCCCTCCAGAACTGTCTTCTCAGTCCCAAATTGCGGCTGGTTGGGAGAAGACTGGTTCAGACTGTGCCACTATTTTGTGTTTACCAGACACAGGGCACGGCACCCAACCGGTTCAATGACGCCACCGATAAGGGTCGATAACGCCAATTGGTGAGATCATGCCATCAAGGCCGCTTTTGGTCAAAATCGCGTCCGAAGAAGGTGAATTCCCAGACGCTGCCCGAGTGAGCATCCCTTAGCCTCGGCAAGACCTGAACTGCTGATATTGGGAGAACCTGGTTCGCGTTCCTCTCCAACTTCTTGCACGAGTGTGGTAACGGCATCCTTCCGACTGCCTCTGCCATTGCATAACACTTGACCATCCGTTGCGTTGCCCGTGAGCAGCCGCTTGCATCGATTTGACCAGCCCATCGGGTATCGTTGACCGGCAAAAGTCGGCCATGAGCGGACGTTGGACCCAGCGATCGCAAATGGACAGCATTGCCAAGGCTGCTTTCGAAGCTAGAAGGTAGTAGGGCTTGCCGTAATCTTTTTAGTACTTCCCTCCGGGCGAAATCGCGTTTGCCGCAACCACGTCTAAGCTCGCTAGACAGGGAAAGGTGTGGTGCTCGTCCGAGCACGCTGACACCTAACCCCTCCATTAAGCGGGCGTTAGGGAGTCAAGCGGCGTGCAAGAAGCTACCTCACTGCTGAACCCGAGTCGCTTATGGACTCGCTCTGAAGTACTCACCCGCCCTTGCCCCGTGCCAAGGGAGCCTGGCGTCTATGCCTGGTATTTCCGTTGCATTCCGCCTGGAGTTCCGACGAGCGGGTGCCACACCTACCAGGACCTCACGCTCCTCTACACCGGAATTTCTCCTCGCCTTCCTCCTGCCAACGGAAAACCCCCGTCCAAACAAAGCCTGCTTCATCGCGTTCGATACCACTTCCGCGGCAACGCGGAGGGCTCCACTCTCCGACTCACTCTTGGCTGCCTTCTTGCTGAAGAACTCGGAATCGAGTTGCGCCGCGTTGGGAGCGGATTCCGAATGACATTCAGTTCGGGTGAGATGAAGCTGTCGGAGTGGCTTGAAGAAAACGCCTACGTCGCCTGGTGCCCGCACCCAACGCCTTCGGTGTTGGAGGAACACATGATTTCCACACTTTCCCTCCCGCTCAACCTTGATCAGAATAGGCGGCATGCATTCCATCAGAAGCTCTCGGAACTCCGGCGGACCGCCAAGGCCAAGGCGCGGGAACTGCCGATAGCCCGCTAACAGATCAATCGACACGGACGTCCTATCGGCTGGCTTCGCCAGCCTAATGGCCGCCGGTCATTTCCAACGTTAGTCAGCGTCCGCAATGGGTTGCAAACGGGCCGTGATTGCTTTTACCGTGGAGGCCAAGCAGGTTTCTATCTTGGGCGTTTTTTACGGTGGACAGGACTTCGAGACGGCCCTGCATTTTGAGCGGGAAGCCCCGGACTTGGACGCACTGCTGGCCAAGATCACCCCCGAGAACCGGCACCCAGATACTGATTGGGCCCACCCGTTGGCAAGGAGGTTTGGTGATCACGAAAGCAAACCGTAAGAAGAAAACCGCGAAGAACAACCCCGAGCGCGGCTGCGCTGAGAAACAGTAGTTACGCCGTGAAGGGCTCAAGGAACAGAAAACCGAACCGGAAAATCGAAGCGCGAGTGATGGACAAGGGAACACGCGAAGCGGGTAAAACCATCGAGAAAGGCCAGAAAATGGCGCAGATCGAGGCTTACGCGAAGGAACACAACTGCACCGTCACGCAAGCCATGATCGCTTTCATGTGATCGGCTGCTTACCCCGGAGGTGGACACCATGTTGACCCAGGTGGAACTCGAAAAGATTCACGCTGACATTGTCAAGCTGAGGGCCGAAACCATGCGGCTTGTCGATGCCGGAACCAGCTTGTCGGCGACTGAATCCAGCGGTACAACTGCCGAACCCAGCAAGCTCACGGCCTGGGAATTGTTCTGGTGCCCGGTGACCATCGTTGCAGGAATGTTCGTGGTCATCGGCGGTGCCATGGCCCTGATCTTCATGAAGTGACCACGTACGACTATGCAATCCGCTTTGAGCGGGACACCGCCCCGGGGGTGGCTGTCTTCTGCACGCATCAAAACAACTCTGATTGGATTTTCTGCTGCAGGATGGAAGCCAGTTCACGACTAGGGTATTGGGCTTTCAAGCTCCGCGCTTTACAGCCGAGCGCATGACTAAAAGCACCGGCATCCGTGAGGTCCTGGGCGCTCCCACACAATCGACAGCGCACCAGTACGCCGTCGAGTTTCCAGTGTTTGTTCCACGCCTCCAGCGGCAGGTAGGTCACAGACATTCAAAAGCAGTCTTTTGGCAATGAACGACAAGGGCTAAGTGCGCGTAAAACCATTCACTATGATAATGGTAGGCCAACCTCTAGAGGGCTGGTGTCCAGCAGGAGTGTTTTTTGTGAGGGGACATTTAACGAAACTCCGTTATGCACTGCCGTTTAAGTGTGTCCCGGAACACATTTAGCCGTGGCGGATCGCATCCGCATCTGCTTAGGCAGTTGGATGCCTTCCTCCATGCGTTAAGGGCAGAAAACGGCCAGAAACAGACACTAGATAATTGCTGCAGTGAACCACTGTCCGTACCTTTACCCTGTCACCAACCTGCTCGTTGGGCCACGCTTCAAAACTACTGCGAGCAGGATTGAAAGAACAATAAACCCGGCTGCCGCGTAGCCTAAATTGCCAAGACTGAAGTGATCGATCACATGACCGCAGAAAACGACACCCAGTCCAATCCTCAGGTTCGCGCCTGAGATAATCAGCTACGCGGCGAATGCCGGAGTTTCCGGTGCTGTTTTCTTCAAGCAAACGTGACTGACTAGAAACAGAGCCGCCTGTGCGATTCCCCACAGCGCCAAGGCCGCTCAAGCTGCTGCAATGGTGGCTATTTTATGGCACGCTCATCTTACAGCGCCGCGTCAGGGCTGATTTCATAATTTGCATGTCAATAAAAGGGATTTTGTATGAGTTGGGCTAGCGACAAAGCGTTTGAATCGGAAGTTTTACGTATTGCCAGAGCCAAATGGCCAATGAGCGCCATGTCAGGCTCTACCAAGATTGACGGCAGAGAGCGGGACGGTGTCTTCGAAAGCGATGAAACGATGCACTTCATTGAAGCAACCACTTCGAGACAGGCAGAAAAGGCGCGAAACGATGCCAAAAAAATGCATGCCTTGATTGTGGATTCCATTCAAAAAAATCCTATAAAAGGTGCAAGAGGCTGGTTTGTCACTGCTGAGGAACCAACAGCAGACCAACGTGATATGGTCAAAAAAATTGGCAAAGGCCAAGTTGTGGCAGTTTCTTTCGCTCAATTTCAACAAAGCGTTGTTGACGTAGGACAGTACTTAGAGGCCAGGGCAAATCATTTATTTGGCAGTGTACTTGACCCTGAAACTAAGCAATACAATCCAAAACTCGAATACATACCAATCAATTTTTCAAGTTCCGATGAAGAGCAAACCTGGAATATTAAAACAATCGCAAATGGCTTAAATAATGGGGGGCGATTTATTTTGACAGGCGAATATGGCGCCGGCAAAAGCATGAGTCTTCGACAAATATTTTTTAGACTCCGCGATGAGTACCTTCAGGCCAGATCGTCAATCTTCCCGATCTATATTAACCTGCGCGAACATACCGGACAAAGCGAAGCCGTAGAGGTTATCGAGCGCCATGCCAGAAAAATAGGATTTGATAGTCCATCAAGCTTGGTAAAAGCTTGGCGTGCAAAGTTCGTGACGCTTATTCTTGATGGTTTCGACGAGCTAACTTCCTTGGGCGTTCAGCGCGCCTCTTATAACAACCTCAAGATGATCCGCCGGCGGGCTCTTGAAGCTGTTAGACAGATAATCAGCGAAACCCCAGATGGTGTCGGTATCATAACTGCAGGTAGAGATCACTTCTTTGCTACCGATTCAGAGATGGCCAGTGCGCTAGGTCTTACCAATTATAAATTAATCAAGACCACTGACTTTACAAAAGACCAAATTGTCGAGTTTTTGAAGCGGCAAGGCGGTAGCAGCAGCGAGCTTGATTTCCCCTCTTGGCTTCCTACTAAACCACTCCTCATCAGCTACCTCGCCTCAAGCGGATTGCTGACCGAGATAGCCACAAATCCCGAATTACAAACTAACTACTCGAGTTGGGACTATCTTATCGATCGGATTTGCGAGCGAGAGGCCCGAATAGATGACAGATACTTAGATGGCCCTACGTTGAGAAAAATCCTTTCCCGCCTAGCTACTTACGCACGGGTGTCCGATGATGGCTTAGGCCCTCTTGCTCCACAACAGCTTAGCAAGGCTTACCAAGAAATCTGCGGGTTTGAAGCAGATGATCAAGCATGGATTGCTCTTCAGCGACTTCCAGGACTAGCAACTTATGAAGTTGAGGCTGACACTAAAAAGTTTATAGATGACGAGATGGTGCAGGTCTATCGATCTGGGGATATCATTGACTTCATAAACGACCCATATACGATTTTGACGCAACCAGAGTTCACTGATGCGTATTCTCAGATCGGCACGGTCGCCGGCGACTACGCAATAGATGTGTGCTTGAAAAAATGCGCCCTCCCAACCGTACTGAGCATTCAGGGTATGTTGCAATCTCTCGATGGGCATCCGTCACTTAATAGCCTCAAAGCAGATATCGCTATTTTCTCAATTCATGCTTCACTCCCCATCAAATATCCATGTGATATCGAAGGAGTTTTCTTCAGTCATGTCACACTAAACCTTGAGCAATCGACCGATTTATCAGGCCTGACCCTCTCAAACTGCTACCTCTCCATGGTTGAATTGAACCCTGAAAATCAAGAAAAAATCCCAACTTTTAAAGATTGCATCATCACAGAGATCTCTGGTTATCCTGATGAAGCCAGCATTCCAGCCAAAAAATTTATAAAAACTGAGATTGAAAATTACTCGAGCCAACCTCAAACAAACGCAGCAATAAGAAATGAATCAATTTCCACAGGGGAAAAAGTTCTTCTTATAATCTTAAGAAAGATTTTTTTACAAAGCCTAAGCGGCAGATCGGAGTCGGCGCTGTATAGGGGGTTGAGTACGTCTGAAAAGCAACTTGTCGACCCTCTAGTTAAATACCTTCATCATTCTGGCTATCTTGTACCAATCACGCGGGGAGGGACTTCAATCTGGGTGCCTGTGCGGAAGTACCTGCACAACATCAGGAGAATAATTGGTGGAGTTAGTTTAGAAAGTCCAGAGCTAATGGATTATGCCAGAGGCCTCTCAGATATGTGAGCCGGCCCTGCAAGAGCTCTAGGCAACCAAGTAGAAACTAGAATGACTGGAACCCTAGAAAAGAAAAGTCGCTCCTGTAGAGGATGATCCCACTGAGTCCCTATCAGTATCATGCACCGATTGTGCAGGAGTATTAGTGCAAAAGGAGCCCCCCCCCGGAACAACGGGTTGAGGTGCTTTTTTTGCGTAATCGCACGACGCTCGAATGCACGGCCGCAAGAAGGGTGAATCACCCCTAGTTTCGTAGACAGACGAACTGACTGCTTTTGGCCGATTGTGGCTTGTCATGAAGGGCTGCAATCGACCCAGGCTGTGTGAAAACGCATGCACCGTTTTGAAGTCTGCGTTGCTACGTAAAATATGCCAGCGTTTGGTGGCTCAGCCAGACCGGAAATTTGCGTAGGAGCGCGACTTTCGTTCCAGTCCTGACTGTCAAACCAGCTCCAAAACGTTTTCACACAGCCTGGACCCAAAGCGGTCAGTCAGCCATTGCTGACATCGCGGTCAGTGGCCTTGGGCCAGGGGAATAAGTTCGACCCACTCCACGACCTTGCCGTCAGAGACGGTGGTGGAAAGGTCGGTGTTGGGTGCGAGTTGAGTTTTCACGCCGCCATCGTTGGCGGTATGTTAAAGGAGAGATACATCAGAAGGATTTAAGGTTTTTTTGTAGAAGAGAGAGTTTAGGTTTCACTTTAAACCCAAGATAAACTCTACCGCTTCAGCTGCCGCTTGAGCAGGGCTTTCCTTTCTTATAATTTTTGATGGTGCATCCATAAAGCGGGCGGGGTCCGCTTCCAAGAGTTGGCTGTCATCTAAAAAAATCTGCATGGACTTTTTCCCCGAAAGAGAGCTATTTAGGGTGTCGCTGACGCCCTGAGAGTAAACACTGTTTCGTAATGCAATAACAAAAGCATAATCTGCAAATTTTACGAAGGGGTCATCAGACTTCAAACCATCAGCCTTCAATATGTCAGCCGTTTCCGTCTGTATTTGTCTTCTTTTTAGCTCGTGGGTCAATGAGGTTTCGATTGCTTTAATTTCCTTGTTATCTCCAAGCTTAATAATTACACCGCGCTTTTTTCTTGCGGTTGTGTAATCGAAGTTGTGAGGAGCTAGATCTTCGCTTGGATAACATGATTCAATAAACCCGACACCTAGCGCGGTAATTTTTACTTCAGTGATTAATCCTCGTGCAATTAGCGTTTTCAAGGAAAGCTGAGAAATGCTATCGGACTGGAGATTAGTGACGAAGTTTCTGGAATCGATTAGCTTGTTTTGAGAGATGCATGAATATCTTGTCAGTGTGTAGGTTTCTCGCAAGATGTCGAGGTGCTCAAAAGCTAACTCTTTTAGAGAGTGTATGAAGTGACGTCTATGAGTAACTGGTACTAAACCAAGTGCTATTGAGCGGGTGAGATTCGCATAGGGAGTGTTTTTTTCTTCTTCAATATCAGAAACACAAGCGTCAAGCAAAGCGTGAAAATCGGCCGCATTCAATTCTGCATTGATCATTTTTTGATCAACAACTCCATCTCTAGTGAGTAATGTTCGATGAAAATCTACGATCCGCTTTTCGTTCCGTACCTGCACATAATCACGAGCAACTTCTAGGCTGATTTTCGTAGCCTCGTATACCGCGCTGGCTCCTGGTGCAAGGCTCATACCCATCTTGAATGCGAGGTCAGCAATTTTAAGAACAGATTCGGTTCCGTCTTTTTTAGACAGGGCAGCAGTATGGATTAGCAAATTCGCCACATGACTCTCCCTTTCTCTGGCAGCTCCATTTTTCGCATTCTAAGGGAATCTAACGCAGCTTTAACGTCCCTTAACAGAAAAATGCAAGCGTAGGTGCAGATTACTGTGGCGAGGGATGTTCGCCGGGCTCCACGCGTTCAGCCTTTGATCGGTTCCAAAAGATAGTCATGGATGATGAATCCCACTTCCGCTTCATCATCAGATGACAGCCCAAGGTCGGGCCGTGCGGGTAGCCACCAATTCCTAATTTTTCATTTCCGCAGTCTTCCAGGCTTGACATTGCTGGGGCATCTCATACATGAACTCTGGCTGCGACAGTAGAGGACGCAGCCAGGCAACTGATCACTATCCAGAGGAACTCGCCGACGACTGGCCGCACGGTTTGGCGGCGAAACGTGGATCACTGCGCCAAACTAAGAGATCCAGATCGAGGCGCAGAGGCTCGCAGAGTTATCGGCTGGCATAACCCTTTTCGCGCTCTATGGGAAACCGCTGCGGCAGCAACTAGCGTACCCGAAGGAGCTATCGGTGAGCGGGAACTGATGATTTTCCGCGTGGGTGAAGTCACCATGACTGACTGCGAAGCTTCAGGCGCCGAATAATCCCGACACCGATAGGAAGGGGCTCAGGTGTTCAGCGGTCCACCCAGGCGCCATAGTGGCGCATTCCCGGTTGTTCCACTAGCCAGCTGTCCGGCCAAGACGTTCATGGTCGACGATAAAGTGCTGGCCGGCCGCATCGTGGAGCACCACTGCCGTATTGTCGGCGAGGTGGCCAAGGAGCTGATCAGCCGGTGCCCGAAAGCACTTTCCAGGCTGTTGTTTCCTGCTGGCGCCGCCATGGTCGCGGCGGCGCATGACATTGGTAAGGTGAGCCCGTTTTTCATCGAGAAGCTTCGCCGGGCGTGTACCGACGGCGTAGCAGGCATCCCTGAACTAAGCGCCATCAATCCGCAAGACGAGAGTAAATGGGGTGGCCATGCGGGCGTGAGTCAGCTAGCTGCCGCGGCAGCTGGCGCCCCAGCCTTTGTGCCCGAGATCCTCGGTCAGCACCACGGCTTTTCACCGGTGCTCATCGGCCGGTTGGCGGATGACTCGGTCTTCGGTGGAGCCGAGTGGCAGCACCAGCGTCTAGTACTGATCCAGGCTCTCAAAGACCGAATGGGGATGGAGTGGCCAGATATTCCGTCTGAGGCGATAGCTCGTGTCGTGGCCGGTTTGACGTCCGTTTCGGACTGGATCGGCTCGGGGCCCCTCTTCGAAAATCCCGCTTCCTCTTGGGAGGGGCTCATTGCTCGGGCCGTCGACGAAGCCGGCTTTGTTATGCCCGCCGTCAATCCCGACATGTCCTTTTCCGACGTGTTCAAGAACTACAGCGCCAATGCTACGCAGGCGAAACTGATTGAGCAGGTCACAGGCCCCGGCGTTTATGTGCTTGAGGGCCCTATGGGCATTGGCAAGACCGAGGCGGCGCTGTACTGCGCCTATCGCATGCTGGCCTCAGGGCAGGCCACCGGAATTTACTTCGGCCTTCCCACACAGCTGACATCCAACAAGATCTATGACCGGTTCACGCCGTTCCTCGAACGGATCCTGGTACCAGGCAGCGCACCACGCACTCATCTTCTGCATGGCAGAACCTGGCTGATGGAGCACCTGCAGATGGGTGAGGAAGGCAAACCAGGTGGCTCTTGGTTTGACCACAGGAAGCGCGGCCTGCTGGCACCGTTCGGCGTCGGGACCATCGACCAGGCATTGATGGCCTGCATGAACGTGAGGCACGGTTTCGTGCGCACCTTTGGCCTAGCCGGCAAGGTGGTAATCCTCGACGAGGTGCACACCTATGACAGCTACACGGGCACCATCCTGGAGGCCCTTGTGAGTCTGCTGCAATCGGTGCAGTGCACGGTCATCATCCTAAGCGCCACTCTTAGCATCGATCGGCGTCGCGCCTTGCTGGGTGACGACATATCGGCGGACGCCTATCCACTAATCACGGCTGCCCCCTCCGCAGGGAAACTGGCTGAGTGTCCGGTCGAGCCCGATACTGCCAAGACCGTCAAACTACGCTGGCTGAACGATCAGCAGGAGGCTTTCACTGAAACTCTGGAGCGCGCGCAAATGGGCCAACAGGTGATGTGGGTGGAAAATACCGTCGACGATGCCCAGGAGCGTTTTATCGCATTCAGCCAGCATGCCACAGCGCTCGACATCGAATGCGGCCTCCTCCACTCTCGCTTCACACACCAGGATCGACAAACAAACGAAACGTACTGGGTATCCCAGTTCGGCAAAACCGGCTGGCATACCAGAAAAGCCAAGGGCCGCATTCTTGTCGGTACCCAGGTACTTGAACAGTCGCTCGACATTGACGCCGACTTCCTGATATCACGCTTCGCGCCCACTGACATGCTGCTGCAGCGCTTGGGCCGACTCTGGCGCCATGGACGCAAAACGCCACGCAGTCCGAGCGCTACACGTGAGGCTTGGCTGCTTGCACCAAGCCTTGAGAGCGCGCTGAAGAATGCCAGCGAAGCGTTTGGCCTGAGCGCTGCGGTATATAGCCCCTATGTGCTGTGCCGCTCATTAGAGTGCTGGCAGTCGCTGCAGTGCATCACCCTGCCCACCGATATCAGGCCGCTGATCGAGACCACCTATGCCATCCGCCAGGAGCACGGCCAGTTAGATGCGTTACTAAACGAACTGGATGAAGGCACTCCCAACCGTAACGGACGCAAGGGGCGCAAGGCGCTGCGCCAGCTGGCGTGCCTGACCCTGGCCACCGACGGGAAAACCCTGCCCGAGGAAAAAGCAGAAACCCGCTACAGCGATACGCCATCGGTTGAGGTCCTACTAGTGCGTGATGCTCAGTCAGGGCTGGACTGCAATTCGCATCTCACCCTGCGCAGCGGGAAGGTGCTGACCATCCCCCGTTCACGCAGCGCCATGACGGCGGAACAGTGGCGTGCCCTCAGCGCCGAACTGATGCGCGAAGTGATCAGCGTTCCGGCCAGCAGAGCCCCACAGGCTCAATCCGTCAAAGCCCTGACCACCCTCGGCCTGCACCACTGCTTCTACCTCGGCGACGCTGAGTGCAAGGAGGCCCTGCTGCGCGTAGCGATCGTGGACAGCCGCGGTGGCATCACCCTGCCCTCTGGTGCCCCGGGCCACAAGGGACTCAACCTCAGCTATCAACCCACCCTCGGCTATCAGGCGCTGAGGTTGTAATGAAGAATCGATTCAACCTGCTGCATGAGAAGTGGATTCCAGTTGACAACCATGGACTGGTCAGTCTGCGTGACATCTTCAGCCGCTTCGAGCTTCGCGCCATTGGGGGCACCCCCATCCAAAAGGTTGCGATCTTCAAGCTGCTGCAGGCCATCACCCAATCGGTGTGCACGCCGGCAGACGAAGCAGAGTGGAGCACCCTGGATGCGAAGACCCTGGCCAACCGCTGCCTGTCTTACCTAGACGAACGTGAGTCAGCGTTTTATCTGTATGGAGAGGATCCGTTCCTGCAACTGACGGTCGTCGCGACAACAATGCCCAAGTCATATGGGTGCGTGATTCCTCATGTATCCAACGGCAACACCACTGTACTAACGCAGATCCAACAAGGTCGCCCGCTCGGCGATGCGGAGAAGGCTCTTCTGCTGGTGACGCTCATGTCCTTTGCCTTCGCGGGCAAGCAGTGTGACAACAGCCTCGTTTTGTCAGTCGGCTACATGGGTAAAGGGAAAGGCAGCAGCGCACCACCAGGGCCAGCCTTGGCCGACCCTGGGCTACTCCATTCGATGATCTTGGCCGATGCCTTGCTCAACACCCTGCACATCAACTTGCTGACGCACGAACAGATCAAGGCGAGCAAGATGTATAGCTCAGGCCTGGGTGTTGCCCCCTGGGAGCGCATGCCGGTAGGCGAAGACTGCCCGGCGGCACGAGACCTGAAGAACTCCCTGATGGGCCGCCTGGTACCCATGTGTCGGTTTCTCCTGCTACAGCAAGACCACCTGAACATAACGGAAGGCCTCAAGCATCCAGGCTACCAGGACGGTCGAGCAGACCCCACCGTTTCCGTGGACCACACCGGCGACAATCCGCGGGCAAAGTGGGTCGATCCTGAGCGCCGTCCGTGGCGCCAGTTGAGCTCGATACTGGCGCTGTTTGGCGAAACCTCGAGTACTGGCTTCCAGTGTCTGCAGTTAAAAACAGGCCTCAACCGTGTCCGCCGTACCCTACCGAGCTTTGCCATTTGGGCCGGCGGAATCCGCCTCAAGATCAAGTTTGGTGAACAGTATGTTCAGGCCGGAAATGACTATGTCGAGTCGATCGTGTGGCTGCACAGCACAGCCCTCGGCGAAGTCATGTTTACGGCCGTCAAGACCGAACTGGATGACCTCGAACAGCTGTCTCGCACGTTGGCAGGTCGAGTGATCGGCTACCACGAGACGCTTAGTGTCCACAAAAAAGCAGCATCAGAACGGACTAACACCGCTGAGAGCATGTTTTGGCAAATGGTCGAGCGCGATTTCCAAGCGCTGGTTTATGCCTGCGAACCGGATACCGATTCACAAGTTGAGCGCATGAAGCTCAGGCGGAAATTTGCGAACCACGCCCTCCTCGCATTCGACGCTACTTGCGCGAAATCATCGGCACGCCAGATGACAGCCTGGGCCAAGTTTCGGATCAACATCAAGCCATACTTAGGAATCCGAGCTATGCAGACAACCGTCCCAAAACACTCATCCAGTTTCGCCGAGCGTTTTGTCGGCGCGGTGATCAGTAAGTGCGAGACCGATACCGGTACTGCAGCGAAGTTGCGCAGAGCCATCAGGCCGTCACAAGAGCACCAAGCATGGGATTTCCTCGTCCGGTTTGGCGTTGACCTTGAGGACGACTATGCACGTATCCCAGCACTCACTGTGGCCGCCGCAATTGCGGGCTCCAGAACCATGCGCGGAGCGAAGAAAAACGGTGAAATGAAGCTCGGAAAGGCCTTGGCAAAATCCTTCGACGACGGTGCGAACTGCAAAGGCGCCATCGCTCGCCTCCGCCGGCTTGTTGCCTGCGACACGCTAGCCGAAGTCTCGACCAACCTTCGCTACCTGCTGCCCCTTATCGACAGCCGTTGCGACCAACGACTCGACTATGTGCGTCTCATGCATCAGTTGCACGACTTCCCGAGTAATCCCCAACAGATCAAGCGTCAGTGGGCCATGGAGTTCTATGGGCAACCCATTTACGAAACTACCGGTGAGGACCTATGAGCATGATTGCCAGCGTTTTACACCTCGATCGCAAGGCCGTCCGTGCTCTGAAGGTGACGGACTGTTACTCGGTGCACCGGGTGGTCTACAGCCTATTTGATGACATGCGCAACGATTCGCAAAAGATCGCCAGCGAAAGCAGTGGGATCCTGTTCGCCGATCAGGGCAACACGAAGGACGGTCGTAGGATCCTGCTGCTGGCCGACCGGTCGCCCAAGAATTGCATTGACGGTACTGTTGTCGACATCCGCAGCCTCTACATTTCTGACGATTTCCTCGACCACGGTCAGTATCGGTTCAAGGTCATCGTCAACCCGACGCGGCGTAGCAGCACCAGCAAGGTTCTAGTGCCGGTAAAAGGGGTAGAGGCGATCGCACAATGGTTTGCCGAACGCGCGAGCTCCAGCTGGGGGTTTGCCATTGCCCCAGCCCACCTGAGTGTGGGTCCAGTGAACGTTGCTCTATTCCAAGAGAAGGCCAATCGCCAGGTCACGATCGCGCAAGCCCATGTAGAGGGCGTCCTTTCAGTTATTGATCGCGAACAGTTCACCCATTCATTTCGTCGTGGTATCGGCCGGGCTCGCGCCTGGGGTTGCGGCCTGCTCCAACTCGCTCCGGTTTCTCATAGGACTCAATGACAATGAAGAACAAGCGCATCGAGTTCCACATCCTGCAATCCTTCCCAGTCTCCTGCTTGAACCGGGATGATGCCGGTTCGCCCAAGACAGCCATCGTCGGTGGCACCCGCCGCGCCCGCGTCAGCTCTCAGTGCTGGAAGCATTCTGTACGCCTCGGCCTGCATAACGAAGGGATTACCCTTGGCCACCGCACCAAGCAAGTTGCGCAGTTCCTCACAGCGGCCTGCAGTGCGGCAGGCGCTAACGAGGAACAGGCCGTCGCCTGCGGCACAGCCATGGCGAACATTCTGGCCGACAACACGCTGTTCTTTATCGGCAATCATGAGGCCGAGACGTTTGCCCAGCTCGCCAAGGATAATGACTTTGACCCGGTCACCGTCAGTAAAAAGGCGATGGCCAAGGCTTCGAAAGCTGTCTTGAACAAGAACCTCGATGCCCTGGATATCGCGCTATTCGGCCGGATGGTCGCCAAGTGCAAAGAGCTGCAGGTGGAAGCGGCTTGCAGCTTCTCGCATGCTATCTCGACACACTGGGCCCCGACCGAGTACGACGCCTTCACTGCAATGGATGACAACCCAGTTAAAGAAGGCGCAGCTCACCTAGACGTCCTTGAGTTCAACTCGGCCACCTACTACCGCTACGTCTCCCTCGACGTGGCTTCACTTATGAACAGCCTTGGCAGCGGCGACGTGGCCTTGGCGGTAAAAGCCTTCACCTACTCCCTCTTCGACCAGGTACCGCGTGCACGCCAAACCACCATGGCCGCCGCCTGTAGTTGGGATTACGCGCGAGTGCTGGTGCGTACCGGTCAGCCGCTGCAGCTGTCATTCGATGAGCCGGTAAAATCCACTGGTGAGGGTTTTCTGAAGCCGAGCATCAAGGCCCTGGACCAGCAACTGCAGCACAAGGAGAAATTGGCCGGCAGCCGCTTCGGGAAAATCATGGATCTGACGTTCGGCGTCGACGAGGACTATTCAATTGACCGTCTTGTCGAAGATCTCGTTGCCACCATAGAGGCTTGAACCAGAGGCTTGAACCGTGGCCAATCGTTATTTGCTGATGTGGCTCGAGGCGCCGCTCCAATCATGGGGGTATGACTCCAAGTTCGCCCGGCGCGATAGCCTCGATTTCCCGACCAAGTCAGGGGTTCTCGGCTTGCTGTGCTGCGCCATTGGTGCCGGAGGCCCGCAAGAGCAATGGCTCGCTCAGTGGTCAAATTTGGATATGCAGGTCGATGCCTATATGCGCACCGATTGGCAGGGCAATCCCCTGCCCCGGCTACCACTGCTGCGTGACTTCCAGATGGTGGGCAGCAGTTACGGTGACTCGCCTTGGGAAAAGTTAATGGTTCCCAAGATGTCTGATGGTGGTTCGCCGAATGGCTCTGGGACAAAAGTCACTCACCGTTACTACCTACAGGACATGGCCTTTGCCGTCGCCCTTGAGGTGCCGGCAGCGCTCGAGGCAGATCTGGTCGAGGGTCTGGACAGTCCCGTGTGGCCGTTCTACCTGGGCAGGAAATGCTGTGTGCCGAGTGAGTTGATCAACCAGGGCGTGTACGTGACTGCATCTGAGGCCATGCGTGCTGGTGCCGCAATCGCCGCGGACAAGAAACGAGCCCTGTCCTTCAGCGTTGTCCAGGCCGAAGCTGTAGGTGAGCTTCTTACCCTCAACGATGTGCCGCTCGCCTTCGGGGAGCACAAGCACTACCAGGTCAGGCAGGTGACTGTGCTGAAAACCAGCTAAACCCTGCGAGTGGATGAACCACAACATGCTGGGGTATTGAAGCTGAAACCGTCTAAATGTTGGTGTCTCCCCACAGTTGTGGGGGTGTTTCCACCTTCGTGGGTATTGATACCCGCTTCGCGCTGTCTTCCCCACAGCTGTGGGGGTGTTTCCGCTATCAAAGCGATGATCAACAACCTGGAGGAGTCTTCTCCACACGTGTGGAGGTGTTTCTAAATTTCAGATCGGCACTGCCGAACTGCGGGTATCTTCCCCACGCGTGTGGGGGTGCGTCCATCCTCGACAAGTCGACCGAGGGCGACCGGCAGTTATCCCCACTGCGTGGGGAGTGTTTCCGAAAAGACGCTGGATCTCTACACCCACATGCGGGACTCCCCGCGAACGTGGGGTATTTCTGGTTCCCCGAGCTCCTGTTGCCAGAGCCGATTAGCATGTCCTGAATCGGCGAACCTGCGATGGATTCGCCACCACCTCAAGCACTTAGCGGCGCATTACCTTAGCCCAGGCCGCTATGGCGGCTAGTGCGCGGAAACGAGGCAACAAAACCTGAGTATCGACTACGCGACTGGATACCTAGTTTTGAAATATTACGCTTTCGTACTGAGTATTTATCGGATACCCGACTGATTATTTTCTTGCTATTTATTCGTTTGCTCAAACGAGCAGCTAGAGTAGCGCTGATAGCAATAGCTTTTCTCAAAAGCGATAATCGGATAAAACTATCAAGACATTGATTTTATTAGAAATTACTAAAACAACCGCGAACAGATCCGCGAAGACTTTACCTGACAAACAAGTCACTAAGTCAACCAAGAATACTTAGCGACTTAATTTTTGCGGGTTTTCCATACGAGTTATTCTCACTTAGAAATCTTTCGATTTTTCAGTCTTCCTTTTTAATATAAATAAATAATAATTAAACATTAATATATATAAGGAAAGATTGCTAAAAGTAGCGGGCAAGGCCCTGCCCTGCGGGAGCAATTGAGCCCTTTCTGTCGGTTCCTTTCGGGCAGCCGTAAACCTTCGGTCAGCTTTTCAGCTGGCCGCAGTTTCGTTCGTGCTTCAGTCTTGCGGCTAGGGTTTCCTCACGTTCATCGCTTACCTACAAGGGCAAGGAGCATCTGCCTTTCTGCACTGTGGACTTGGGCGCGGCCACCTGTCCCCTTCGCTTGGATGATCCTGCACAGGGTTTGTCAGTCCGCATCATTCACCGGCAGAGGCGATCCACCTGCTCGCACAGCAGGATGTCTCCCGTCGGGAATCATCGAGCAGAGGGAACAGTTCCCGACCGATGCAGCTTCGTGCCGGATTCGTTTTCCGGGTAGAACCTGGCGATGAAAGTACACTCGTACCAGCCGGGGTGTGCAATAGGTGTGGGGGGCTTGGGAACAGCAGAAAAATCCGAATTGACCCCTTCATAGTTCAGAAGTGAGCGGGACGGCTGTCGATCCCCTCGCGACGCCGTTCCAGCATCATCTCCCGCTCAAACTGGGCAGGCGGCATCCAGGAGATGAGGGCCTCCCGTGTCGGTTGGAGGTGTAGTTACGCCGGCTTAGTGGAGCAGCTTGTAAATCACGGTCATGATCACGGCCATGACACAGTAGAGCCCAGTCACCACGGCCATCGGATACCAGAAGGTTTCGCGGGTGAACTTGCTGGCATCGGCAATCAGCTTGCTGGCTTCGGTATTCAACTTGCCAACCTCGGCGTCGAACTTACGGGATTCGGCATTCCGTTTAATGGTGTCGTCTATCAGCTTGGCGATTTCGGTGTGGATCTTTTCCAGTTCAGCAGGGCTGAAGCCATGGCTTTGCATGGTGTGCCTTCCTTCTCAGGTGAGGGTCAGAGCCCGACCACGCGGCAAACGGCCTCGAGCGTGTGGTCGTCGCGTTCGCGGACAATGCCCAGCGAGAAGCCAGGCTTGCGCGCTTCACTGTCGGCGATGACCAGCAGGGCGAAGGCCTTGCGCATGGCATCGGCCTTGGTGATGCCACGGTATTTGGCAATGTTGGTAAGCGCTTGGTCGATCTCGTCCGACAAATAGAGGTCCATACTAGGCATAGCAGATACTCCCTTTAGGTTGTGTGAAAATTATACTGCAAGATGCCATAACTCCCACTCAGCCCTAGTCGGATCAGAGCACTCGGCTGCTCATGCCATGCACATTACGACCGCTGCACTGGGGGGCCGGCACGCTTAGCGGCGTTGTACAGCACGCGATAGCCGACCGGCAGCCCGGCGTGCAGGTAACGCTCGCCGTACTGGTCGCCTTCGTTGAAGCCGTTCGGGGGTTTGCTCATACATGGCGGTGACTCCTTCTTGTTAATTGGCAATTGCTAGTTCGTGGGCATGCCAACGGCTTCGCAGAGGCGTTCGTATACCACCCCACTCGGGCTGTTGAACTCGCCGACGCGGAACAGATAGGCCAGCGGGTGGACGATCAAGCACAGGGCCGGGTCGTCGAGGATCAATCCAGTGTCGAGGTGCTAGACCTCGGCTGTGAATTTGTCGAGGCTTTAGTGCAGGGCGCGGATCAGCGGAACCGGATTGCAGGCGCCCTGCTGGGCGATAACGGCTACATGGTTGCTGGTCATGGCAGCTCTCTCGGGGGTTGGGCTGCGATGGGTTACAGCAGGCCCGGCTGTCGGGCCTTGCTCAACAGTGTCTCGGAGCTGGGCAGCAGCGCACCAATGCTGCCGAATGGACGTGGTCGAGGACCAGCGCCACAACGCTGGCGATATACCCTCCATAGTCCTGCGCGGCTAGCTCCGCGCGAACGGGAAGTGGAATGGGGTTCATATGTCCTCCAGTGGGTAGGGGGTTGTTTCGGTCCCACGGAAAAATACAAATAATCGTGTTCCTAGCTATTGCGCGGCGGCGCACTCGGTGCTCAGGGCGCGGGCGTTCGCCAGTTCACGGTAAACCGTGGCCTGCCCGAGGTTGAGTTGCTTGGCGATCGCCGCTTTCGTCGTGCCTTCGTCGGCCAGGCGCAGGATGGCCGCGCGTTTTTCCTCAGCGATCGGTTTGCGCCCCTTGTACTTGTTCTCCTTCTTCGCCTTGGCGATTCCTTCACGCTGGCGTTCGAGCATCATCTCCCTCTCGAATTGGGCAATCCCCCCTAACACGGTCAGAATCAGCTTGCCGGTGGGCGTGCGGGTGTCCAACCCCAAATTAAGGATCTTGACCTCAACCTTTTTCAGCTCCAGTCGGCGCAGGGTCTGCAGCAAGTCGGTGATCGAGCGGGCCAACCGGTCGAGCTTAGTGACCACGAAGGTATCCCCTACGCGGGCAAATTCAATGGCCGCTTCCAACTGGGCACGCTGAGCGACGGACGACACCTGCTCCTTAAATACTTTTTCACAGCCGCACCGTTCTAGCTCGCGCAGTTGGGCCTCGAAGCCGGCCTCTTGCTCGATGGTTGAGGTACGTGCATAGCCTATATCCATGGGTTTTCTCCCATATACGTTTAAGACCCTGTGATAACTCACCTCTCAAAAACGAAACATCACTTATATGAGAGGTTTAGATAGGATTTCATCTGCTATCACAGGGGCCGGCTCTATTTGGAGATTGCATAACGTTTTTTACACTGATGGACTCTCACCAATGCATAGACGGTCGGCTCACCCAGGCTGGCGCATTCCTTTGCGGCCGTGTTCATCAGTGACCGCACCTCGATGGACGCAATATACGAACTGGTCGTATTTGCCACTACCTAAACACGGCTCTGTTAATTTTTTGTGGATGGACCAATTAATTCAGCCCTTTCCCGAGCAACTCGGATTGCTGTTCTAGGCATAAAAAAACAATCCTCCAATGTAGTGATGCGCTCCTTTATAAAATTGCAACCTCCAGATATTTAAGCATAACCAATAGCAGCTATAAATACATATAACACCATAAACTAGATTAGTTTGAAATACACTAAAACACCAACCACATCACATGTTATAGAAACAACTCAACATACCAACAGGCACCCCTCCCACGACTTTTTTACGATTACTTTTTCTAGCCCGACTGCTCAGACCCGCTCACCATTTTCAACTAATCCAAAATCCCAACTGTATCCAGTACAGGTTTTAAAAAATATCACGCGAAATCTAAAAATACACACCCTGTCACAATGGGCACCAAGCAGCACATAATTATTTATAAAAATCAATCAATTAAAAACATAAACCATCACCCAACCCCTCTATTGATGAATGACTCGCCCACCCAAAAGTGACGACCTTTACGCAGCAATGCGAAATCATCGACTATTCTAAAGTAGTGTTAACCAACACACTGTATAACAACAAAATTGGGGGACACCAATATGACTACTAATAAGAAAATCACTACTAAACCAAGCTGGGATGCTAATGGCATGGTGATTAAAGCAATAAAGCCCGGCTGCTTGGCATTCGAGAATTTGATACAAGATCCTGCAACGCGGGGCACCCAATGCCAGGAATCTACCCTGATCTACGACTCTTTGGCATTGCGTTACAACAAGGCCGAAACGGGCGAACTGCTAATGGTAGAGCTGCCGAACAAGCCGAGTACCAGTAACTTACGCAAAACCTTCGAGAATCGCGGGATGAAGGAAGGCGACTACCGCTTGTTCCGTCCGATGCGCGACGAACGCGGCAAACCCTTCCCAAAAAACATGCGTCCTTTGGTTTTGCAGCGCCTCACCGACAAAATGATGCGGACGATACAGCCTTCCCAAGCCATCGCTGCAAGGTTTGCCGAAGAAGCCGAAGAACGAGGGGCCTTCCACAATTTCGCGCAAGATGAAAAACCAGTAAAACCGGGGCCTGCAGAGGAGATTTCGGCAGGATTTCAAGACCTGGTTAATACTTGAGTACGTAGGGATTGATTGCGGGTGACCGCCCCAGTTGAAAGGGCGGCACTCAAGTTTAATGCCCGGCTTGTCCGGCAATTTTGCCTCTTCACTTCGGTACTAGAGACGGAGCCCCTTGGTTTTCAAGGGTGCGACCTGGAAACCAAAAATGACAACAAAGCCTCCCAGTACCACCGGGGAAAGGATGACTGCTGACGAACGCTTGGCGTTTATTCGCCGCATCGCCAAAACCCACTGCTTGTCCCACCAAGACCTCACAAAATACACCGGGTATCTGCTTGACACCGTGTCTGGCTGGTTTACCTCATGCGACTCCCTCCGCCACCGACACGTCTCAGCCAGGGCGGTCGACCGCCTGCTGCTGGAGTTGGCCTTGGGGCATGTCAAAAGTAGCAAGTCAGCGGGGGGACATCAGCATGTACCACTACTACCAACGCTCTGAACATGACGCCTGGTTTCTTCTTCCCTGCCAGGGCGAAGAGAATCCGGCGGAGCTGGCCAAGGCGCAGGGCGCGAAGAAGCTGACCATCCTCGCGCTGAACCAGACGGTCAATGACGGCACTGAGGACGAGCTGCCGCGCAACCGCGACAAGATTGGCTACCGTGGTCCGCTGTATTTTGACATCGACTGCAAGGATGACCTGACCCAGGCCATCAGCAGCGGGCAGGAACTGATCGGCAAGCTGACCCGCATGGGCGTGCCGAAAGGCTGCATCGAAATCTTTCTCTCGGGTAGCAAGGGCCTGCACATTCTGGTCAATGAGACATTTTTCACGAGCAAACGCTTCATTCTGCGCCTGCCGGAAATCTACAAGGAAATGGCCCGCAGCCTGTTCGTCATCGGCCTCGACTATTCGGTGTATTGCAGCGGCCGGGGCAACAGTTTCCGCATCGTCAACCTGCAGCGGCACGACGGCAAATACCGGGTGCCGGTGACCGCCGATGAACTGGCCGAGCTGACCGTCGAGCGTTACCGCGAGCTGGTGCAGGCGCCGCGGGTGGTGGAGGTCGACGACGCCCAAGGGCGGGTGGTGTACGAACTCAAGGCCCTGTTTGAAGAGGCCAAAAAGCGCGTCAACGCCAAGCCGAAGTTGGTGATCATCGCCTCCTCCGCCGACATGGAAGCGATCCGCGAGCCGGTGCCGGCGTGTATCCAGATGCTGTGCGACAGCGACTCGCTGAAGGCGGATGCGTCCTACAACCAGGTCGCGACCCAGCTGGCCACCTATATCGTGCGCGCCGGGGTGCCGCAGACCGTGGGCGAAAGTCTGGCAGCGCGGCTGGCCAGCAGTGCCAAGTCGAGCAAGTACAGCACCGCCAAGTTGCGCCGCGATCACATCGAGGCGCAGATCCGCTACGTCGAACACACGCCGACGTTCAGCTTTGGCTGCAACGCGATCCGCGCCCTGCTCAGCAAGCGCCCGTGTGAAGGCTGCGCGATCGAGGCCGGGACGAACAAGGACGGCGATCAGGACGCCGCCCTGAGCGCGGTGGTCGAACCCGACGGCTATTACATCCGGCAAGGCGATGGCAAGCGGCGGATCTGCAACTTCACCCTACAGCCGATCGACGTGTTTATTGACGTACCGCAAAACGGTACCCGGCCGCGCCGTATCGGCACCAGCATGTCGGTCCTGCAAAACGGCAACGACATAGGCAAGATCATTTTAAAAGAGTCGGCTTTCAGCAGTCGCTCAGCGTTCCTGAAGGAACTAGAGGGCATCGAAAACCTGACGTTTCAGGGCACCGATCTCGACGTTCAGAAAATCAAAATCGCTGTCTTTGGGGAGGCTCAAGACGTGGGAGAAATTTTTCAAGTCTACACCGCCGGGGTCCACCTGGATTTCGTCGATGACATTCCCCTGTTCACCTATGTTGAACCTGATATGTCAGTGAACACGGTCAAGGTACGTGGCACTCACCAGTTCCTCGGCAACCTGCTGGCTCGCCCTTATTTTTCCAACACCAGCATATGCGAGAAGGAGGATCAGGACGTTGATCAAGCATTGTTCCACCTGCTCAAGATCAACCAGAAATACGAAGTTGGCCTGCTCATCGGCTGGTGTGTCGCGGCGCACTTCAAGACCCACTTAATGCACCAGTTTAGCCAGTTCCCGACTCTCTCGCTGTGGGGTAGTGCTGGCGCCGGCAAGTCGGCGACCGCTGGCCTGATTACGTGGCTCAACGGCACCGACTACATGCAGAAAGACGCTGGGGTCAGCGCGCCGTCAACCTCGCACTACGCGATGCTTGAATACCTGTCGAACACCACGACGGTTCCTCGCATCATCGAAGAGTTCAATAAAAGCAAGATGACCAGTAAGGCATACAAGGATGTGGGCGAGCGGATCAAGCAGGCATGGAACGGCGAGGCGACCCTGAAAGGTCGGTTGGGAGGGCAAGTCATGGGCCGCACTAATGCAGAAGCCATCGCCATCCCGTTGTCGGCACCGGTGATTGTCATTTCAGAGCAAGAGATTGAGATGCCGGCGTTGCAGGAACGCAGCATTCGCGTTCATCTGACCAATCTCAAACGGAGGTACTGCCGGGAACACTTCCGGCGTGCTACCGAGGGCCGCAAACACCTGCGCAGACTAGGTAAAGCGATCATGGCCACCAGCTTGACCACGTCACTGGAAGATATTAAGCAACTGATGGAAAAAGCCTCGCATCAACTTCCAGAAGACATGGACGACCGGCCGCGCTATTCGTATCAGGTGGCCTTGGTGGGTCTGTGGATACTCTCGGAGATTTGTGGGCAACTTCACTTGTTCAATGCGATGCCTGAGTTGGATGCGGTGATTAAGGCGTTAATCGGCCGGTATGGTGAGGATGGCGATGGCTATGTACAGAGTGAGATTGACCTGGTGCTGCAGAAGATCGCAGTCATCGTGGCGATTTCGCGCAGCGCCTATGATGCCGGCGCTGGCCAAGTGCATCTGGCCGAGGGCCAACACTACTCAGTAACTCCCGAGCACCTGATTCTCGACCCGGTCCTGTCCCATGCCAGTTACACGCGGTATTGCAATGTGGACGAACACTGCGCGCCGGTGATCAGCAGCGGCGCACAGTTCGCCAAGCTGATCGTCGAAGAACCCTATTTTGTGAAGTGCGAACCGTATGCCGATATGGGGGGGGGCCGTCCAATGTTGTTCCTGTCGTTGAAAATGCTGCAGGAAAAGAACATCGACATCAGCCTGCTCGGCTGGGGAGGTACGAATGCAAACGCCACCTTTAGCTGAATACTTCCAGCGCGTCGGCATTGATCGTTATCCGGCGTTGGCCCCGTTCGTGCCGCTGGACAAGAAACCGTTCAAGTCCAAAGTGCAAAAGCCAAGCCTCTGCGTGCATAACCAATGGTACGGACCGCCCCATGAACCGGGCAGTGGGAAACGATACCGACGGTGGGGGCTGCCACACATTACACCTACATGGGCAAGACCTCCACGCAGAGGTCAATCATGTTGCACTCTGAAGGCCCAAATGGTTGAGCAGGGCGAGAGTGTCGAGTTTTGGCGCGACTGGAAAGCCGAGATCATCCCGTCCCCTTGGGAGACAGACGAATACTTCGAAGAGATGGCGCTTGAGCAACAGGCAGAGGCGAAACGCCTTCGTGCCTTGGCGATCGAGTACGGCGTCCAGAACGAGGAGTTGGTCCAGGCACTGAAACTCACCCGTGAAAATCTCCGTGCGTGCCAAGGGACCATTCATCTGGTTGGCGGTTTCGATCCGGCCTACGCGAACGACGCGCAACGCGCAATGAAGATTGCAGATTGCAGATGCCGCCATAGCCAAAGTAACCGCCTAACTCCCCCACCTTCTGCCACCACGCGCGGTATGGAGCAAGACGCACATGGCCAATAACAGCGCAGCCCAAGTTTCAGCCCCTCCCCCGCGCTTTATCCGCCTCAAGCACGCCTACGGCTACCTCGGCATGTGCCGGGACGAATTCAACAAGTCCGTGCGACCCAACGTTCGCGAGTTTCCCATCGGCACCCAGGGCGTTGCGTTCGACCGGATCGAGCTCGACGAGTGGGCGGATGCCTGGATCGCAAGCAAGTCGGTTGAAAAGGTGGCGAATCAGGACAACAATCGGCCTCGCAGCGAGCGCCATGTGGAAGCCAAAGGAGCAGAACCATGGCCCAAAAAGCAATTACAGGCCTCCAAAAAATGCCGAACGGCATCTGGAAAATCGACAAAAAATACCGAGGAGAGCGAATTCAAGAGAGTACTGGCACTTGTGACCGGGCGGAAGCCGAGCAGTACCTGATCCACATGCTGGAGAAGTTGCGGCAACAGAAGGTCTATGGCGTCAGGACGGTGCGGACATGGCGGGAGGCGTCCATCAAGTTCCTGCTTGAGGTGAAGGATCAGGCTTCGATTCATATATCAGCAACTTATATGGCGCAGCTAGACCCGTTTATAGGTCACCTGCCGATCACGCACGTCGACGACAACAGTCTGGCTTCTTACATTCGCTCGAAGCTGGCACCGGACACTGGAAAGCCGGTAACGAACAGGACGGTGAATATCGCCCTTCAGCGGGTGATTAGGGTGCTGAACCTGTGTGCACGGAAGTGGCGGGATGATGAGCGCCGGCCTTGGCTGGACGTAGTGCCAATGATCTCGCTGCTGGATGAGAAGACGACCTGTCGCAAGCCCTACCCGCTTTCGTGGGAAGAGCAGTCGATCCTGTTCGCCGAACTGCCCGCTCATCTGCAAACCATGGCGATGTTCAAGGTCAACACGGGATGCAGGGAGCAGGAGGTGTGCAAACTTCAGTGGGATTGGGAGATTGCCGTGCCAGAACTGGCGACGAGCGTGTTCCTGATACCGGCCAATTTTGGCGGTAGGAGCGCACGGGCGGGAGTGAAGAACGGCGATGAACGCCTGGTGGTGCTGAATGACGTGGCCAAATCGGTCATCGAAAAGCAACGAGGCAAGCACCCGCTGTTCGTGTTTCCGTTTGGCAAGCCAGATGGCGGAGGGAATGAAACGACCGTGCACCGCATGAATGACTCAGCCTGGAAGAAGGCGCGGATCAGGGCGGCGAAGAAGTGGCAGGAAAAGTACTTGAGGCCAGCGCATGACGGATTCTTGCGAATCCGCATCCACGACCTCAAGCATTCTTTCGGTAGGCGCTTGCGTGCCGCTGGTGTGACGGAAGAAGACCGGAAAGTTTTGCTCGGGCACAAGAACGGCAGCATCACCAGCCACTACTCGACAGGGGTGCTGGATCAACTGATTGCAGCGGCAAATAAGGTATCAGCAACCGACTCACGCGCACCAGCGCTGACGATCCTGAAAAGGAGGCAGGTATAGAGAAAAACCCCTAGGGTCACTCGGAATGTCACTAGGGTAGAAACGAAAAAGCCACCAAAAGGCGGCTAAGTCATTGAAAAATATGGTCGGGACGGAGTGATTCGAACACTCGACCCCTAGCACCCCATGCTAGTGCGCTACCGGACTGCGCTACGCCCCGACTAGGC
>Ga0163162_10000446_pt1 | contig 38191 bp, 39 predicted proteins | sample S55metaG_FD_115310 | JGI IMG/M metagenome (GOLD analysis project Ga0163162, IMG submission 115310) | Switchgrass rhizosphere microbial communities from Kellogg Biological Station, Michigan, USA - S5-5 metaG | ecosystem: Host-associated > Plants > Roots > Rhizosphere > Soil | place: USA... | reverse complement strand
TTTCGCGGATCCGCAAAATCTAATACTGCCCCCCTAATCATTTTTTTTCAGTTAATTTTTTATCGCAGGTTACCGGAAATCTCCAGATGCAATTCAATCCGCGAAATCCGTCTAGTCCGCCAATCCGCGATAAAAAAAGAGCCAGCGATAGAAATCGCCGGCCTGTGCTTACCTCTGAAACCACAAAAAGAAAAACTTAATTATATTATTGCCAAAGCCTTGATTCATCTGTTAAGTCGAATTCCGATGCCTTGATATAACAGCGTTAGCTGCCAGAGATCTAAAAGCAAATCTTGATTTAAAGGATTGATTCAAACAAGTCTAATCTCGTTTTACAAGGGTAGGGAACATAGAGTATTCGCAGCTTCATGTATGAAGGCGATCATCTTCACCGAGTCAATGAAAATGGAAATTGGAATCGAGATTGGAAATTGGAATAGGAACGGCTTGAGAGTTACTTATTGCTAAATAAGTTTGTTAAAAGTAAAGACAGTTTTTTTAAAAAGCAATAATTTTTTTAAATATTTTAAGACAATTGAGAATTGCATCAACTATTCAACGATTCAATGTTCAAAGTTTTGATCAGTCATTGCTAATGGAAAGTTCTTTTTCGGCCGCCTGAAAAGTTTTTTCTTTTTTGTAGTTATACCACCATTCCGGTGCGGTTTTTTTCATAAGTGTATCAATACCACGCATGCCGATTAGGTTCCAGGCGCCTTTAAGTTTTCCTGTGATCGCTGTTTGGACGGCTCGCAAACTCATCGCAAAGCCACTGTCGATATATTCCATGTGGTGCCAGAAGCCAGCCGGCATAAAAAGAGTGTCGCCATGGTTAAGAATGACCTCATAGCCCCTGGCCAATTTTACAGCCGGATATTTTTGAAAGTCCAGTTTGGTACTTTCCGGATCAAAGTATTTGTCAAAATTAACCAGGCTCAACACCTCCCATGGTTTTCTATAGAGTTTATGTTGCTCTTCAAACGGAAAAAGCAATACCCTCTTTTTCCCGACGAATTGGGTATGGAAAATATGTGATAAGTCCATATCGAAATGCATATGCGTAACCGAACCTTGTCCACCCACAAACAACATCGGGAAACGTTTTATCAGTCCTCTGACATATTTATCGGGCCACACAAAATCTTCGATCATTTGAGGCGCATGTTCAAACAGGTTAAATAAAAAAATGCGTAACTCAACAGGCCCTTTCCGGACCATTTCAATATAGTCACCAAACTTCATGTATTCATCAGCAGTGTTGATCGGAGTGTATGCATCGCTTTTGATGTTGTTGTATAACCCGACTTTTACATCACCAACAACAGATTTAAAATAATCCCAATTCCATTTGGTATATGCGGGCCATGATTTAGACATGTCTTCAATGATCAAAGGCCTCATGGTATCGTAGTAATTGTTTTTAAAATCACGCGGACTGATCGATGCGACCCTATCTATAGACTGCAAAACCATTACAGAGAAATTTTGCCAAAGGTATTGAAGGTTCACTAAAGGACTAAACGATGAGCTAATATTGACAAATTTTAACGATAATGTTAATTTTGACTTAGATCTTTCCATCTTTTCATCCTCAATCAAGGTTTATGCTTTTACACCTTCATCCTGATAATCCGCAACAGCGCAATATCAAAACCATTGTTGAATCCTTATTAAACGGTGGTGTTATAATTTATCCTACCGACACTATTTATGGATTGGGTTGTGATATTTACCAGCAGAAAGCGATCGAACGCGTTTGCCGCATCAAGAATGTAAATCCTTTAAAAGCCCAGCTTTCATTTATTTGCTATGATTTGAGCGACCTGAGCAGATATACCAAGAGTATATCAACACCATTATACAGAATTTTAAAAACGCATTTGCCAGGTCCCTATACTTTTATTCTTCCTGCGAGTAAACAAGTTCCAAGAATTCTAAAAAGTAAAAAAAATACGATCGGACTTCGTGTGCCCGATAACAACATTGCAAGAACAATTGTGAAAGAATTGGGACATCCGATTTTGAGTACAACATTACCTGGTGAAATAATCGAAGAGTATACTGATCCCGAATCGATATATGAGAAATTTGGACAACTTGTCGATATTGTAGTCGACGGAGGAATCGGGGGAACTGTTCCTTCCACTGTGATCGATTACACCTCCGGAGAAGCAAATGTTATTAGAATGGGAAAGAATCATGAAATGATTGATTTGGAGAGACTGTAGACCGGCCAAACGATCATTTTTATTAAAATTTGAATGTTTCGATTGCGATTCAATCAATCTGCATTCAATCAGTATAAATTTTTCCCTTCAATCTTTCCTTTACTCCTCCCTCCCACTCATTTTTTAAAATGGATAGTACAACCGAATCTCTTCGTCCTGTTACATCCACAACGCAACTTCTCAGAACACCTTCAACAACACATCCAATGGCTTTCATTGCTTCAACGGACCGATTATTTTTTGCATTCGCTCTAAATTCGACACGCTCCATTCCCCATTTTTCAAAAGCATATTCAAGCATCAACAATTTGCAATGCCTGTTAAGTCCCGTTCGTTGAAATTTTTTTCCGTACCATGTGTATCCAAGTTGCGTTGCCAAATTATGTAGCTGGATGTCATAAAATCTCGAACTACCGGCATACGTATCGGCTTTTTTATCGAAAATAATAAAAGGATATTCCTTCCCTAATTCCCGCTGTTCAACCGTTGTCTTGATATATTGCTCCATATGTTCCCTGGAGTTCATAGGAGTAAGAAAATAACTCCATATATCTGATTCATGTATTACATATGGTTCGAGAAAATCAATATCGGTTTTTTCAAGAGGTCGCATCAGCACGCGGTCATCTTCGAGCACGAGGTTTTGAGGAAATGAAATCATCGGACTTTGAGGTTAAGGTTATAATTGAGGTTGAGAACGAGGATTAGCTAAGATAGAAAGTTAGTGCTGAAACTTTGAATTAAGTCTCAACCACGACCTCGGCCTTAATCCCAGCCTCAACGAGCACTTCGTCTTCGAGTGCCTTCATTGCAGCTGGAGAAATATTGAAACTTTTTCGATGGTATTTACACAATCCAAATTCTTCAATTGCCTTGCGGTGCTCTTCCGTTCCATAACCTTTATTGTTAAACCAATTGTAGTGTGGATATTCTTCGTGTAATTCTCTCATGAATTGATCACGGCTGGTTTTTGCAAGTATACTTGCCGCGGCAATGGATGCATATATTCCATCACCTTTAATAATACATTCGTGCGGAATTTTTTTATATTTTCTAAAAATGTGCCCGTCGATTAATAAAAACTGTGGTGGGTTTTTTAATTGTTTGATCGCAAGATGCATCGCCTTGAAAGATGCTTTCAAAATGTTGATCCTGTCAATTTCTCTGTTATGCACAATACCGACTGCATAATCAATTGCATTTTCAATAATAAATATTCTGAGTTCGTTGCGGATTTCCTCGGGCACCTGCTTCGAATCATTCAGCAAAGGATGTTGAAAGTCGGGCGGAAGAACCACAGCTGCAGCAAAAACAGGTCCGGCATAACAGCCTCGCCCGGCTTCATCGCAACCTGCTTCCATGAGTACAGCCTGGTAGAATGGTTTTAGCAAAGAAAAATTCTTTGTTCAAAAATACTGGAATGAAAGTTTGAGTAATCAGATTGCGGGCAGAAAATTTATCTACATTTTATAACCACTGCATTTTTGCTAACTTCATTATCCAAATTTTTTTCAAAATGAATTTTATCGAATGGATAAGCAGACCATGGCCGTGGTGGATTGCTGGACCGCTGATCGGTCTTGTTGTTCCCGCATTGCTCATTGCCGGAAATAAATCGTTCGGCGTTTCTTCCTCACTTCGACATATCTGCGCCGCATGTTTTCCTTCTGACATTCCATTCTTTAAATACAACTGGAAAAAAGAGGCATGGAATCTTTTTTTTGTTTTTGGAATATTAGCTGGCGGTTTTATCGCAGCAACCTGGTTGAAAAACCCGGATCCGATCCGCATTAATCCTTCACTAGTGAGTGAATTGCAAAAAGACGGAGTAAAAGATTTTAGCGCCCTCATGCCGACAGACCTCTTTAGCTGGCGAAATTTGTTGACGATGAAAGGAATTATGCTAACTGTTGTTGGAGGATTTCTCGTTGGATTTGGAACGCGGTATGCAGGTGGCTGTACATCCGGGCATGCGATCATGGGAATATCGAATCTTCAATGGCCCTCTGTTGTTGCTACATGCTGCTTTATGATTGGCGGATTTGTAATGGCTAATTTGATTCTTCCACTTATTTTAAAATTGTGAGTTGATGGAAACAGTTACAAAAAAAGTGCGCGTCGTAGATACAAATACAGATTTTGAAGTGCGCTCATTAGATACCACCAGTTTGAACGAATCTGAACTGCAACACCCATGGTGGTACAATTTAAAATACCTCGTAGCCGGTATCTTGTTTGGAATTCTGCTGGTTAAAGCGGAAATCATATCGTGGTTTCGGATACAGGAAATGTTCCGGCTGCAAAGTTTTCATATGTATGGGGTGATCGGCTCGGCGATTGTTGTCGGTATCATCTCCATTTGGATAATAAAAAAATTCAGGATCAAAACCATTTATGGCGAAGGGATCGTGCTCCGGTCTAAAAAATTCCATAAGGGACAGGTCTATGGAGGAACTCTATTTGGACTTGGCTGGGCGATCACCGGGGCATGTCCGGGGCCATTGTTTGCACAGATCGGTGCCGGGTTTACAGTCGTTTTAATCACCTTGCTTTCTGCCGTTGGGGGAACGTGGTTCTACGGAAGGTGGCGTGAAAAGCTACCGCATTAAAATTTTTGCCCCACTGATTCAAATAAATGTTTTACCTTAACACCGTTATCACTCACGAGTAATTTCCAGTAACCTGCTGAAGCATTGCTAATAAAAAAATGCCGGCATATGTTTACTGAAAGGTTCCAACACCTGACTTTCTTTTTCAAACGTGCTTACTGCGTGGTTTCTTTCCAGGTGAAAGAGGAATCGATATGCTTCCTCGGTTCACATTTGCTCCATTTTCATTTAGTAAACTCCGGATATCAATATTTATTACTCACTAAAAACTCACATGAATATGGAAGACACAAAAACAACTACCGATCGCCGTAACTTTTTGGGAACAATAGCAGCAAGTGCGGCGGCTTTTGGAATGGCAACTATTGCATCACCATTGCAAGCTGCAGCTGAAAAAAAAGGAAGTCCTGACGCAGCTGATGCTGATGCGTGGTTTAGCAAACTCAACGGAAAACATAAAATGATTTTCGACGTTACGAGGCCGCATGAATTGATGCCATTCGTATGGCCAAGAGTTTTCTTATTAACCAACATGGCAACAGGAACTGCAGAAAAAGATAACAATGTTGTTGTCGTGTTGCGTCATGATGGAATCCCTTATGCATTTGAAGATCGCATTTGGGCGAAGTACAAATTTGGAGAAGTATTTAAGGCAGATGACCCACAAACAAAAGCTCCTTCCGTTCGTAACCCGTTCTGGAAACCACAACCAGACGCTTACAAGGTTCCTGGATTTGGCGCAGTTCAAATCGGAATCGATCAACTGCAGGCCAGTGGAGTAATGTTCTGCGTTTGCGATGCGGCTATGACAGTGTATTCTGCTGCATTAGCACAGGGAATGAATATGGATCCGGCAGAAGTTAAGAAAGAGTGGATCTCAGGATTACTACCCGGCGTACAAGTTGTTCCTTCTGGCGTGTGGGCCGTTGGTCGCGCGCAGGAACACGGATGTGCATATTGTTTTGCAGGATAACATAAAAAGCATTTATAAAATAACAGGCAGAAAAGCGTTTATCCCTGCCTGTTATTTTATTTGCTTGAACTGTACTCATCTAATTCCAAATGAAGCAAGATTTTTTTCCACGCCCGTTCACCTTAGTATTTGGTGCAATCATTTGTATTTTCTTTTATGCATGCGAGGCAACGGAAGAACAGAAAAAAGTTCCGGCACAATCTTCATCTGCTTTGATAAATGTCGCGTGGATCGCGCCTGATTCTAACTCCATTCCACAAAGTGAAGAAGGGGAGTTGATCCGCTATGGCCGGGCTTTGATCATTAACACCAGCGAATATTTGGGTCCATACGGAAAGATTAATCATCAGTCCAATGGAATGAATTGTCAGAATTGCCATTTGGATGCGGGCACAAGACCCTGGGGAAATAATTATGGTGGTGTTTATTCAACATATCCAAAGTTTAGGGAACGACGTGGTGCAATTGAAACGATTACGCAAAGAATAAATGATTGTTTGCAAAGAAGCCTGGACGGAAAACCGCTCGACAGCAACAGTCATGAAATGCGCGCTATGCTCGCTTATATGAAATGGCTGGGGAAGGATGTAGAAAAAGGAAAGAAGCCCGTCGGATCAGGTATTGTTCAATTGACTTTTTTGGATAGACCCGCTGATCCCGTAAAAGGAAAACTTGTTTACATATCCACCTGCCAACGATGTCACGGGGCAAATGGGGAAGGCCAGCTTAAACCCGGTAGTACATATTATTTGTATCCACCGTTATGGGGCGAACATAGTTATAACACGGGTGCCGGCTTATACCGGCTTTCACGTTTTGCCGGTTACGTAAAAGAAAATATGCCTTTCGGCGCATTACACGAACACGAAATCTTAAGAGACGAAGATGCATGGGATGTCGCAGCTTTTGTAAACACACAACCACGTCCAAAAAAATTATTTAAGGAAGACTGGCCTGATATCTCTCTTAAACCAATTGACCATCCCTTTGGTCCTTTCACAGATACCTTCACTGAGAGGCAACATAAATTCGGCCCATTTGGCCCGATACAAAAAGCAAAGAAGAAAAAATAATCACGGATTTGAGGATTTGAACGGATTTCGCGGATTCTTCCGTCGAACCTCTTCATCGAATTACCGATAGCTAATATTTCCCTTGCTTTCGAAAAATTAATCAGGTCAATTTTCACGTATTATTTTGACAGGAGAATCCGCGAAATCCGTTCAAATCCGGATTTGAGGATTTGAACGGATTTCGCGAATTGTTCGGTCGAACCTCTTCATCGAAATACAGATAGTTAATATTTCCCTTGCTTTCGAAAAATTAATCAGGTCAATTTTCACGTATTATTTTGACGGGAGAATCCGCGAAATCCGTTCAAATCCGCAAATCCGCGATTACCTTTGCACGCATTATGAAAAATTCTTCACGTGCCGTCGCATATTGGGTGTTGATCGGCGTGGTGATGTTGGTGATACAGGTTATTTTAGGTGGCATCACGCGACTGACAGGATCAGGTTTATCGATTACGGAATGGAATATCGTTACTGGCGCGCTTCCGCCGCTGAACCAACAGCAATGGATAACCGAATTTGATAAATACAAACACACTCCGCAGTTCAATTTGCTGAATGCGGACTTTCAGTTATCGGATTTCAAGTTTATTTTTTTCTGGGAATGGTTTCATCGCCTGTGGGCCCGGTTGGTTGGAGTGGTTTTTATCGTGGGCTTTGTATACCTGGTTTGGAAAAAAGAACTGAAGCGGGAGATGATAAAACCGCTGATCATTCTTTTTTTATTGGGAGCATTACAGGGAGCGGTAGGTTGGATCATGGTGGCAAGTGGTTTAACAGGTGACGCAATTTATGTTAGACCCACTCGGTTGGCTTTGCATTTTATCTTCGCACTAATGCTTGTCTGCTACGCATTTTGGTTTGCATTGCAATTGTTAATTCCACGTTCGGAAATTTCAAATAGCAAAACCGCCCGGCGTTATACCTGGATCATTTTGTTCATTTTATTTTTTCAATTGATCTATGGAGCTTTGATGGCCGGGCATAAAGCTGCTGCAGTTGCGCCAACATGGCCAGGAATCAACGGCGATTTTTTTCCGCCTTCGCTGTTTAAACAAACCCCCGTTCGAATCAATTTAATCAGCAATACCATCACCATTCATTTCATTCATCGGATGCTTGCGTATATCCTTTTAGTATTAACCTGTATTTGGTCGTTAGTTGTATTCAGAATTAACGATGCGTCAAAATATCTCCGCAAAACGCGCTGGATGCCAATTGCACTCATTATACTTCAAATCTTACTCGGGATAGCTGTAGTGTTGTCAAGCCCGGGAATTGTTGCCAATCGATGGGTTTTCTTCGATTGGGTCGCACAATTTCATCAACTTGTCGGAATGCTGTTTTTATTGGCGATGGTTTATATGTTACACATGGTAAGAAGTGCCCGGCAAGTGGCATAATTTTAAGGCCAACTTTCCGTTAGGACTTCAAGAGATTAAGGTTGAGGTTAAGGTCAAGATTTAGTTTTAAGTCTCAACCCCGGCCTTGGCCTCAGCCCTCAAAAAGCAAATGCTTAATTTCGTGTACCAGTTCTGAAGCCCACATGAATTATATAAGAGCGATCTATCATTCATTTCCCGTGCAGTTGTTATTACTGCATTTTAAAAAATTCCAGGTCCTGTTGGTGTTTTGGTTTATTCTTTTCAGCACGATCAATGGAGTTTTTATGAGATCGTTTGGAGCAGATGCATTGTTCCTGGCGCCTGAATACCTTGATAACGTCAATGCATTAAGTACCGGTATTGTGGGAGCAGCCATGGGCGCATTCATCATGAGCTGGAACATTACCACGTTTATTTTATTCAGCCGCCATTTCCGTTTTTTAGCCACTGCAACAAAACCATTTCTAAAATATTGTATCAACAACTTTATTCTTCCGTTATCATTACTCCTATTTTATTTTTTTAAGGCGGTGAAATTCGATGCAAACAAAGAACTTTTGACATACGGAGAGATTCTGTTGTTGATTGCCGGATTCCTTGTCGGATTTTTTTTAATTATATCCATTTCATTTTTATATTTCTTCGGCGCCGACAAGTCCATCATCCGGCAAATGACGCCTTTGATCAGCAACCCGCAACTTTTTAAATCGCAATTCCGGCATAATGAAGTGAAATTGAGTGAAAGCAGGTTGATCAAAGTGAAATGGTATTTAAATACGCCAACTTCTGTAAAGAATGTTCGTGATGTTTCTCACTATAGTCGCGAATTCATCGAGAGCATTTTCAGCCGTCATCATTTTTCAGCGATACTCTCCATTTTTGTTGCTTTTATTTTTTTGGTAGTGGTTGGGTTTTTTATGGACAAACCTTTTTTCCAACTTCCTGCCGCCGCCAGTATCATGATCTTTTTTGCGATATTGATTTCCATATCAGGAGCATTCTCATATTTCCTTCAAAGCTGGAGCATCCCATTCTTAATTCTTCTTTTCTTCATGCTGAATCTCTTATATAAGTACGATGTTATCGACCCAACCAACAAAGCGTATGGTTTAAATTATACCAACCGCAATGAACGGCCGCAATACAACCGCGATGCGTTATTAGAATTATGCTCAAGCGAAAAGGTGGAGAGTGATGAACAGAACATGATCGAAATTCTAAATAACTGGAAGAAAAAGCAGAGCGAAGAAAAACCTGTTCTTTTTATTTTGAATACGAGTGGTGGCGGCAACAGAAGCGCAACCTTTACGATGAATGTGCTCCAAAAACTGGATGAGATAAGTAACGGACAATTGATGGATAAAACTTTTTTGATCACCGGTGCATCCGGGGGAATGTTCGGAGCGACTTATTTCAGAGAACTGGCGCGGCTGAAAATGGACGGCGACACTTCGATCAAGCTACAAGATCATCGATATGCTGATGCGATATCGGGTGATTTACTCAATCCATTATTTTCTTCTTTTGTTGCCCGGGACCTCGCCTCGCCTGCGCAAAAATTCAAAGTGGGTAATTATGAATACATAAAAGACCGGGGTTATGCTTTCGAGCAGAAATTGAACAGTAATACAATGGGAGTATTGAATAAACAATTGAAGGATATGGCGCCGGAAGAAAAACTTGCAAAAATTCCCCTCGTGTTGTTTAGCTCGGTAGTTACGCGCGATAGCAGAACGATGATGATAAGCACCCAGCCGATCAGTTTTTTAATGCGTCCCGTTTCCGACACAACACGAATTACCGAAATGGATCCGGACGCTATTGACTTCGGGGCTTTCTTTTCAAAACAGGACCCGATGAATATGCGAATGCTAACTGCATTACGCATGAATGCCACTTTCCCATATGTGCTTCCCAATGTTTGGTTGCCGACCAATCCCGTTGTTGACGTGATGGACGCTGGTTTCCGTGATAATTTCGGAGAACAAACTGCCATACGATTCTTGAACGTCTTTAAGAGCTGGATATTGGAAAATACCGGCGGTGTTGTTCTTATTCAAATCCGGGATCGCAAAACCGGCGGATGGGAGAGCCCGTATGAGTCGACTGATATTACAGAGATTTTTACGAAACCATTGTTACTCCTTCAATATAACTGGTACAAAATGCAGGAATACAACCAGGATGATTTGTTGAGTATGACACAAAGCACGATGGGTAAATATTTTTATAAACTCACTTTTCAATATGTTCCTAAAAACGTCGACGAAGGCGCCGCATTGAATTTTCATCTCACACGCCAGGAAAAACTTGATATTGCGAATGCCTTAAACACAAAAGACAATCAGTCCGTCTTTAAAAAAGCAGCTATGTTGTTTAATGAGAAGAAAACATCGGGAAGTGTAAGTGGGAAATAATGGTTGAGAGCTGCTCTCCGCGCTCTTCCTACGTTCTAAATATCTCCTTTCGGTTGAAGAAGCCTAAAACAATTTTTAATCACCCTGATCCTGAATTCCTCGCTCGTTTCACTTGGATCACCATCGATATGTAGTGGCGCGCTTTGCAAATTCGTAATCGTCAGTGCGTCGGTTTGAAGGTATACAATGTTCTTGTTTTTGATATGATAGTTGGTTCGCTGAACGGCGTTGATGCCTGTCACCTGGTTAATTAAAGAAAAAGGCAACATGAGCTTATTCATTTTTTTTACAATTACGATATCGAGTAATCCGTCAGCCAAACTTGCCTGAGGAGCAATCGTAAAATTGTTTCCGAACTGATTGCTGTTGGCGACACAAATAAAAAAAGCTTCGGTACGAAATGACTTGTTTTTTAATTTGATGTCAAACAAGTAAGGTTTCGTTTTGAAGAAATTTACTGCAGTAACTTTAATGTACGTCTGAAGTCCGCGCCTTTTTTCCTTTGCAAATTCGTGAGCCACCAACGCATCGAAACCGATTCCGCAAAGCATACAGGAAAATTGATCGTTGATGTAAAAGGCGTCTGCCGGAGAGGCGTGACCATTGAAAATTATTTCAAGCGCCTTTGAAGTTTGTTTTGGAATTTTTGCTGCAAAGGCAAGTCCGTTCCCTGATCCCATCGGAATGATTCCAATATTGACCCTTATTCCCTTTAGCGAAGAGACTACCTGGTTTACAGTTCCATCTCCACCGCAAATGACCACGTCAGTGACAGATTCCTTTTGAATTTTTTTTTTCAGAAAATCGTAGTCGCCGTCTTTTGCCGTCGACATAATTTCAAAATCCAATTCCTGTTCACGCGTTTTGCGAGCGACGAGTGATTTAATTGCCGATTTCTGTTTTGTACCGGAGATGGGATTAAAAAGATAAATAATTTTTCTGGGCATTTGTTTCTGATTGGATAGGTGACAGTATGTCTCCGGAGTTTTTTGTTGTACAATTGTTCATCACCATCTCAACAGTGCACTTCCCCAGGTAAAACCGCTGCCAAATGCGGCGAGGCAAACCAAATCACCGTTTTCTATTTTTCCGTCTTCCCATGCTTCACACAAGGCGATCGGAACGGATGCGGCTGTTGTGTTACCGATGCGCTGGATATTATTATACACCTGGTCGTCTGTCAGGTGCATGCTTTGTTGAATGTACTGGCTAATACGAAGATTGGCCTGGTGTGGGATGAGCAATCTTAAATCCGCTGTTGTTAATTGATTTTGATTTAATGCCTCCATGATTACTTCTGGTAATTTTATAACAGCTTTTTTGAAAACTGCAGGACCGTCCATTTGAGGATACAAATCATCTTTCGCAACCAGGTCCTCGGTGATGAATAAACCACCATAAGGTTTTTCGGGCATTGGAGGTTTTTTTGTTGTCATAAACCTTCCCGCATGAAATCCCGGGTTCATCATTGAAAGTGATTCTGCTTCGCTCCCATCACTATGCAAATGCGTACTCAGTATACCCTGATCATTTTTTGTCGTGGGTTGCAGAACAACCGCGCCTGCGCCATCTCCAAAAATTACGCTGATATTTCTTCCCCGTGTACTGAAATCAAGCGCGTAGGAATGTGTTTCGGAAGCAACGAGTAAAATATTTTTGTACATCCCGGTTTTTATGAACTGGTCGGCAACAGAAAGTCCATAAACAAATCCACTACATTGATTACGGATATCGAGCGCAGCAACTTCTCTCATATTGAGCATTCGTTGCGTAAGCACTCCGCATCCTGGAAAGAAATAATCGGGACTGAGCGTAGCAAAGACAATAAAATCGATATCCCGGGGAGTTATCCCGGCACGCTCGATAGCCACCTTGGCCGCCTCGACACCCATCGTGGTGGTCGTGTCCTGGTATCGTGTAGCAAACCGACGCTCCTTTATACCGGTGCGCTCGACGATCCATTCATCAGACGTATCCATCACCTTGGTCAAGTCAGCATTGGTAACGACATTTTCGGGTAAATACATTCCAATCCCCGCAATTTTTGAGCGAATCATATAATCTTCGACTTTAAGATCGAATGGAAAATTACAAAAAACTGAAAACTCAGACATCAATTCAAATATTTTCGAGATGTTAATGCCTGTCGATTTTCGCGGCTTTGATCAACAAAGAGTCTTTTTTTGTGACTTTAAGGCCCACTCTTTGTTAATTATTGACACATCACCAGGAAAATGGTTTAACTTAAGAGAAATAAACTGAACCCGATGCACGAGAATGAAAAAATTAAAACGTCCATCGAGCGTGTCAAAAAAACGCTTATGCAGAGGCCTTCCTTTGGTTTCGGTACCGGAATATCTAAAGCCAAAATAACAAATGGACTCACCTGTGAAATCCGTGAGGGTGATTGGAAGTTTACGGCAGATATGCCAGAGCAGGTTGGTGGGAACGCCGCCGGACCCGTTCCAGGTGTTTTTGGCCGCGCAGCGTTGGGAAGTTGCCTGGCAATCGGTTACATGATGCGTGCAGCTGAAATGAATGTTCCAATTAATTCGCTTGAAGTGGAAGTTCAGGCCGACTACGATGATGGCGCCCTGTTTGGCACATCGTTAAATATTCCACCCGGCTATCTCGAAGTAAGATATTCGGTTACTGTTGACAGTGAGGCAACTGAAGAAGAGGTTATGCGCGTACTCGATGAAGCGGATAAGAGTAGTCCTTATCTTGATGTTTTTAGCCGGGGACAAAAATGTGTCCGGAAAGTATACCTGGTTTCAAAATCTCATTGATCATGGATGCGGCATTTCAAAGAAGTGTTCAACGATATGGGTGGGACAAAGCTGCTAATTGTTACGAAGATTTCTGGCACGAACAACTTCGTCCCCCACAGGATTTATTGCTCGACATGTTAGATCTCAATCGCGGAGAAAAAGTTTTAGATATCGCTGCCGGTACCGGGCTAGTTAGTTTTCGCGCAGCCGAGAGTGTAGGGGAAAATGGATTTGTACTTGGCACCGATATCTCCGAAAAAATGGTTGCCATTGCCAACGACATTGCCAGGGAAAAACGGTATCGTAATATTGTTTTCAGCAGAATGGATGCCGAACAATTGGAAATTGATGAAGATAGTTTTGACGCAGCGATGTGCGCTCTTGGGTTGATGTACGTTCCCGATCCATTGAAAGCCCTTAGGGAAATGCATCGTGCATTAAAACCTGGTGGCCGGACCGGCGCTGCAGTCTGGGGACAGCGTGATCATTGCGGATGGGCAGGAACTTTTGACATCATCGAACGAAGAGTTGTTTCAGAAGTTTGTCCGATGTTTTTTAATCTCGGTAATCCAAATCAACTTGCGCTTTATTTCAAAGCGGCCGGTTACTCAAATATTAAATCAGAAACCATTTCCACGAAACTTATTTATGCTTCTGATGACGAAGCTTGTGGTGCAGCATTTCCCGGCGGTCCGATGGCACTCGCCTATAATAAATTCAATGACGATATGAAAGCAGAAGTGTATGCTGAATATCTTGACTCGATTAAGCAATATAAAAATGGAGCAGGATATGAATTGCCCGGTGAGTTTGTTGTCGCAATTGGAACAAAGCCCTAGTCATTTTCTATCCTCCATAGGAACATAGAAAATTACTTTCTCATTATCACTTCTTTTAAGAATCTTTCTATTTCATTTTGCACACCTTGCACATCGTGGGATTTAATCGGCGAACCAAGAACATGATTACCTGTATTCGGCATTGCAACTTTTCTTTTTAAGTCGGCGGGAGTTCCTAACTCGTCATACATACTCAGCATGGAAGAAACTTTTACAACATCATCCTGGTGCTGATCATCTTTATAGTAATACAAGAGAAGAGTAGGTTGTTTTACCTTTTCATATGTTTCTTTATTCATCGTTGTTTCAAGTAATTCTTCGAGGGAAACGGCCGCTTCGAGCCGGTACGGTTTATTCCAATATTGCTTATAAATTGGTCGGTCATCCTCAGAAGTGTTATAATCGCTGTGTTTCACAAGTCTTGCAATTTGAAGTCCCCAGTGATTATTTAAAATCCATGCATTCGGATCATTGATGGCAATATTGGGCGAAAGTAAAACGAGCCCTGAGACATCATTCGGAAATGTTGCCGCGAGTTGCAGAGCCAATGTTCCGCCCGTTGAAGTTCCCATCAGTATAATTTTATTGCCAAGCTGTTTTCCGATTGCTAATGCCTGCTTTGCGGACTCCCAGTAATTGTCCGCAGTAAGATTCACCAATTGATCAGCCGTGTCAATCCCGTGTTCGGCTAGGCGTGACAGGTAGAGATTACAACCAAATTCCTTTGCTATGTTCCTGTGTACAGGGTCTCCTTCTTTTTGTGAAGCAGAAAATCCGTGTAAATAAACAATTGCATAATCTGTTTTTTGTTTGGAGGAATCATTCGCCCAAATGATCCTTGCTTCATTGTCGGGTTTGAGTTTGTGTTGCGACTCAATTTCCCGCACGTAATTTTGAATTGAATCGGTTCCCGGAACTGCCGGCATCACCAGGCTATACTTAGGTGATTCGGGACTTGGGCCAGCGAGGTATACAAGTACTAATGCCAATGGGATCAAGACGAGCCATTTCCGGCGCATACAGTAAATTTGAGGTGATTAGATCGAACCAATACAAGATATAAAATTCTATGAATCCTGAAACAGGGAAATATATTATAGTTGCGGGCGTCGCACTTATTATAATTGGGCTTGTCGTTTATTTTTTTCACGATAAGCTTCATTGGATGGGGAATCTCCCGGGCGATATCAGAGTGGAAAGAGAAAATTTCAAATTCTATTTTCCAATTACGACAATGATTGTTTTTAGTTTGTTAATAACGATCATCGTGCAAATTATCAAAAGGATTTTTTAGCATGTAAGTTTTTCGTGAGGCGTCGGAGGAGCTCTTCCAAATAAACTCGCGTTTCACGACTCTCCAAACTGACCTTGAAACATTATTTATTTTCACTCTCCATACTCGGAATGAAATAAGTTTCCGATATTAGGGATCGATTGCGCTCTGATTATTTTAACCAAATCAATTGCTTATGGCTACTACTTCCAGTCAACGCTTTCTCGCTCTGGATGTTTTTCGCGGAATGACCATTTGTTTTATGATTATTGTGAACACGCCCGGCAGTGGACAATTTTCCTATTCTCCGCTCGAGCATGCAAGATGGCACGGCTTTACACCGACGGACCTGGTCTTTCCCTCTTTCTTATTTGCAGTTGGGAATGCAATGAGTTTTGTAATGCCCAAATGGGAGAGTTTGCAGCAATCGCAGGTATTGGGGAAGATATTCAAACGGACGCTGATCATTTTCTTATGTGGGTTTCTTTTATACTGGTTTCCTTTTTTTGAATTTGATAAAGACAATCATTTCGCCCTTTCTCCCATTTCGCACACGAGAATTTTTGGTGTTTTACAACGCATCGCAGTTGCATATTGCCTTGCATCATTAATGATATATTATTTGAAACCGAAAACATCTTTTATTCTCGGGCTGATCATTCTCTTCCTTTATTGGATCGTATTGATGTTTGGAAATCCCGCTGACCCATATAGTATGACAGGTAACGTCGGTTATTCGATTGACAAATGGTTACTAGGAGAAAATCATATGTATCATGGAGAAGGCGTTGCATTTGAACCGGAAGGTCTGCTTGGGACTTTTCCTTCGGTTGTGAATGTGATCGGTGGATATTTAGTCGGACAATTTCTCCAACAAAAAGGAAAAACATATGAAGGTATTTCGAAGCTAATGTTGGCTGGATTTGCATGCCTTACTGTTGCGTATCTATGGGATCTCGTTTTTCCAATAAACAAAAAATTGTGGACGAGTCCGTTTGTACTTTACACCGTGGGTCTCGATTGCATCATCATTTCGGCCATTATATATATTGTCGATTTTCTCGGAAAAACAAAATGGACAAACTTCTTTACCATATTTGGCAAGAATCCTTTGTTTATTTACCTGGTATCAGAAGTCGGCGTAATTATACTTTACATCATTCCGGCGAATGCAAAGCAACCTCTATACAATTGGTTGTATGAAAATATATTCAAGCATGCCGGATTGTATTTTGGCTCCTTATTATTCGCGATTTCGTGGATGCTTTTTTGCTGGCTGGTTGGCTACTTCCTGAATAAGAAAAAAATTTATGTGAGAGTTTAATCAAGGATTACGCGGATAAAAAATGATTTCACGGATTCTTTCAAGCGATTTACTCTACAAATTATCCGCACAGTGACTAGATTGGTAAAACGGAATAAATACCAACGATTCATTTGCAAAGAATCCGCGAAATCCTTTTTTCTCCACGTAATCCGTGATTCCTTGTTCCTGCCGTAAAAATGAGTTACCTTTGCACGTCGAAAAAAATGGATTTGTTGTAAGCTGTTAGTAATTAACTATTTGATAATAATAACTTTCAACAGCCGACGTTAAAAGTTTAGTATGGAGATCAGGAATATTGCAATCATCGCTCACGTTGACCATGGAAAGACCACTTTAGTGGATAAAATCCTTCATGCCACAAAAGTGTTTCGTGATAACCAGGAAACTGGTGAATTGATTATGGATAGCAACGACCTCGAGCGTGAAAGAGGTATTACTATCTTTAGTAAGAACGCTGCTGTTATCTACAAGGATGTTAAGATAAATGTAATCGATACTCCGGGCCACGCTGATTTCGGCGGTGAAGTGGAGCGCGTATTGAAAATGGCTGATGGTGTATTGTTATTGGTGGATGCATTTGAAGGTCCGATGCCACAAACTCGATTTGTATTACAAAAAGCCTTGCAGCTAAACCTTAAGCCTATTGTCGTGATCAATAAGGTTGATAAACCGAATTGCCGTCCCGACGAAGTGCATGATGCCGTGTTTGAATTATTCTTCAATTTGAATGCAACCGAAGAGCAATTAAATTTCCCGACATATTATGGTTCCGGGAAACACGGTTGGTTTAATGATTCGTTGACTCCATCTGAAGATATTACGCCATTACTCGATGGTATTTTGAAATATGTTCCAGCGCCTGCAATCAGCGAAGGAACTTTACAATTGCAAGTTACCTCACTTGATTACTCATCATTTTTGGGTCGAATTGCAGTTGGAAAAGTAACACGTGGTGTTATTAAAGAAGGTCAGCCTTTTGCTTTGATACAAGCTGATGGATCCGTGAAAAAACAAAAAGTAAAAGAGCTGTATGTTTTTGAATCGTTGGGTAAGAAAAAAGCGAGTGAAGTGATGGCTGGTGATATTTGTGCCGTTGTAGGTGTCGAAGATTTTAATATTGGAGACACGATTGCTGACGCAGAAAATCCTGAAGCGTTACCAGTGATCAGTGTTGATGAACCAACAATGAGCATGTTATTTTCCATCAACAATTCTCCGTTCTACGGTAAGGATGGAAAATTTGTTACATCGCGTCATCTTCGCGATCGCCTGATGAAAGAAACAGAAAAAAATCTTGCGCTTCGCGTGGAAGATACTGATAGTGCAGACGGTTTCCTCGTGTATGGACGGGGTATTCTCCATCTCGGTATTTTGATTGAAACAATGCGTCGCGAAGGATATGAATTGACAGTTGGCCAACCACAAGTCATCGTAAAAGAAATTGACGGCAAAAAATGCGAACCATACGAAGTTCTTGTTGTAGATGTTCCTGAAGAATTTAGTGGTAAAGTAATTGATCTTGTAACGCAGCGCAAGGGCGAATTGCTGGTGATGGAAACAAAAGGAGAGATGCAACATCTCGAATTTGAAATTCCTTCGCGCGGGTTGATCGGCCTTCGTTCAACAATGCTTACGAACACAGCCGGTGAAGCCGTGATGGCCCATCGTTTCAGCGAATACAAACCATGGAAGGGTCCTATTCCAGGAAGAAATAATGGAGTATTGCTTTCTAAAAACCAGGAAAAAACGACCGGGTATTCGATCGATAAATTGCAAGACAGGGGAAGATTTTTTGTTGACCCGGGAGAAGAAGTTTATAAAGGACAGATCATAGCTGAACATATTAAACCGGGAGACCTCATTGTCAATGCAACTGAAGCAAAAAAATTGACAAACCATCGCGCCAGCGGAAGTGATGATGCAGCTCGTATCGCGCCAAAAACACTGATGACGCTTGAAGAATGCATGGAGTATATCCAGCAGGATGAGTGTATTGAAGTCACACCAAAAAATATCCGTTTACGGAAAACGATCCTGGATGAAGATGAAAGAAAGAAATTCCAGAAAATGTTAAAGACCGAAGAGGTTGGATAATTTCAGTGTTTTATTTTTTGAATTCCCTGTAACTTTGCATAAAGCACTTGACGATGAGAAAGTGGGGATTGATATTATCGTTTGTCGTTTGCAGCCTGCTGCTGTTGGATCTTCATCGTGCCGCTGCTCAATGTTCCATCTGTACAAAAACTGCACAACAATTGGGAGAAAAACCTGCCAAGGCGCTTAACGCAGGTATTATATATCTTGCCTTTGCTCCCATGGCGATCGTGGGCTATATCGGTTATCGCTGGTGGAAGAGTAACAGGGATTAATCGCCTTCAACACTTGAAACAAATCTGTAAAGATTAAAATCATTTCGTAACAACATCGCCGATATCTTTTCTTGCAAATGACGTTTGCTAATATTTTTCATTCGCTTTTGTAATATTAGTTGATACACTCGTTCCGTCAACAGCCAGGCTCTTAGTGAAATGTTGTGGTGTTGTTCCTGGAGAACCTGCAAAATTTTTTCATACAATTCCGCGACTCCTATTTTTTCCGAAGCAACAGTTTTCAGGATTGGGATTTCACGATGAGTTGCAAACGCAGGAGCGAGCATCATCCGAAGATTTTTTACAAATTCATCCGCATCCGGACGATCCGATTTGTTTACAACAAAAATGTCCGCGATTTCCATTAGCCCCGCTTTCATTGTCTGCACCTCATCACCGGCTTCAGGAACGGAAACAACCAGTGTAATATCTGCAAGTCCCGCAATTTCAACTTCGCTTTGTCCAACGCCAACCGTTTCAACAAATATATAATCGAAATCTGTGGCCTTTAATAATTCTGTGATCTCGATAATTTTTGGATTCAATCCTCCCAAAGAACCACGGGTTGCAAGGGATCGAATAAAGACTGACGGATGATTATACCAGGAACTCATACGGATTCGATCTCCTAATAATGCTCCGTAGTTAAACGGAGACGACGGATCAACACACAATACCGCGATTTTTTTATTGTTCTTCACCATTTCCCCAATGAGCGCATCGGTCAAAACACTCTTTCCTGCACCTGGTGGTCCCGTAATGCCGATGATTTTGGAGTGATCATTATACTTGATTAGCGTCAAAAGATTTTCATACCCGGAAATTCCATTTTCAACAAATGAAATACACCGCGACAAATACTTTACAGATCCTTGTTGAACCTTTTCTAAAAAAAATGACCAATTCTGATCCAAATGCGCATTCATAGGTTCTCGTTATAAGTATTGACTAATTCCGTTTTCGCAATAACTCCGCTTAGTAGATAGGGCAAGTTGTACAATTTCGTCATTATGCGTCAAATTACCCCTGTCGTAATCCTTGTGATAAAGATGATAGGCAATTCCCTGTAGTTTGAAATAGACGCGTTGTATACCGGTGTTGTATAACCGAATTACCAGTTCCGTGTCCTCTCGTCCCCAACCATGAATAGTTTCATTATAACCGTTGACTGCTACGATATCTTTTTTCCAAAATGACATATTGCAACCACGAAGATTGTACAATCCATTTTCCTTTTTAAAAACTTCAATCAGCCTTGCCAGGCCGGGCATATGTAATCCGTTCAGCCGGTTCCTTACGCCATTTGTGAATATAGAAATATCTGTCTTGTTTTCTTCGAGCAGTTTATTGGACAAATTTTGATCCAACAATATTCTGCTTCCACCAATAAAATGTCCCCGACGGCATGCCGTCAAATGATCTTTTACAAAGGACTCATGGAGGATCAGGTCTCCATCCACCTGCAGCAGGTACTCGCCGTTTGCTGCCGCCATAGCTTTGTTCCGGATTTTTCCCAATTGAAAACCTTCGTCAGGCTGCCAGATATGTTTTAGTGGAATTGGAAGTTTTTTTTGAAACGATTCGATAAGCTTGCGTGTATCGTCCGTAGACCCATCATCCGCGACAATTATTTCCGTCGGCATCACAACTTGTTTCACCAGGCTCAATAGAGAAAGCTCGAGCGCTTTGGGCCAGTTGTAAGTTGCGATGATCAGAGATGTGGTTGGAAACGGTCGCATAAATGCGTTTAATTTTTTATGATCCCGATTGGTGTTGGAGATGCCATAGTTTCATGTATTTTAAAAAAGTTGCAAACGCATTGGCCTTTGCGATCAGTAAGCCATCCCTTCCGTCGAGAAAACCTCTCTTGACAATATAACTGGAAATAAAGGCGACAGCGGGATTAACAAGTATCTTGATTATTGATGCTTTTTTTCCGCTAATTAACATCGCCTCGGCCTGGATACTGGTGAATCGATTCATTTGTGTAATATGTTCTTCAATCGACGCATAGGTGTAATGTAAAAGATCGCCTTTTAGAAATGAAACCGTAGCGCCAGGTTCTGCAATGACTTTATCATGCGGGTTGACACCACCCCAGCGAGCTTTTCTCCTATTGAAAAATCTCAATTTTGTGTCAGGATACCAGGTACCGTGTTTGATCCATTTGCCCGCATAACTTGCACTCCGGTTCATTTTATAACAATCGGCGTTGGTGTGTTCTTTGGCACTGCGGATGGACGTTGCCAGGGTGTCGCTGACAGCTTCATCAGCATCCAGTGATAGCACGTAGTCATGAGTTGCCTGATCTAGTGCAAAATTTTTTTGCTCAATGTATCCAAGAAAACTTTGTTCTATAAAACGAACGCCGTAATCCTGGCAGATTTTTTTTGTGTTATCTGTCGAAAAAGAATCTACGACAACTATTTCATCTGCGAATGCACGCACGCTGTCAAGGCATCGTTGGATATTTTTTTCCTCATTATAGGTAATAATGACAATGGAAAGCGCGGTCATGAAACCTTTTTAACTGCTAAAATTAGTGATTCATTTTTCATGAATCTGTTTTTATTCGGATTGGGTTTTCGTTACTTTGCGGAATGACCAATTTTATTCCGATATTTCCCTTAAGCATTGTCGTGTATCCCGGCGAAGCCGTGAACCTGCATATTTTTGAACCACGATATAAGCAGCTGATCAATGAATGCTATACCGAAAATAAAAATTTTGGAATTCCTACCGTTATCAACAACAAATTAAATGAGATTGGAACGCTCGTAAAAATTACTGAAGTGGTCAACGTGCTGGAAAATGGTGAAATGGATATCAGAACGCTTGGTACAACGGTATTTCGGATCCTGGAAGTCATTAAAACAATTCCTGATAAATTATATAGCGGCGCAATCGTAAACTATCCCGAGAATAAGGAAGATTTAGGTAACCGGGAATTGATGCAAAAAGTAATCAATGCCGTTCGTGAGCTTCATCGTCTTCTTCACATCACAAAAGATTTTAAAAAACCTGATGATCAATTAAACGTTTATGACATCGCGCATCATGCAGGTTTATCATTGCAGGAAGAATATGAACTGTTGGGGTTATTGCTTGAAGAGCAACGGCAGGAATATATGAAAAGACATCTAAGTCGCGTGCTGCCTGTAATCGCGGAAATGGAAACGTTAAAAGAAAAAGTGAAACTAAACGGTCATTTCAAAAACTTATCTTCGTTTAGGTTTGAAGAATGAGATTAAAACAAACTTCGAAATATTTCTATGTGCCTGCTGTGACTATGTGGTAATTTTTTTCACCACACTGGTAGATAGAAATCAAGGTTCAAGATTTAATTATGTCAATAACCCTTTGCTTTGATTTCGGTAATACACGATTAAAATGCGCTGTTTTTTCTGGGAAGATATTGCAGACCGTTGTTGTACTTGACAACGATAATGTAGAAACGATTGAGAAAATTATTGAAGAAAATCAGGCCGAGAAATCTATTCTGTCATCAGTAGTGAATCATAATCCGGAGATAGAAAACCTGCTGAATCAAAAAACAAAATTCCACAAGCTTAGTCATCTTTCAAAAGTCCCAATTACCACGCCGGTAGGTAAACCGGATAGTATTGGTGCGGATAGACTGGCATTGTGTGTTGCTGCAGTTGATCTTTTCCCCCAAAAAAATAATCTTGTCATCGGACTTGGCTCTGCGGTGACGTATAATTTTATTAATAAGTACAACGAATTTATGGGCGGCGGGATTTCTCCGGGCATGGAAATGCGATTCAAAGCATTAAAAACATTCACTGCAAAATTGCCACTGGTAAAAGCTGATTGGAATTTTCCCTTAGTCGGATACGATACGAAAACAAATATTCTAAGCGGTGTAATTCTCGGAATGGCCAAAGAAATTGACGGAACGATTGACGCCTATGAAGAGAAATACGACAACTTTAACGTGCTTTTAAGCGGCGGCGATGCACAGTATTTTAACCGGCTTTTAAAAAACAAGATATTTGCGGACCAGGATTTGATTTTTAAGGGACTATATGCGATTAGTGAATATAATTTATCGGGATCGCAATAACATTGGCCACTCCTAAAGGTGGCAAATTTGAGATGATTGAATTTAAAAGTAGATTTTTCCTTTTGTTCGGTGTATGCTGTTTCTTTTTATTATCATGCGAAAATAATGAGAAGGAACTACCGCAATTCCGAAAAAAGCAAGTCAGTGTGGATGAAGGAAAATCAATCACGGCCTTCATGAGCGAGAATGCAAAAGTAAAAGCACAACTTACTTCTCCGTATATGCTTCGCAGTGAGGTCGACTCACCTTACATCGAGTTCCCAAGAACATTACATGTAGATTTCTATAATGATTCGATGGTTATAGAAAGTTTGCTTGATGCTCGATACGGCAAGTGGCGCGAAATTGAAAGTAAAGTCTTCTTAAAAGACAGCGTTGTTGTAAAGAATGTCCTCAAGGGAGATACGCTCTACTGTCGTGAACTTTGGTGGGATCAAAAGGCGGAAAAATTTTATACCGATAAGCCTGTTCGTATTCATAAAAAGGGCGGTACAATTATTTATGGAACAGGTTTTGAAGCCCCGCAGGATTTTAGTGGGTATACAATTTTTCAAATTAAAGGCCCATATGGGGTACCCGAGAGCGGATTCAAAAAATAATTATTCACTTGTAAATTTATTGCGACATGGAATACCGATATCTGGGGAAATCTGGTTTGCAGCTTAGCGCTCTTTCTTTTGGTAGTTGGGTGACGTTTGCGAAACAGATCGGGGATAATATGGCGGATACGTTGATGGGAATCGCCTATGACAACGGAATTAATTTTTTTGATAATGCAGAAGTGTACGCTTTAGGGGAGAGTGAAAAAATGATGGGAAGAGTGCTCAGACAAAAAAATTGGGACCGTACGTCTTATGTAATTTCTTCAAAAGCATTTTTTGGATGGCGCGGCAAAAACAACAAACCGAATCAGACAGGGTTAAGTCGCAAACACCTAACTGAAGCCTGTCATGAAGCGCTTCAAAGATTGCAATTGGATTATCTTGATTTATTTTTCTGCCATCGCCCGGATAAAAAAGTTCCCATTGAAGAAGTGGTGTGGACGATGAACACGCTTATTCAGCAAGGAAAAATTTTATATTGGGGAACGAGTGAATGGAGTGGCGTGGAAATTATGGAAGCATTTCGTGTTGCGGATCAACACCATCTTATTGGTCCAACAACGGAACAGCCCCAGTATAATTTGTTCGAGCGCGATAAAATGGAAAATGAATATCTCGGAATTTTTAGAACAAAGGGATTAGGGACGACAATTTGGAGCCCTCTCGCATCCGGTTTGTTGACAGGAAAATATAACAACGGAATTCCGGAAGGATCCAGGTTGGCATTGAGCGGCTACGAGTGGTTGCGCGACGGATTGGTGGTGGAAGAAAGAATTAAGAAGACTAGAAAATTGAGCGACTACGCAAACGCGTTAGGCTTGGATATTTCTGCCTTATCAATCGCCTGGTGCCTAAAAAATCAAAACGTGTCGACGGCAATATTAGGAGCTACCAAAAAAGAACAGTTGCTAAGTAACCTCAAAGCGCTGGAAATTCTTCCAAAGCTTACGCCTGACGTAATGGAAATCATTGATTCCATTATGTTAACAAGTCCGAGGGTGCCCGAATATTAATGTATCGCCCAATCCATTTGCCCAAGGGGGACTTCCAAAAGTTTTGTACTTCGGAAAGTCCCCCTTGGGTTTTTTTGCTCGTTAATGAATACTTCACAAAAAATTAATTAATTAAACGTTTGTTTAATTCAAACATTTGTTTAATTTTGACCCCTTATTTCAAAAAGGAGAGTATTTATGATAGATAAAAGAGACCATATTATCAACAAGGCCATAGAGCTTTTTGCTGCGAAGGGTTTTGAGGGCACATCGATTCGGGATCTGGCTGCCGCAGCTGACGTGAACGTGGCAATGGTCAACTATTATTTTGGAACAAAAGAAAAACTCTTTGATGCATTGATAGAACGGAAGGCTGTAAAATCGAGAGGTAGTTTGGAAGAACTGGTAAAAGACAAAACACTTACGGGTATTCAAAAGGTTGATAGTATCATCGACATATATGTCGAACGCCTATTCGAGCATCGCCAATTTCACAGGGTCATTCAGCAGGAATTGATTACAGATCGCAGGGAATCGCTTACGCAGTCCATCGTGAATGCGATGTTCCCAAATACTGTAAACATCAGGTCAATTATTGAGGCCGGTATCAAGAGTAATGAGTTCAAAAAAATAGACGTGCAGTTAACGATCGCGACACTGGTGGGGACTATTAACCAAGTGTTGCTTTCTCAAAAATTTTGTTTGAAACTCCTTGAAAAGGGCCCGGACTATGTTCCATATGACGATCCGAAATTCCGAAAACGAATGACGGATTATCTGAAGCAACTCATGCGGGATCATTTATTAAAATAAAAATTGTGTTCAATCGTCAAAACAAACATCAACAACAATAAACCAGAGGTATGGAAAATCAGGCAACAACAGAAAAAAAGAAAAAATCAATAGTGAGACCTATCATTCTAGGTGCGGTATTGATTGCAGGTGTAATTTTTGGGTATAAGAAAATCTCTTTCATGCTGTCGCATGAAACGACAGACAACGCCCAGGTGGAAACTCAAATCACGCCCGTCTTGCCAAGGGTGTCCGGATACATTAAACGAATTGCGGTTAAGGATTATGACACTGTCAGAGCCGGTCAGCTCCTCGTCGAGCTTGATGACGATGAGTTGCAATCGCAGCTTCGGCAAATGCAGGCAGACTATGATGCAGCGGAAGCTGATATTGCAAATGCAAAGGCAGCTTTGAACAACGCAGTGGTTTCATTAAAAGGAAACAAGGGTAGTATTGATTTGAATGAGGTTAAAGTGAAACAGGCAAAAGAAGATTTCGAGCGTAATCAAAATCTTTTTAATGACCAGGCGATTACAAAAAAGCAATTGAATGACAGTCGCTATGCGTTGGAACAAACCAATCAGCAATTCAACAATAGCCAGATTGATTTGAATACTGCGCAAACGCGTATCGCGATTTTGCAATCAACGATCAAAAAATCTACTGCAACGCTTGCTTCAAAAAAAGCAACTATTGACCAACAGCAATTAAAAATTTCTTACACAAAAATATATGCCCCGCAATCTGGCAAATTGGGAAAACGTAATGTTACCGAAGGTCAGCTGGTGCAGGCGGGCTCTCCATTGTTTTCAATCGTAAACGATTCGAGTTATTGGATTGTCGCAAACTTCAAAGAAACACAAATCAAAAAGTTTCATGAAGGAATGCCGGTCGATATTGAATTGGATGCGTATCCAGATATCAAAATCGGAGGAAACATTGAGAGTTTGAGTGATGCGACAGGCGCAAAATTTTCCCTGTTGCCTCCGGACAACGCGAGCGGAAACTTTGTAAAAGTGACCCAGCGTGTACCTATTAAGATCGGCTTTAATAACCTGAATGAATACAGAAATATTCTTCGTGCTGGATTGAGTGCCGACATTACTGTATCTGTAAAATAATCGTTATGGCTGCAAAAGGATTTGCAAAATTTATTATCGTTTTGACAACGGTAACTGCAGCGGTCATGGAGTTGGTTGATACTTCTATTGTAAACGTCGCGCTGAACGATATGGCGGGAAGTTTGGGGGTGAGTATCGAAGACATCAGTTGGGTAATTACCGCCTATGCAATTGCGAATGTAATTATCATTCCGCTGACAGGATTTTTAGCTGAATATTTTGGAAGAAAGAATTATTATCTCGTTTCAATGATCATATTTACTGCTGCATCATATATGTGTGCACAGTCAACAGGCCTTGTCGAAATTATCATTTGGAGATTTATTCAGGGAGTCGGTGGTGGTGCGTTGCTTTCAACTTCGCAGGCAATTCTCTTTGATGCGTTCGAGCCAAAGGACAGACCATTCGCAGCAGGACTTTTTGGAATGGGACTCGTACTTGGACCAACGCTTGGACCAACACTTGGTGGTTATATCATCGAACACATGAGCTGGCCAATGATTTTTATGATCAACATACCAATTGGTATCGTCGCAACCATTCTTACAATCTCGTTTATAGATAGAAAACCGAACGAGGGAAAAAACAAAGCGAACATAAGTATCGATTACACGGGTATTGCTTTGTTGATGGCAGGGATCGGTTGTTTACAATATGTGTTGGAAAGAGGACAAGCGGAAGATTGGTTCAGCAGTAACTCTATAAGGATTAGTTCAGTGATTGCTTTTATAGGGTTGATTGGATTTATCACCTATGAATTGAAAATCAAAAATCCTGCGGTTAACCTGAAAGTGCTCGGGAATAGAAATCTCGCATTTACTACCATCTTCACATTTGTCGCAGGATTAGGATTGTTTACTTCAGTGTTTGTATATCCAGTCCTGGCACAAAGAGTTCTTGGATATACTGCATATGAAACAGGTCTTTCATTATTGCCACCAACACTAATAGGTGTGGTTATGATGCCAATCATCGGACGAAGTATGGCGAAAGGTGCGCCGGTTATTCCATTCCTTGTAATTGGATTTATTTTATTCGCGGCCTATTCCTGGATGAGTGCAAGTGTGAGTCCGGATGTTGGCAAATGGGCATTTTTTGTGCCCCTGGCGTTGCGGGCTTTTGGAATTTCAATGGTTCAATTACCGTTGATCAACCAGGCAGTTGTTGGCTTGCAACCGAAAGACTATCCATCAGGCATTGCATTAAACAATATGATCCGCCAGCTAGGTGGTGCTTTCGGAATTGCGATGGCGAATAATTTTATTGCGCATCAATACACTCAACATAGAATGGACCTGGTAAGTAATTTATCGGAAGGCGCCAGTTCGTTTACCAGCCGGACGAATAGTATCGCACAAAATTTTAACGTGAATGGTGGTGCTGATTTGACGACAGCGACAACAAAAGCTTATGCGATGATCAGCAACGCAGTCGACCGGCAGGCTTATTATCTTTCTTACCTCGACACATTCAGATTGATAACAATATTTTTTATCGTGGTTATCCCACTAGTAATATTCCTAAAAACAAAAAAAACATCACCAGAAAATAAGGCCGCAGTAAAGGCTGCCATGGCAGAAGCCCATTAGAACAATTCAAAAATTAAAAAGATGAAAAAGATATTCTTACTGTTTGTTGTTGTACTTACGTCGGTTGGTTATTTGTCTGCGCAGATAAAAGCAAACGACGAATTAAAAGGTCTTATTAATAACGCCTTCGGATATTTCCCTAATGTAAAGGAAGCACAAAACGGTGCAACAGCAGCACAACAAAGATTAGATCTTACAAAAATAAATAACCTTCCTACTGTTTCGGGGTCGGCTTCTTACACCTATATACAACCGAAAATTGTATTGCCGTTTCCCTCAGGACCGAATGGGGAAGTAGAAGACTTCCAATTCGCTGCTGTTCATGATTATGGCGCTGCAATCAACGGAAGTTACACCGTGCTTGATTTCGGAAGACTTAAAGCGAATATAGAGAAAGCAAAAACTGATCTGCGATATTCGCAACATAATATTGATTTTAGTAAAAGCACACTGGCTTTCCAGGTTGCAACAACTTATTACAATATTATTTTCCTAAAAAAAGCAATCGATATTCAAGACAGTGTAATTGCATTCTTAAATGATAATAGAAATATTGTTGAGAGCAAATTAAAAAATGGCGATGCGATTCGCGTTGATCTCTTGAATATTCAGGCGCAGGTTGATATTGAAACAAACCGTAAAGTGGATCTTCAAAATTCATTGCAAAAACAAATCAATTTGTTAGAATATGAAACAGGTGATACGACTACGAGGGGAACGAATTTTGATTTCGATCTATCGTTAAGACAGGTTGAAGATGCCCTGGTAGAGGCCCAGACAAACAATCCCGATTTTATGCTCGCACATGACCGGATCAAACAAGCACAGGATGATTTGGGAGTTACCAAACTTACGAATAGGCCATACGTTAATGTGGGCGCAAATGTAGGGGTGAAGGATAACTATGTTCCAAACGTCAACGACCCGAGGTTCAATTATAATGCCGGTGTTAGTTTGCATGTGCCAATATATAACGGCGGAAGAACCAGGCAACAAATTTTGCTGGCAGAAACAAATGTGAAACAGAATGAACTTGCTGAAGAAACGCTAAAAAATAATTATAGAAAAGATATCAGCCAGGCGTTGACGGATATAAGATCAAATATCGACCGAATTCGAAATACGCAGGGACAAATCGAGCAAAATAAAGTTGCCCAGGAAATAACTGCGAGCCAGTTTAAGAATGGCGTAGCAACAAATCTCGATCTCACGAATGCAAGCACTAACCTCCAGAGAGCGCAGTTAACAAGACTGCAATACGAATATCAATTGTGTTTAGCAAAAGTGCAACTAGCGAACTTGTCGGGCTATCAGTATTGGTGAAAATAGATGTGATAAATTTGTAAACTGATCGACCTTCAGAATTTGTCACATTCATCAAATTTCTTCAACGAAAAAGTCCCGGTGGATTAGTCCGGGACCTTCAATTTGTTTGTACATTACCTAACCAAAAACATTTCATGGTCATCAATAGGTACAAATTTTACTTTCACTTCGTAGGAATTGGATTTAACACGGAATTTGGATTTTAAATGGTGCCAGTGTGATTAACATGCGGTCCGGGTTTTGGTTGTTCACAGTTATTGGTCTGTTTTTCTGTAGGATTTGGATATTGATTTTAAACCTTGGACCTTGTTATTAATCATACTTGACTATGTAAACATACAAATGTATAGATGCGGCACAAGCGAATTACCGCTTGATTTGGCCATTTCACTTTTTACTTCATGTCTCGTATAATTACCTCGTATTGTTACTTTCGTTTTGGGCTTCGTCTAATTTGAGCTATTTTGAGTTTATTTAAATCTTTAATAGTCAGGCTATGCTATTCAAGGACAAAACAGTTTTGATAACTGGCGGAAGCCGGGGAATCGGGAAGGCCATTGCGATCAGGATGGCGAAGGAAGGTGCAAACCTAGCTATCGTAGGCAAGACCGCGGTACCCAATCCAAAACTTGAGGGCACGATATATACCGCGGCGCAGGAAATCGCCGATGCAGGGCCAGGAAAAGTATTGCCTTTGCAGGGAGATATAAGGTCCGAGGAAGCAATCAAACAGTTTGTCGACACAACAGTGAATACTTTTGGCGGGATAGATATACTCGTGAATAACGCAAGCGCTATCAACCTCGCACCGACGGAGCAATTGCCGGCTAAAAGGTTTGATCTGATGCATAGCATCAATGTCCGCGGAACTTTTTTGGTTTGCCAAGCCTGCATTCCTTTTTTAAAAAAGGCTCACAACCCGCATATCTTAAATTTATCTCCACCGCTCAATATGGATCCAACGTGGTTCTCGCGGCATCTTGGATACACGATGAGTAAGTATGGAATGAGTATGATTGTTCTTGGTCTTGCCGAAGAGTTGCGGCAATACAGAGTAGCCGTTAATGCGCTTTGGCCAAGAACAACGATTGCTACTGCCGCAATCAAACACTTACTTGGTGGTGATTTTTTAATGCAACGGAGCCGTACAACCGAAATCGTTTCTGATGCCGCGTTTTACATTTTGCAAAAACCATCTTTTGAGACAACGGGCAATTTTTTTATTGATGAGGACTTGTTGAGGAATGAAGGTGTTACCGATTTTGCAAAATATGCGGTGAACCCGGACCAGAAACTGATGATGGATTTATTTATCTAGGCGACTAAGAAACTTCCATTAAAGAAAGGAGGTCAATCTTCTTCAGTGATTATGATGAAATCGCTGCAACTGTTTATTTTGATGAATCAAGCCTTGGCCATACTGCCATTTCCCGCAATCATCAACGCTCCTGCAGCTAAACCTGTATCTTTCACCAAATTTGTTAGGGGTACACGCCATGCAGGCTCATCAGGTGCATTTAAGACCGCTGGCAAGTGGATCGTCAAAACAATTACAAGTAAGAAAACTGCGAGTAATATTCCCGCTAATTTCGTCTGCTTTCCTAATAGGAAGGCAATGGCCGCTAATAATAATGCGGTACCCGTAAGGTATACCCAAAATACGCCGCCATGAAAAAATGAAGGAACTACCCGAGACATGCCACTTGCATTCATGAAATGGCTGATACCAAAAAAACCAACAACCAAAGCATACAGAATGACGCCAATACGGGAGATGTTTGAGTTATTCATATAGCATTCGTTTTTGTTATCCTAATTTAACGAATCTTGCCAACAGAACCATGAATCTTCCCATTTAATAAATTTGCAGCAAAGATCAAACCTGAATTGCTCCTGTTGAAAATCTCTTTACAGCAACTTTGTTTACGATTCTGTTTCCGGACGCATCTGGGGAAATAATAGTACATCCTGGATTGACGGCTGATTTGTCAACAGCATGCATAAACGATCGATGCCTATTCCAATGCCCGATGTAGGCGGCATTCCATATTCAAGCGCCCGTAAAAAATCGTAGTCGACAAACATTGCTTCGTCATCACCTCTTTGTTTCAATTTCGCCTGGTCTTCGAAGCGTTCACGTTGATCGATTGGATCATTCAATTCGCTATACGCATTTGCAATTTCTTTTCCGTTAACCATCAGCTCAAATCTTTCTACCAGATCTTTCTTTTCACGGTGCTTTTTTGTGAGAGGGCTCATCTCAACCGGGTAGTCAATAATAAATGTCGGTTGTATAAAATGATGCTCGCATTTTTCGCTGAATAATTCGTCAATGAGTTTGCCTTTACCCATCGTGTTGTCGACATGAACATGTAATTTTTTGCATGCATCTCTCAATTCATCTTCATTCATGTTTGTCACATCAACTCCGGCATATTCTTTAATCGCATCGTAAATAGATATTCTCTTGTATGGAGCTTTAAAGTTGATCTCGATTTCTCCAACTGTAGTTTTAGTGCTACCATTCACAGCAGTAGCAGCTCGTTCCAGCAATTGTTCCGTCGTTTCCATCATCCAAAAATAGTCTTTGTATGCAACGTAGAATTCGAGAATAGTAAATTCGGGATTGTGTGTACGATCCATTCCTTCGTTGCGGAAGTTGCGACTGAATTCATATACCCAATCAAATCCGCCAACGATCAAACGCTTTAAATAAAGTTCATTTGCAATGCGGAGATAAAAAGGCACATCGAGTGCGTTATGATGTGTAATGAATGGTCTCGCCGCTGCCCCTCCGGGAATACTTTGCAATACAGGAGTATCTACTTCCAGGGCACCTTGTTCATTCATAAAATCACGCATCGCATTGATAAGTCGTGTACGTTTTATGAAAGTTTCTTTCACATGCGGATTAACGATAAGATCCGCATATCGTTGGCGATAACGAAACTCAGGATCGGTAACTGCATCAAATGTCTCTCCTTCTTTTTCTTTGACAATAGGTAATGGACGCAAAGCTTTTGCAAGAAAATTTAACTCGTGTACGTGCACGGAGGTTTCACCGGTTTTGGTCGTGAATACATATCCTTTGACACCAATAATATCCCCGATATCCGTCAGGTGTTTCCAAACTTTATCATAGAGGGTTTTATCTTCTCCAGGACAAATTTCATCTCGCTTTACATAAAGCTGAATTTTTCCGGTACTGTCCTGCAAAACGGCAAACGATGCCTTGCCCATATCACGGATTCCCATGATTCGTCCCGCGAGGCACACATCAGCAAACTCACTTTTATTCTCTTCTCCTTTATATGCCGATTTGATGAACGATGAGGTGCTGTTTACGGGGTATAATGAAGCCGGATATGGGTCGATTCCCAATGCCTTTAACTGATCTAACTTTTCTCTCCTGATAATTTCCTGCTCGGATAAACTCATACTGACTGATTTAAAAAAATCGTGGCAAAGGTAAGCGCAAATGTGGAAATGTAAGAAATGTGGAAAGATGAAAAATGGTTGAGACGTACGGAGGTTAAGGTATGGCTTTTCGAGGCAATTGAAGGCCACAACGTATGGGATTTCAGCATCCGCCTAATTAAGTGAAACAAATTTTATCTCCCGCTGGCAAAAAGCCTCACCCTCCGCTCAATAGCACTTGCCACGCTTCGAGAACCAGATCTTTACGCAGTAATTCCTTAGCGTATTGATGAAGCTCTTTTTCCATCTCATCGGGATTAACTGCGTAATATTGAAAAATATTTTTGAGTTTGCTGTCGTCAAAGGATGGATCGATATCAGGAACCAATTGAAGGTTCGCTAATTTTCCGAGATCGCTTCCGCTCAGGATCGAGCTGTTGCGAATATGCTCCGGCAAACCGTCTACGCCGATTCCGAGTTGTGTGTTTGGCTTTTCAACCATGAAAAGATTTTTTTCATTTACCACGCAATACCAGTCGCCGCCAAGACGAGCCACATGACGTAATTTATGCTGAACAATTTTTTGGTTTTGGTCAAGAATAGTATCCTCAATGTGTATGCGCATAATTTCGCAGATGACAAGGTTACCTGCCCCTCCTTCCGTCCCCAATGATTTTATTTCACTGACCCGGCATTCCATTTTTACTTTACTTTCTTTAACCATCGGTGGCCGGATCAATGTTGCCGGCTCTTGCGTAAAGCCAGCTTTTATAAATTCATTCGTTCCTTTTGGATACTCACAACTTGCAAGGCTTGCCTGGTGAATCATATCGATGTCAACAATATTGATTACGACCTCAGGAACTTCATGTAAGTTTTCCAGCGTATGTTTTGTGGTGTTATCCCTAATCCTTCTTGACGGAGAAAAAACAACAATGGGAGGATTAATAGAAAACAGGTTGAAGAAACTAAATGGACTCAAATTTACATTTCCCTTCCTGTCGATGGTACTTGCAAAACAAATGGGACGAGGCGCAATGGCATGTTGCAAATAATGTTGCTTGTCCAAATTCGTCATGTTAATTAGGTCAAGAAGCATTCAAATCTTTTTTAACTAAGACAATTTTTTTTTAAGTTTCAAAATCGAAAAATCGTCTTCACTCCGAACTATGGTATTATTTAATTTTCCTAATCCATCAATTTCCATTTCAATTTCATCGCCTTCCTGTAACCACTGTTCCGCATAATTCGGATCGTTTAATTTGCCAGTTCCGTTTAATTCGAGGAAGCAGCCTGTTCCAACTGTTCCGCTGCCAATAACGTCTCCGGGAAACAAATCAACGCCGTATGACGCACGTTCAATGATTTCTGCGAAAGTCCAATCCATATCGGAAAGATTTCCGTCACTAACCTGGACACCATTTACCCGGCATTGCATACGTAGATTCCAATTGAGCCCGGTATGACCTTCATTGCATGGAACTTCAAATTCGCTGAGTTCATCCAGTGTTACAAGCATCGGTCCGATTGATGTGCAGAAATCTTTTCCTTTGGCAGGCCCGAGGTTCAACAACATTTCTTCCATTTGCAATTGTCTCGCGCTGACGTCATTCATGATCATTAATCCACCTATGTATTGGTCCGCCTCGGATGCGGGAATATTACGACCTTGCCTGCAAACAACAATTGCGGCTTCAAGTTCGAAATCCAGTTTTTCTAAATGATCAGGCATACAAAATATATTTCCAGGACCCTGGACGCTATGATGATTTGTAAAATAAAAAACCGGGTATTGATCAAATTCCGGGATCATTGGCAATTTGCGATTACGCCGCGCGGAGGCAACATGTTGGCGAAATGCATATCCGTCGCGACAAGATGTGGGAAACGGCACCGGTGAAACGATCGTGACGTTTTCAAAGGGAATGCCTTTGTTCATTAGCTTATTTCCTTCGCGAATGGAAATTTCGGCACCTTGTAAAATCGGGATACAATCATCCCAATAATTTAAAAGCATCGTCATCGAAGTCGGCAGATCTGGATGAATAAATTCCATGTCAATAAGCAACCCATCAACAAGCAAGGCAAGTTGATCATGTTCATTTTTTATATAAGAAACAAGCTTCATAATGAAAGTACTTTTTGGAAGGGTTCAAAGATAGTGAGAAGTTGACTGGTTGAACTGGTGAGAGCCTACAGGATGAGGTTTTGTTTCACACAAAGGGTGCGGAAGATTACCTTAATCAATTTCTTTGTGACCTTTTGTTTTTTTGCGCCTTTGTCCGAAACAAAACGCCACCCTTCAGGCTCTAAACAATTCAACGAATCAACTTGTCTCCTATATTTGAATCATGCAAAAATTCCTCGCTCTTCTTTTTTGTTTGGGCTGTCATATCGTTTTCGCTCAAACAAAAACATCTGATACCAATTTCTTGAAAAAATTGTTGTGGGATCACGCATCACCCCAATTAAAAATGATTTTCGAAAATCCGGATTCCTTCCGGTTTCAAATTATTTATACGCGTATTGATCGCGACAAATCAAATCAGCCACATTTTACACATTATTGCTACAATGTCGATCCAAATAGATATTTTAATCCCGCTTCGACTGTAAAAATGCCTCTGGCCTTCCTGGCGCTCGAAAAAATAAATCGCTTAAAAAAATACGGAGTTACAAAATATACAACGATGTTAACCGATAGTGGTTATAGTGGGCAATCTTCAGTATCGCGGGATACAAGTGCAGAAAATAATTTTCCATCCATTGCGCAATACATTAGAAAGATTTTTTTGGTTAGCGACAACGATGCATACAATAGGCTGTACGAATTCCTGGGCCAACAATATATAAATGAGAGACTGTGGGCGATGGACTATAAGAACGCTCGGATTACAAGGCGGTTTACTCCGATGAACGAAGATCAGAACCGGCATACAAACCCCATTCGATTCATGGATGGAGACAAAGTTTTATACACTCAACCCGCGGCGTACAGTGAAACCCCATTTGATTTTAGCAAAAAAATTCTAATCGGCAACGCTCATTATGATTCGCGTGACAGTTTGATACAATCCCCAATGGATTTCACAACGCATAACAATTTGCCGTTACTGGACCTTCAACAGATTTTGCAATCAGTTTTATTTCCGCAATCTGTTCCGGAGAAACAACGGTTTGCTTTAAACCAAAACGACTACACTTTTCTTTATCAGTATATGTCCGAATTGCCTTCCGAAAGTGGTCATCCCCATTATGACACTTCAGAATATTTTAATAGTTATTGCAAATTTTTTATGTTTAAATCAGGTCGCACGACAATACCATCTTATATCAGGATATTTAATAAACCGGGATGGTCGTATGGATTTTTGACTGATGCAGCGTATATCGTAGATTTCAAAAACAGAATTGAGTTCATGGTAAGTGCAGTAATATATGTAAATAGCGATGGTGTATTAAACGATGACAAATACGAATATGATGAAACAGGATATCCGTTTTTTAAAGAAGTAGGAAATATTATCTATCAGTACGAATTGATAAGAAAACGAAATTATCGTCCTTCGTTCAAAAAATTACAATTACATTACAAATAACCTTCGGTATTTGGCGCATTTTACCGTCTATTGATCTGTGTTGGGAGCGCATATATCAAGGTTTATATGTACTTTTGACCTCCAAAATCGCGTGAGATGAAGTTTGAAAAAATACATAATAAGGGCCAGGCGCAATTGTTCAGGAATCACTACCTCGAAATGTTGACAAAAACACATCCTTTGGTGATTTGGGGCCTGTATATACCGATTATCGTTTACTTCTTGTATTTGAGCGGTACCCGGTTCGATTTTTCCTTGGCAAGAATATCAATTACTTTTTTTGGTGGGATGCTTTTTTGGACATTTTTTGAATACCTGATGCATCGCTTTGCGTTTCACGCTGTCGCGGATAGCGAAAGAGCAAAGAAATTTATTTATGTGATGCACGGTAACCATCATCACTTCCCGCGTGATAAGGAAAGGTTGTTCATGCCGCCAGTGCCAAGCCTCATTATCGCATCAGTGATTTTTTCGATCATGTATTTTATCATTGGAAAACCAGTGTTTATGTTTTTCCCTGGATTTATATTGGGATATCTTTTATATGGAACGATGCATTATGCTATCCATGCATGGAACCCTCCGTTCAAATGGATGAAGCCACTTTGGCGCAACCATCACCTGCATCATTACAAAAATGATCATAAAGGATTTGGTGTGAGCACAACGATCTGGGATCGTGTCTTCGGAACTATGTTTGATTTAAAAAAGGAAAAAGAAGACAAGGAAAAAGTAAAGGAGTTGATGTTTAAATAAATCTGTCAGTCACCATAGCTCCTCGTCACTATCGAAATTGCCCTGTTTTGTTTCACGTCTCGTTTTTATTTTTTGAAGTTGGCGCTCGATGATCAATATCGCAATAATGAGCCCTGCGTCGACACCCGAATGTCCCTCCAGTAGGTTTTTTAATTTTGACTCGCTGACATCTACCGTGTAAAGTAAGTTTATTAATCTTTCAAAATCGTGATCGATCAGGTAATTGATATGCTGTGCAAGTTTACCTTGCAATTCATCCATTGACATATTCTCAGTCAACTCAATCGCGAATTTTTCGTGAAGATAAATTGCCAACTGATTTATTTCATCCATGGCCGCGACAGTTTTAATAATGTTCTAATACACCTAATCCAAATAAAGCAAAATCATATTTGACCGGATCATTGTCATCCAATGTACGCAAATGAGTTGTAAGTTCAATTGCCGCCTGCCAATCGGTTTGCTTCCTTGTCAGCAGTCCGAATTTTTTTGCGACACGTGAAACATGAATATCAATAGGGCAAATAAGTTGGGCGGGAGAAATTTTTTTCCAAATCCCAAAATCTACGCCATGTCTATCTTTTCTGACCATCCATCGCAAGAACATGTTTAGTCTTTTACATGTAGATTTTTTTTTAGGAGAAGCGAT
>Ga0163162_10000443_pt1 | contig 38255 bp, 28 predicted proteins | sample S55metaG_FD_115310 | JGI IMG/M metagenome (GOLD analysis project Ga0163162, IMG submission 115310) | Switchgrass rhizosphere microbial communities from Kellogg Biological Station, Michigan, USA - S5-5 metaG | ecosystem: Host-associated > Plants > Roots > Rhizosphere > Soil | place: USA... | reverse complement strand
GCACTCAGAGGTTCCAGAGGATGAATTTTGGGCATGGATTTGGGTTCGATGGGGTCCTTGGATCAGGCTTCCAGAGGTGCATTATGCTTGCTGAAAATTACTATCCAGGTATGATTTTTTTCGATTGCTGCATGCTGTGACCCAACGCCTCAACACCGCGCGAGTCAGCTAGAAACGTTTCTTGCTCGGTTCCATCAGACCAATCAATCCATAGCCTAAATTTTTAAGCGAGGCATTGAACACGTGTCTCACTGAGCGTTGCTTACTGCCCCGCACAATGCCCCTCCGCCTGCGATGCCTGCATCTGCGCCGTAGCGGGCCATGACGAGTGGAATTTCCCGACAGCGTGAGTTAATACAACTGCTAGGAAGTTTGTTTTTAATCTCGTCGAAGAACGGGCCGAGCATGGAGGCAACACCTCCGCCGATAACCATCACGTCGGGCTCCAGAAAATCCACAATATTGCCCAGCCAGTGGGCCAGAAATGAACTGGTTTCCAGCAATACCTCGGTGGCCAGCGGATCACCGGCCGTATAAGCCTGACCGATTGTCTCGCTGGTTACAGCTTCGAAGTCACCGTTAGCCAATTCAAGTACAACCGACCGGCTGTGAAGTTTTTCTGCGAGCTTTCGCCGCGCGCGCCTGGCAATCGCCGGACCGGCTGCAAATACTTCGATGCAGCCTCGTTTGCCGCATCCGCAGACATCACCCCGATAATCGATACTGATGTGACCACCTTCCGCCGCAGCACCTGTCCGACCGTGGTAAATCCGCCCATCCAGCACGATTCCGGTCCCAATTCCAGTGCCGATCGTCGCATAAAATACGTTCGCGTATCCGCGCCCTGCGCCCCATTGAGCCTCGGCAAGAGCAGCCGCATTCGCATCGTTTTCCACCCTCACCGGCACGTGGTAAACGCTCTCAACTTCGGCCGCCAGCGGAAAGTTGCGCCAGCACGGGAGGTTGGGAGGATTGACGATCACACCATTCTTCGGATCGAGTGGCCCCGGCGCACAGATGCCTATCCCAAGAAGCTGGGCATTGGTCGTCGGATCGATAGAGGATTCGGAACTAAGAAAATCAATCGCAGAAACTACCGCGTTCAGTCCTTCCGAAGCCGTTCCATTCGACACCATTGCCAAACGTGTCTGTGAAATTATTTCGCCTTGACCGTCCACTAGGCCGGCCGCGACTTTTGACCCGCCCACGTCAACACCAATGACGAATCCGCCCGGTCCTGGAGTCACCGCGGCTAACCTGCGCTCGATCTGTGTACCACCTGCCTCACTCAATCTTCACTCCTGGCCTTTTCCGGTCAATCACATGATTTTCTGGGGAGTTTTCAGAATCTGCCGAAGAATCGACGGACTAACCGGCACAGCCCCTGGTTTCGTCTCATGTAGAAAGCCTGAGCGAAGCGTTTCGAAGCAAGTCTTCCACGAGGCTGCGCCATTCTGCCTCAAGGGATTCCCGGCAGATGGGCTTACCGGCCCGTCGATACCAGTAGGCTGCGTTGTCCTGATCACCTTCCTTGCGATGCAGATAGGCATGCACCCATGCCCCGTTTACACCTTTGTCTTGTTGAGCCGATTCATGGGCTCGTGTCCAATCACCTTTGGCTTCCCACCATAGTCCAACCAGCGCCGGGGAGAGATCCGCAGGCGGCTCAATTGCTACAAGCGATTGCAGAAAATCATCCAGAGTCATGACACTCTCGGTTTCTACTCCCAGCGCTGCTTACTCGTTCATCGTCAGAGTGGCCATTTCGCCCTCGCGTATCGTCAGATCGTCGCTGAGATCAACTTGCAAACCATTGGCCTGAACCTCGACAGCGCACGGAACTGAAAGGCCGCCCGGTCCGGTCAAGGTTGCCTTTGCCCCAGAGCGATTTGTTGTTTCATTTCCGAGAACCAACTGCCGAAGCACGAGCTTGCCGTGACGACACTCCAGCTTCGAAGCGATCAGTCCATTTTTTCGATTTTGGCGATACAAGCCCCATCCCGAACCGGCCGCAAAGAAACACTGAAAATTGTCCGAATTAATACGCGGCTGGAAAGTCATGCTGCGCTCCACCGCCGAATAGCGGAACCCGGAAAGCGCCAGCAACACGGAGTAACTCGCCATCGCCCGCGAATAATGATTTCCCCATTCGATCTGATTCCATGGATTTCTGCGGGTGCCGTCATAGCGATCGCTGACAGCTTTCGCAATTGCCAGACCTTCTTCCAGCAATCCTCGATAGATCAAATGTGCCGCTACCTGATACTCAATCCCAGTCCACACCTCATCCGAATAAACAAACGGCAACGCCGGACGCCCACCCTTCGGCCACGAGCAAAGCACGAGTCCTTTCTCATCGTTGAGGGCGTAGATGCGCTGCGTATTGGCGTGCGTCCAGAAATCCTGCCTGAAATTATTCGCGTAGATCGACTGCAACGTCTTGTGCACCCGTTCCTTCTTCAACCCGATGTCGAGCCCCAGGACATCGGCGAACCACTGTCCCAACATCTGGTCCGATAAGCATCCCTCCCCAAATTGATACTTAAGCTGCCCATCCTGCACTACGCGTTCCTTCCAGTCTTCTTTGTCGTATGGCGGCATGGGGCGAATCTCGCCTACCGGCGTCACCTTTTGGATGTAGAAATCCCCATTCCACAATTCCTCGATATTCTTCGCGCCCTTCTCACGAATCTCGCGGTAACTCGCCGCAGCGGCTGTGTCTCCGACGGCGGAAGCCATAAGCTCCCCTGCCCTCAAAGCTCCCAGATAAAGCGTCGTCATCATGGGATTCGCGCCAAAGAATTCGATGTCGTAAGTGTTGTGCTGTTCGCCTTCCATCACGCCGTCTTTGTCCGCGTCCCAGAACTTCCATGCGAACTCCAGCGCCCGTTTTGCGTTAGGCCATAACTCTTTTAGGAAGGCGGCGTTCCCCGACATCTGCCACTCCCGATACAACTTGATGATGCAACCCATCTGTCCATCGGCCGCCGGACGAAAACCCCACTGCTCGATACCCAGCGGCACTACAGAGCGGAACGCCATGCTGTCGTCGCCACGCATTTCGTAAAGAAAATCGGTGTTTCGCATGGAGCGTTCCAGCTCTGGAAACAGAAATGCCAACGCCTGTTCGTAGTTCCATACATGCGAGCAGTTCATCCAGCCGTTGTGCGCGCCGTCAGCGCAACCTTCAAAGCCAAAAAACTGCTTTCCCTCGAGCAAAATGCAGGTATTCGTCCGAAGAATCGAAGCCTGGCTGGAAACCGCTTCCAGCACATATGCCGGAAGCGAACTTGAAAAGAACGTCTCGGTGAACGACCGTGTCTTGCCTTCCAGTTCAGATAAGCGTCCTGCGGTATGGCTTGCAACTTCCCACGCACTCTTGAAGCGCGTGCCATAGTAGTTGGTAAGCTTTTTACCTTTTATCTTGTCGTGGTGTGGAATCCACTCACCCTCATCGTCTCCATCCCCGTGCCAATAGTTTTCCCGGACCGGAAGATACCACGCTAACAAGAAGGTGATGGTTGTCGAATCGCCCGGAGCCAGGCGTGCGTTCGGCGCCAGCGTGGAATACTCGGACTTGCCGTCCGCAGATGGCTTTGGCGGAGTGGAATCGTGTACCTTTCCGTCCGCGGAAAATTGATCCACCCACTTTTGATAGGAATCCCACCAGGCTCCACTGTTCCAGCTGGCGCGCGCGGTGTAGGAGGAATTCGTCGTCAGCAATGCCATGGACCCGTACCGCGGATCTCCGGCTGCGTACTTTTCTGAACTCAAATCGAGTCCGGCGACCTTCATGCCTCCAGCCTGTTCCTGTCGTAACCTGGTCAGATTCTTGCCAAACCCTGGATGATCGTTCCCTTTTAGAAATGCCTCCCCGTCATACCCCACGGGGTTAAGCAGAGAAAATGCCAGCGAGACATCTACCGGCTTTGTAGAACGGTTCGAGATCCGGTACTTGAAAACCGCCACAGGCAAACTGGAGTCATCCACGTTGAGTGGAATAAAAGGATTGAACGCTTCAAGCGACACCGCCACCGGAAATCCACTGTCTTCGAAATCGACTTTGGCGATCGGATACGTTCCGGTAAATCTCGTCTTCTGAAAATGAGGAAGGCCCTGGCCAGACTCCCGGCTGAAACCATTCGATCCGCGAAATGGAGGATGAAGAGGACCTTCGACCACTCGTATCGCTCCGGTCCCACCCTCCGGCCGCACCCAGAGCGCGACAAAGCTAAACGGCAGAATTCTTCTTTTCGCGGGCCGGTTGAAAATTTCCCAGTCACGCAATTCACCGCGCCCCCCGAGCGAAACCGTGCCGGTTCCAATTCCGCCCAGCGGAAACGCGACTTCACCGGCTTGCTCGCTGGTGTACGAACGCTGCGGACCGGGTCTTGTTACAAGGTCTTGCCGGGAATAAGGAATCGAAGAGCCGGCAGCCGATTGAAAAGCCTGCGGTGCCATCTCCGCCGGCAAGTCTTTTCCTTGCAGACCAGCAACCCCAATGGCTGCCGCAGACGTTGAAACCAGAAATTGTCTACGATTGACGCCGGTTTTCTCTTTCATGCAAGTCTCCAGAGCCTCTCTCTATCGACTCACGCGTCCGATTCGTTCCAGATTTGGGAGTTCGTCTGCCACGGACGCTGCAGTTGGGCGCGGTGCAATTCACTATACGTGTTCACAGCACACCGTCCCAGGATCAGCCGTCATCCCGGAAGCAATCAGTGGTAAGAAAATGGCGGAGCAGTTTAATCTGCTCCGCCCGTATTTCGACACAAATCCAACAATACGCCACTTCAGAAATTAAGCTTCAAAGCAAACTGCATTTGACGGCTCGGCACCACCGTCGAAGTAATGACCCCGAAGGAGCCGGGACCATCATCCTCGAAGGGGTCAGGCTGTGCAAACGCTGGATGGTTGAAAGCGTTGAAGAGCTCGAAGCGAAATTCCAGGTTCGTACGCTCCGTGATACCGAACACCTTTCGCAGCGACATGTCGCTGGTCACGGCGCCCGGACCCTCGAGGTTATTCTTTCCCGCGTTACCGAAAGTAAACTGGGCGGGATCAACAAAGCAGGAGGTGTCAATCCAATTTGTTACCGTCCGCTGCCCGCGTGGCAGGTTGCCGTTGCAGAGCTGATCGGAGCGGGTCATGCCGATAGAGCCGGTGTTGGAAGGATCGAATCCGACCTGAGATGTGAAGTAGAAACCGGTGTGCAGCGCAATGATTCCACCCACATGCCATCCACCCAGGATCAGGTCTGTGACCCGGCTGGAGTTGAGATACGGTTGGCCTTTGCCGATCGGGAACTGATAATCGAAGCTCGTGACCCATCGCATCCGCTGGTCGAAGTCGGATGAGCCGCGTTCGGCAGCGAGATCATAGCTGTTTTGCGGTGTGGGAGAAGAGCAGCAGATCTCTGGTTGATCGTTGATCGATTTGCTGAAAGTAAATGAGCTCAAGAACGACAGTCCGTGGCTTATACGTTTTTCCGCCTTAAGTTGCAGGGAGTGGTAGTTCGAATTGCCGCGATTTACGAGGTTATTAAAACTTCCGTATTGCGGGAGAGGCCGTCTCGCCTGGATATCGCCAGGTCCGGGCACCGGATCCTGGTTCAGGTCGAGTATGGACTGAAGATGCGTTGCCTTTGAGCCAACGTATGCAATTTCCACTAAAAGATTGCCGGGCAACTCGTGCTCGACGTTGAGATTCCATTCATCTAAAACAGGCGCGTGCAGACGCGTGTCGGCTCCTTCGGCGGAGGTAGTGACGGATGCCCCGGTGATGGTGTTGGGATCGATGATTGGAAATCCTCCTGACACGCTGAGGATTGGAGTAACACCGTCGGTGTTGAAGTTGGGCTCAGCCACAAATGGCAAGTTGTAATAGAGCTGGAATGGGTCGCCGGTGCGGGTTTCCTGATACATAAAGAAGCGCCCATAGCCAGCACGGACGACGGTGTGGGACATCGCTCGCCAGGCAAGACCGAGGCGTGGAGCAAAATCGAGTTTATCGGTTTTCACCAGTCCGCGCGATGCGCCGCCCTGCCCTGCATAAACCAGTTTGCCGGTGGCGAAATCAAGGTTCGCCATCTGGTTTTTAGCGTCGTAGATAGGACTCGTGTAGTCATAGCGAAGTCCCAGGTTCAAAGTGAGCTTCGAAGTCACCTTGAAGTCATCCTGCACGAATCCGCCGTAGGAATTCTGGCGATTGTGGAATGTGCCGCCGAGAGAGATATTGGCACGGTTGGGAATTCCCAGGAGCCAATCCGCTATTTGATTGCCGCCGCTGCCCCCATCTGCGGAAGTGAACTGCCCATCGAACCGGATTCTGCCACGCGGCGAGCCAAGTTGTAGCAGGTTGAACGCGCTACGGCGGAATTGCGCGCCCACCTTCAACGAATGCTTTCCGCGAGTCAGGCTTAGAGTATCGCCATACTGAATTTCGTAGTTTCTGCCCAAGGTCGGGTCGAAGCCCGGAGTACCCAACCTGCGAAAGCCTCCGGTGGGTTGGATCAGGGTAATGCCGTTGAGCGACGGATCGTTGGGAACGCCGGGAACGTACAGATCAGCTGGTGGAAAGTTAAGACCCTCGTGTGGAACACCATTGGCGTAGTGGTCCCAGGTTAACCCCGCGCGTGCGTCGTTCACCATGGTGGGACTGATGGCCCAGGTGTGCCCAATTGCTATGCCGCGGGTATCGTCAAACGAATCTCCCGTAAACCCGTTGCCGCCGTCGGCGAGTCCGGGTAGCGGCGGTTGCTGAAAGCGAGTGAGATGGCTAGCCGAGAACCGCGTGAAGAACTGTTGTTTGGAATTAATCACGTAGTCAACGCGCGCATCGCCCTGGTCGATTGACAGAGTTCCCGGATCAACCTGAACAAAGTTGTTGGCGGTGTCGGGGTTAGTCACGTTGGGAAGCGGGTAGAGATCAAGGAGATTCTTGGCGATCGTATCGAAACGGTTCGAAGGAATAATGTTTCCGGGAAAGGGCGTGCGGGTTACTACACCACCCACCACAGTCGTGGTTGCAGGATCGTAAATAATGGTGTCGGGAAGGAAAGAGCTGAAGTCACCTTCTCTCTCGGCCAGCGTTGGCACTTTCGACTGATCAATGGTCGAGCTGCCGACTCGAGTCCCTTGGTAGTCGGTAAAGAAGAAAAGTTTATCGTGAATAGCCGGTCCGCCGAAGGTGAAGCCGAACTGGTTTTGGCGGAATGGGGCCTTCTTGTCACCGGGCGACTCGAAATAATCTTTCGCATCGAGCGCGGAATTGCGCAGGAACTCGAAGACGTTTCCGTGAAATTGGTTGGTCCCGGACTTGATAGTGGCGTTGATGACTGCTCCGCCGCTGCGCCCGAACTCCGCTGAGTAGTTGCTGGTCTGGACTTTAAACTCGGCAATCGCGTCAACGTTAGTCTTCAGGACGTTGCCGCCATTGTCGTTGGAATTATTGTCAATACCGTCCAGGAGAAAATTGTTCAACATGCCCCGCGTGCCATTGACCGAGAAGCTTCCGCCGGCGTTGCCGTTGGCAGACGATTGCGCACCGCCAGTCAGGCCGTTGCCGCTCTCGGTCACCTTGACAACTCCGGTTGTCAGTGACGCCAACTGCGTATAGTCGCGGCCATTCAGCGGCAGGTCTGCAATCTGCTTACTCTCGATTACGTCGCCTAGCGCCGACGATTCAGACTGAAGGAGCGGAGCGGAACTGGTCACGACCAGCTTCTCACTCACCGAGCCGACCTGCAACGTGAAGTCCACGCGCAGCCGATCCTGGACATTCAGAACGATTCCGTTCCGGGTAACTGACTTGAAGCCCTCAGCTTCGACGCTGACCGTGTAGGTTCCGATTTTGAGCGGCGTCGCGCTGTAATTGCCGCTGCTATCCGTCTTGACGATGATTTTCGAGTTGTTTCCCGTGTTGGTAATCGTCACGGATTCGTTGGCCAGGACGGCGCCGCTTTTATCCGAGACCGTGCCAACGATAGAGCCCGCGTCAGTCTGGCCGTAAGCAGCAAGCGAGGAGAACAGCGACGCAAGCAAAAGACAGCCGATAAGACTTAGGTGCTTTGTCATGGATTTTCCTTGATGGTGCAAGATCGAAACCGCCGGACTGCTGAATAAGCGGCCATACAGTAGCCGGGAATTCTTTTGCGTATTCTTCATGAGTCCTTCCCCCCTCGAATCGATCTCGGAAATTCTCGTCAAACTCTGAGCTTGACCAACCAACTGCAGACCCACTGTCATTGCTGTCTCGCTACGAGGCGAGCAGGATAGGAAAGCTGAACGACCGTTCTCTTCGAGTGAAACGCTCCCCAACTAAGGCGCGTATAGTAGAAGTGATCGTGTGACGTTGTCAATGATAATTTTCTCTGATATAAAGAAACGTTTCTCACACATAACAAACAACGAGAAACGTTTCACATAAATGACCCGGTGAACTATGCGAACACACCTGATTTCGCCTTTGCGACCTTTGCGGAATCCCTTTGCGCACTTTGCGGTTTAGGATTGTTCTAGCTTGTTCTTTTAGACGGCTGCGAGGGGTTAAGTCTTTAGCCGCAAAGGGCGCAAAGTCTGAAGAGGACACTCCAAAATACGAGCTCCTTAGGGGGGAGGGGATTGGCGTCACGAGATCCAGCCTTTTAAAGCCGGTAAGTCTTCCTAAACCGGCTGCTCCAGAATTTCTTCTTTCTTTGGATCCCAGTAGAGCCTTTTGCCGCTCCAGTACGACTGCGCCGCCATAATGCAAACAATCGAATGGGAAAAGCCGTGGTCGACGGTGGCGGCTGGCTCGGTGCGGGACCGCATCGCCTTTAGCCAGGTGAACATATGTTCCGGATCGTCGTCATCGGTTCCCAGTGATGTGCCCGCAGGCGCTCCCGGAACCTGTATGACTTCCTCGTGATCGTAAGCCGGTGCCACCAGAGGCAATTTTGTATAGGTGGGCTCGGTGTCCGCGGTATCAATCTCGTGCCTGCCGCCTTCTTTGCTGACGGTGTAGAGCGTAGCGCCTTCGCCTCCATAGCAGACAATCGTTCCATCGCGTCCATGAATGCGCGTGAACCCCCGGTAACTGTTTCCGAACGTGGTTTTGTAGGTGTACAGGAAGCCCTTGGGATAAGTGACTGCTGCCACGCAAGTATCGGGATTCTCGCGTTCGTCTTTCCAGACGAAGACCCCGCCGTTGGCCACCACGCTGGCGGGATAGGCCTCATCAGTGTAGATGTGCACCAGGTCGCAGCCATGGCTCATCCACTGATCGAAAATGCCCGAGGAATACTTCTTGTACAGCCGGAATTCCAGATAGACATGCGGGTCGAACGGTGCGTCGGGCTTGCCCAGCAGCCAGCGCTTCCAGTCCGTATCTTCTTCCCGGAGCTTGGATTGGCGGCCATACATCCATTCCTTCCACTGCATCTTCAGGTCCGCCCGCATCTCGTCCGTGCGGCCCGTGTCATCGGGATGAAAGCGCCAGCGCTCTTCGTTTACCGACCACTCCTGCTCGATGTGGACGATAGAGCCGATTCGGCCGGAGCGGATAATGTCCCGCACCGCCCGGGGATAAGGCTGGCTGCGATACTGCGTTCCCATCTGAACCACCTGCTTCGACGCCTTCACTACATCACGCGCTTCCCTGGCCTCTGAAAGCACGTTGGCGAAAGGTTTCTCCACATAGCAATCTTTCCCCGCCTTGACCACGTCGATGCAAAGTTTGGCGTGCTGGAAATCGCCGGTGGCGATCATCACGCCGTCGATATCCTTGCGGGCCAGCATCTCCTCGGAATACTTGTAGGATTGCGGCTCCACTCCGAAGACCTCTTTCACCTGGGCGGCGCGCTTTTCCCGCGCCAGGCTCCAGATGTCGCAGACGGCAACGGTTTCGACCGGCATCGTCTTTGCCGCGCGCTGCGCCATGTGGACATGGCCCTCGCTGCGCAGCCCGCATCCCAATTGGCCGAGGCGGATCTTGTCATTGGCCCCCAGTATGCGTGCATACGATCGCGCGTCCATGCTGGCGGCCAGAACGGCAGCTCCTGCCTGTTTCACAAAGGTGCGCCGGTCAGTTCCGTCGCTGCTGTGATTCGCCATCGGGGTTTTCTCCCTCCCTGCCCGGGAGCCAGTTTAAAACTTTCCGCCATTCGTGGAGAAGCGCCCCTGCACCTGCGCGGCCGCTTCGCGATCCATAAAAATCGTAGCGTCGGGGTGTGTGCGGAGAATGGTGGAGGGGCAAGCCGTGGTGATCGGATCGTCGAACGTCCGCCGGATAATATTCGCCTTGCGCGTTCCCACCACCGAAAGCACCAGCTTCGGCACGCGAAACAGCGCCGGCATAGTGACGGTGATGGCGGTTTTTGGAATTTCAGCGACGCTCTTAAACCAGCCTTCATCCGCCTGTTGCCGCCGGCAGGGTTCGTCAAGGTGAACGATCTTCACGTCCAGCGGATCGTTAAAGTCAGCCTCGCCGGGATCGTTGAAAGCCAGATGTCCATTCTCCCCGATGCCCAGCAAACAAAGCTGAGGATTGGCGGCGCGGAGCTGTTTCGCATAATCGCGGCATGTCTGTTCCGGATCAGGAGCGAGGCCATCGATGTGAGCGAAGGAATGCATCGGCACCCTTTTCACCAGTTTTTCTTCCAGGTACGCCCGAAACGAAGCCGGATGATCGAGAGGCAGTCCAACGTAGTCATCCATGTGAAAGCCATGAACCTGTTTCCACGGCAAACCAGGGATCGAAGTAAGTGCTATCAGTGCATCAATTTGTGAAGCTCCCGTAGCGAAAATAACGGCCACGTTTTTACCTGAAGCAGCTAACTTCTTCAAAGCCTCGGCGGAGGCCTTGGCGGCAGCGGCGCCGGCTGCCTCGCGGCTGGGATGCACTTCCACTTTGAGCTTCTCTACTTGGAAGCGCTCGACGTCCAGGTCAGTTTTCTGCATGTTTCTCCTCGAAAGCAAGGCAAACCATACAGGTTCTAATTCCAGTTTGGCAAGTATTATTTCCTGACATTCGAGAAACGTTTCTTATGTTTTGGAGCCGAGCACTTTACCGCCCGTACAGAACTGACCCGGCTCAACCGTTTATCTGTCAACTCAAGGCAGAGCACCGGTTGAAAGAATCGCCGCCGGTTCTGCCGCGTTGATGAGCAGCAACCTCAGGAAACTTTGCTCGCTGTAAATGAAACATTGCTATTATTTGTCGTAGTATTGTTCGCCTGGAGATTGGCGATTCGGTGGAGAGTTCCAGATGACGAGTTCCAAAAGAGACCGCATCGGTCTGCGAGAGATTGCGAACCTGGCACAGGTAAGCGTCGCGACCGTTTCCCGCGTGATGAATGGAAACACGCGCGTCGATCCGGCGCTGCGGCAGACCGTCCTGGATGCGGCGGCCAAGCTCGACATCGACGTATCCAGCCGGAACAAGACCAAGGCGCTCACCTTCCTGCTGAGCAACCGTGCCATGTTGCACGCGTTTCACTCCCGGGTTCTGATCGGAGCCGAGGCCCATTGCACGGCGCTCGGATGGGACATGATTTTTCTCTCTTACAACTATTCTCCCAATGTCTCCGACCGCGAATTACACCCTCCCCAGATACTGCAGCGCCATGACGCTGTACGCGCTGTGATTCTCGCGGGAACGAACTCGATGAATATGCTCCGGTTTCTGGAGCGCAAAAACATCACCTTCGCGGTGCTGGGGAACAATGTCATTGACGCGACCGACGATCTGAAAAAATACGACGTCGTATTTGCCGACGACATCCAGGGCGCATGCGACATGACGCGCTATCTCATCAACCTCGGTCATCGCCACATTGGATTTGTGGGCAATCTGCGCCTGCCGTGGTTTGCGCGCTGCTTCGCCGGCTATCGCCGCGCCATGGACGACGCCGGCCTGAGCCAACATCTGAACAGTACCGATTCCGAGGACGATGTTGAAAGCGGGTACCTTGGCACGAAGTCCCTGCTGGCACGAAACAAATCAATCACCGCAATTCTGGCGGGCGACGATCCCACCGCGCACGGGGTGTATAAGGCGCTGCGAGACAGCGGCCTGAGAATTCCCGAAGACATCAGTGTCTGCGGCTGCAACGATACGGTAGGAAGCTGGGGACATCCGCCGCTGACCACTATCCGCGAATTTCCCGAACAACTGGGAAAGCAGCTTGCGGAAGTGGTGCTCAACCGAATTGCCTCGCCCAACCTCGAGCCACAGCGGGTGACGGTTCCGACGGAATTAATAAAGCGGGACTCGTGCCGTCCCATTCTCGTCACGCCGGACCTCGCCGCGGCCAGGTAAACCGCGACCCGCCCGAGAGTCGCGATGCGTCCGATCTCTTCAATGCTTCGGAACGTCGAGGTAGTACACCTTCAAATCTCGCAGCACCCAATCGGTGTTATGTGTATTCACGCCCAGCCGCACCGGTTTCCCTTCGTCCGGCTGATACGGAAATGACGAATAATCCACCATCAGTTTTTCGAGTTGTGTGTTGCCTTTCATGACGAACATGCTGGCTCGCCTGGATTGAAAGCGTCCGTCGTAATCGGCATTCACATACATACGGAAACCGTACTCCGTCTCGGCTGCGCCCCAACTGGTTTCAACCTGTCCAATCTCGGTAAAGCGGCCTTTCACGAAGCCCATGAATTTAATGACCGCCCCACCCTCCTGGTGAATATCCACGTTCAAGGACCAGGTGTTCACATTGCTCACATCGCCATCCGGGCCGGCAACATTAAGGTTCACGCAAAACGAATTCGCATCATCACCAAGCTTGGGAATCACGAATTTTCCTTCGACCGCGTAAGGGCGCGACGGGTCGATGGCAACACCTTCGCGGACAAGATGCTGGTTAAACGGTGTGTTCGCGTACATCTCGAGAGCATCGCGTTTTACTGCATACGTGAAATCCGGCGGCTGTGGCGGCCCCTGCCGGTCCCAGACTCCATTGGGAGTCTTGCCGTCAAATTCTTTGAAGATGAGTCCCCCATCGTCCGTGTCCCTGACGAGGTGATCCTGCCTCCGGCCACCGGCCCATTCGATCGCTCCAGTCAGTAATCCCCGGAAGTAGCGATTCGACCGATAGTCTTCGTAGGTGTGTCCGAGAGAAGTGTAGAAGTAACGGCCACCGTCGTAATTCTTGTACCAGGTAATCGGGTGGTCCTTTGCGCCTTTGCCCATTGCAAACTCGCCGGGGTCGTATGTTTCTTCATCAACGGAAGCGAGCACATGCACATCCGGATCAAGGCGCGGATCGGAAATGAAGCTGTACCACTCGTCGACATGTTCCCATCGCAGCGGCAACGCAAATGAAGCGGGATGCGTTTGATCGTGGACCAGTACTGTTGCTTTTTGAATCTCAGGATGGTCGGACAACAAGACAGACGCCATCTTTCTATACCATGGCCAGCCGTCGCGCTCCGTGTCAGTTCCAGCCTCGTGAATCGCAACTGTGCCTTTGTGCGATTGCTGGAACCGTTCATAGGCCGCCTTCTGCCGCGCGTCGAGGATATTGCCCGAAGTATTCAACCAGACGACTACGTCATAACGCATCAGATTGTCGTCATTGAGCTGCGCAGCATCTTCGGTGGCGTCCACATCCCATCCATGCAATGCGCCCAACTCCTCAAGCGCGCCGATGCCGGCAGGAATCGACGCGTGCCGATACGCCGCCGTCTTGCTGAATATCAGAACTTTGAGCGGAGCTGTAGCAGCCCACGCAGACATGGTCGGGAAAAGCGCCAGCAAAACAGCGCATAAAAACTTAGGCATCATCGGTCCTTTTCGTGATTTTGATTACTTTGGCGTAACCCGGAATACGCCGCCAGGGTTTTCATCCTCCAGCAGCCATAGAGCACCATCGGGAGCAACCTCCACATCGCGAACGCGATGTCGAACTTCCCAGCGCTCGACAGGCTTGGCTCCGCCCTTGCCATCAAACGTGATGCGCAGGATCGCCTCGCTCGCCAGTCCACTGATCAGCGCAGAGCCATTCCACTGCGGAAACATTGCGCCTTTATAGAACATGAGATTGCCGGGAGCGATGATGGGCGTCCAGTAAATCACGGGCTTGGTCAAATCAGGCCGCGTGTCTGGGCTCGGGATCGGAGTATTGTCGTAGTTCACTGCGTAAGAGACCAGCGGCCAGCCATAGTTCTTGGTCGGCTCGATGAGATTCAATTCATCGCCGCCTTGCGGCCCATGCTCAACCTCCCACAACCGGCCATCAGGCGCGAAAGCCAGACCGTACGGAGTGCGGTGCCCCATGCTCCATGTTTCCGAAGGCGTGAGGTTTGGCCCTGTAAAGTGATAGGTTCTGATCACGGGAGCAGTCTTCGCCTCTTCGGTATTTTTTGGCGGATCAACTACGGGCACGCTGGCAGCGCCTGTCTTCCCCGCCATCGGATTCCCCGCAGCCGGCTTGCCATCCAGCGTCAGCCGCAAAATCTTGCCGAGCGGCTGGTTGGGGTCTTGGGCTGGCGTCATGCGTTGCCGGTCGCCGACAGTAAGGTACAGATATTTGCCGTCCGGAGAAAAAGCGACAGCAGCGCCGAACTGCCCGCCTTTGCCTCTCTCACCATCGCGCCAGATTACTTTCAGGTTCTCGAGGCTCGCCAAATCCTTGCCCAGCTTTAGTTGTGCTTTTGCCAGCGCGAGGCTCGAACCGCTCGGCTTGCCTGGCTCCGAATAGGTCAGGTACACGCTGTGATCAGAAGCATAATGCGGAGAGATGAAGACTCCCAGCATGCCACCTTGTCCCTTAAAGAGAACGGCGGGAATATTCGAGACCTGAGTCTTGGCTCCCTGCTGAGTCACAAGCCACAAGCCGCCGACCTTCTCTGTGATAAGCATCCTGCCGTCTGGCAGGAACGCAATCCGCCATGGTAGATTCAGTGTCGTTATCTGGGTCAGAGTAAAAGGTACGCTCGCCTCTGGGTGCTGCATGCCTGCATTGATCTGCGCGTCGGCCCGGTTTGCTACTAGTGACAGAAATAATCCCGCAATGATTAAACTTTTCATTTGTTCTCTCTCTCCCAGCTAAGACCGTGATCAGGCACTTGTGTATTTGATCTCCTTGTACGGTATCTGCCCTGAAACAACTTCCACAATTGCCTTACCGTTTTTGATGCCTACGGTTCCGAAACCGGTCGCGGTAGAGAGAAAACAGCGGAAATCTCCTTTGATTGCCGGCTTCAAATACAAAATTTTCTCTACTGCATCGAAGCGAGCTCCACTAAAGGCCTGCAGCAGAGCGTACGAGGACATCGCCCTCGCGTACCAGTGTCCCGCCTCTATTTCATCGAACGGATTTCGGACGCGTCCGTCATAGCGGTCGCGGCATGCCCGAACAATTTCCAAACCTTCGTCAGTCTTTCCCAAAGCAATCAGGTGCGAAGCTACCTGGTACTCGACTCCCGTCCACACTTCGTCCGAGTAAATCATCGCTAAAGATGGCCTGCCGCCGCGCGGCCATGAGCAACACAGCAATCCTGATTCGTCACCGGATGCAAAATAAGGACGCCTCGTATTAGCCTGTTGGCTGAAATCTTTTTTCAGGTTGTAACGGTGAACCGCCATAAGATGACTTTCTACTTTGTGCAAATCAAGCACTTCGCCCACTCCACACATTATGGAGAGCCATTCTCCGAGCACGCCGTCAGACAGACACCCTCCGCCATACTGATAAGGAGGACCTTCCTTTTTCGCTAGCTCCAGGAACTCGGGATATTCAGGAGAGTCGTCATCTAACCGAGGGTACGGAGCCCGCAAATGCTGCCATTGTGTCTTCTGAAAGAAGTATTCGCCATTGAATAGCTGTTCCATCTGGCGGGAACTCTTACTCAAAAGCGTGTCATAAAGTTCGACGCTGTCGCCCAATGCCTTTGCCATCAGAGTCGCCGCTTTGAGCGCACTAAGATACAGGCTCGTACACATGCTTTCGGCGCCCCAGAATTGAATGTCATAGGTATTGATGTGCGGTTCTTCGATCACTCCCTTATGCTCAGGGTCCCAGGTCTTGATGCAATAATCCAGGCATGCGCGAATCTTCGGCCACCAACGGCGAAGCCAGGCTGTGTCCCCGCTGATTCGCCACTCCCGATAAAATTTAATGATCGTGCCAAGCTGTCCGTCGGCAGCATCAGGAGGCGCATTGGGCTGATCTAACGACCGTATCGGAATCGCCGCTCGACAGAATTGATGTCCTTCCTGGTTTTGGTTCGCCCCAAATTCAGTTTCACGTAAACTTCGTTCAAGCTCCGGAAAAAGATGTGCAATTGCCTGAGCGTAGTTCCACACATGCGTCGATGACCCGTAACAAGACCCTTGAGTCTCCCGACTGCCCTCCCATCCCCACAGGCGGCCATCTGTCTGCCGAAGAACGGTGGGAGACTTCAGAATCGCAAGGTTTGACGCGACCGCTTCCACGACTTCAGGTGGCAAGGTCGTATCGTAAAACGCGCGCGAGAACTTTTCCGTCGCCTGCCGCAGAGGCTCGTAGTTGTCCTCCCAATAATAGATCAGCTTTTCGATGCTGGAAAAACGGCCGGCATGCCATGGCTGATACGTCCCTGCGACAGGAGTGCAGCCCACTGCACTACAGCTCACAACATTGCTGTCCGTGACAATGTCCGCAGGCTTGAAGAGATTGGATTTTGGAGCATACCAGGCGAAACGAAGTGAAATGGTCTTTGCTTCACCCGGCGCAACCGAGAAGGGAACAAATATTGACCCGCCAGGCGATGAATCGTCTAACAGGGGAACTCGTGAGTAGCTCTCTCCTGACTCGATGTCCCTCCATACGATCTGCAAAGAATCTACCCCACGCATCCATGCGGGATTGACTTTGGCTTTTGGGTCGTCCACCCAGACAGCCAAACACGCTTCGTCCCACGGTCTTTCCTCGATCCCAGGGCCGCCCAGGATGAATCCATTGGCTGTAGATCGGATTCGATCGGATGGCGTCTTCTTAAACAAATCATGACGCTCCGCCAGCAGATTTTGAGAATTAAACGAGAACACAGCATCGACGGATGCCGAGCCGCGATTGAGAAAACGATATTCCAGACCAGCAACCGGCAGACTCGAGTTGTCTGCGTCCCCAGGAGAGAATGGACTCCAGCCGATAAGTTCCACCTCGAGGGGAATCTCGGCATCCTTTAGGCGGACAGTCCCAAACGGAAATCGGCTCTCGAACGTTGCCTGTCGAAACCGGGGCAGTCCCCAACAACCGCCGGGATAGGTGCCTTCCGCGCCGGGGAGAAAGGGCCGCAGCTTCCAGTTGGGAACCGGACCTTCAAGAACGCGCGCGATTTTTCGCGGTCCTTTAATGCAAACGGCAGAAAAGACGTGGGGCTCGCTAATTAACTCGGGCCGGTTACGCAACGAGAATTTTGACAGCGCGCCCGTCCCTTCCAGACAGATCATGCCAGCCCCAATACCACCTAGGGGAAACGCGATCTGGTTTAGATAGTCGCCGTGGTAAATACCGTTGAACTCACGGGCTCCGCTACGCGATGTCTCCTTTAGTTCTTTTCGGTCGTCGCTTGTCGACACATCGGGCTGTGCCGTTTGCGCCCTGGCCATGCGAGCAGATTCTGAAGACACCGCGTCAACAGCAGACGCTGCGATCATGCCCGCTGTTCCTGCCAGGATTCCCCTTCGCGTTATTGCCATGCTAAGCGTCCTCCTGGACACCGATATGTCTTTTAAGTTTGTCATTCCGAAGCGCGGTATTATCGCGCGAGGAATCTGCTGTTTCGCTGCCGGCAAAAAGCAGAGTCCTCGCCGACGAAGCAACTCGGAGTGACAAGGGCGGAATTCTCTCCATAAACCGCACTAAATGCGCTTGCTGTCGAATCATCGCTTCGACCTTCCCGCCGCGCGATAAATTTCTTCGATCAGAGCCGCGCTTTTCCTGGCTTCATGGCCATCGCACATCGGAGTACCGTTTTCTTTGATGGCGCGGATGAAATCTTCAAACACCGCCTGGTGACCTTGAAAGTCGGTCACGACCGGTGACGCTGTATCTTCGACGTCCTCGGTGGCGCGGCTGGCGGTGATACCCTCCCTCGGATGTTTCAAGTCCACTGCAACCACGCGATCCTGTTCGAGGATTACGGTTCCTTCCGTGCCAGTAACTTCAAGCCGACGCGGATAGCCAGGAAAAGCAGCTGTGGTCGCCTGCAGTAGCGCACTTGCGCCAGATTTTAACTTCAGCAATGCGAGGGCGGTATCTTCAGCCTCGATCTTGTGCAGCAAGTTTGCGGTGCTCGCCCGGACCTCGACGACATCACCGAACATCCACAAGAGAAGATCGACAGTGTGAACAGCCTGGTTGATCAGCGCGCCTCCACCATCCAGCGCCAGCGTTCCACGCCACTTCGAATCGCTGTAATACTCCGGCGGTCGGTACCACTTCACCCGCGCGTCCGCCAGCAAGACCTTACCCAACACGCCGTCGTCGATCCACTGTTTCATGCGCTGGATGTCAGCCTTGCAGCGATCCTGAAACATCACTCCCAGCTTTACGCCGGAGCTTTCCGCGGCGGCAATGAGTTCATCGGCGCGTTGTGTGGAGATATCGATCGGTTTCTCCGTCAGGACATGCAGTCCGCGCTTCGCCGCGGCCATGCCCTGCATCGCGTGCAGCCCAGAGGGGCTGCCGATCGCGATGATATCCAGAGCGCGATGATTCAGGAACGCTTCAAAGTCGGTGTAAGGTTGTGCTGCGTATTCCTGCGAAAGCCGGGCGACTTTCGCCTGATTGGTACCGTAGATCGCTGCGACAGAAACTCCTGGAATTGCAGTTGCGGCCCGAGCATGAGTTGCGCTGATGTTGCCGCCGCCAATCAGTCCAACGCGAATAGTCATAAGTTGTGAGAGAGGAATAATCTTTCCGGTTCCTGACAAAGTATATGAGGCAGGTGCGACCGTCCAGAGAAGATCGCATAGTGTATCTTCAACGAGGGCTGATCGACACCTTTGTGAAACGTATCTCGTCGTGAAACGTATCTCAGATGCTCGCGGCGTGCAGCTACGCTCGGCACATTTTTGGAATGTATTCTCTTGAAATAAAGGAAAGAGTACGCTCATGCTTCCAGTGATGGCAGTTGCTGATCCGGGGACTAAAAACATTTCAGGAATGGCACGATGAGTGTTCGCCCGATCAGGAATTTGCGCTGGTGGATCGGCGGAATGCTTTTTCTCTCCACGATCATCAATTACCTCGACCGGCAAACCTTGTCGCTGCTCGCGCCTTTCCTCAAGCTGGACTATCACTGGACGAACACCGACTACGCCAACATCCTCATCGGATTTCGTGTCGGCTATTCGCTGGGGCAAACGGTCCTGGGTCGCATGATCGATCGCATCGGAACCCGTCGCGGCCTGAGCATTACCGTCGCGTTGTACTCTCTCGTGGCCAGCGCCACTTCCCTCGCCCGCGGCTTTTATAGTTTTGCAACCTTTCGCACTCTGCTCGGAACCGCGGAATCGGCCAACTGGCCAGGGGCAAGCAAGGCGGTATCCGAATGGTTTCCCAAACGCGAGCGTGCGCTTGCCACCGCGCTATTCGATAGTGGGTCGTCGGTCGGCGGCGCCATCGCTCCTTTTCTCGTGCTCGGGATTTACTACCGTTGGGGATGGCGGCTTTCGTTTGTAATTCCAGGTCTGCTGGGATTTCTCTGGTTGATTCTCTGGCGAAAGATGTATTACCCACCTCAGGAGCATCCGCGAATCAGCCCAGAAGAACTGCAAATGATCCAGATCGATGCTGTCGAGAAAACGGAAGACATCGGTGACAAGCCTCAGCCCTGGAATGTTTTGCTCAAACTGCCCCAGACCTGGGGAACGATCGTCGCCAAGGCGCTCACCGATCCCGTGTGGTTCTTTGTTGCTGACTGGTTTCCGATTTACCTGGTTGCAAAAGGCTTTTCTCTCAAGAGCGGAATTCTCGCCGTCTGGGTTCCATTCATCGCTGCCGACCTGGGAAACTTTTTTGGTGGTGCTGCTTCCGGTTTTCTGGTCAAGCGGGGCTGGTCGCTAGGCGCGGCGCGGAAAGCGCTCGTGATTTTCGGCGGAATTGGCGTCCTTTTGTTGATTCCAACTCTTCTTACCAACAATCTTTATTGGATCACTCTCCTTTTTGCGGTCTCTACGTTTTCTTACGCTTCGTTTTCCACCATCGCGAATGTGCTGCCCTCCGACCTGTTCTTTAGCCGTTCGGTGGCAACGGTGGCCGGACTCAGCGGTACGGGTGCGGGAATTGGGACCATCATCGCTTTCAAACTCATCGGATATTTTTCCGACATGCCCCATGTCGCCGCCGGACATTCATTCGATCGCATCATCGTGGTGGCCGGAATTGTGCCGTTTGTCGGAATGCTTCTGGTGCTGTTGCTGGTGAGGAATACGCGTGCCACTCGCGAAGGACTTGTGCGTCCTATTTGATGCTTCAGTAAGCCTCATCCTGGAAAAGGCTCTTCCCCGGTTCGATGTACTTCCAGCAAACCAGTGCAACAATATTGAGCAGTGCGGCGAGACAGAAATATATCTTTATATTTCCAGCCCATCCGATGAGGACGGGGAATAGCAACGAACTTGCCAATGAACCCAGTGCGCCCATTGTGTTCATCGTCGCCGACAGAGTTCCCGAGTACCTGCCGCCAACGTCGCAGCAGACAGGCCAACTGGCACACACGGTGAGATCCACTCCAAATGTGGTCAGAGCGAAGCAGGCGATGAACCATCCCGGAGAACGCATGAAAGGCGCCGGGATCAACGTCGCTGCAGCCAGTCCGAACCCCACCATCGCCGGCAGTCTGCGCGACAACCTCCACTTGCCAGCCTTGTAAATCCGATCGATGGCGACGCCGCCCATCCACATCGCGACCGCCCCACAATATAAGGGAACACTTGAGTACAATCCCGCTCCGCTGTTTGTGATACCGAAGCGTGATTTCAGAAATGGCAACAACCAGCTCAAGCAAATGAAAAACGTAAATTGGGAAGCGAAGTACTGGTACGTAATAAGGTAGAAGTTTCGCGACGAAAGAAAAGCTCGCCACGGGATCTTGTCAGCCAGTAGAGAGCTCTTGTCTCGGGCTGAGAGATCTTCTGAATGTTGTCCGTTCAACTTGATTGCGGGCGTATCGCGAAACCACCAGAACCAGGCCGCGGCCCATATCACGCCGATAATTCCCAGGAACGCAAAACTCTCTCGCCAACCCAGCCATGCCACGCAAACTGGCGCAGCCAACAATCCGAAAGCAGCGCCGAGTCTGGAACCCATATTCAAAAGTCCCAGGGCCAGCCCGCGTTCGCGGGTAAGCGTCCAATTGTGGAGAGCGCGTGCAGCCTGCGGATAGACTCCCGCTTCAGCCAGGCCAAATAAAAATCGGATGAAGATCAGTACTGATATCCCCGTGGCGAGCCCCGTACACAGCGTGAACAACGACCAAAAGAAGACGCTGAGAGTCAGAGATTTCCGGGGACCCCATCGGTCCGCCAACAAACCGCAAGGGACCATAAATACGGCGTAGCCGAGTGCGAAGGCCCCGAAGACCAGACCGAAGCCCAGGTCGCTGATGCCCAGGTCATGGGCCATCTCAAGTTTGGCGCCGGAGATTCCCGCGCGAGCCAGGATCGTCAAAAAAGAAACTACAACGATAGCGCCGACAACCTCCCAACGCTGGCGTGGGGACGCTGTAGCCATTGAAGGACTGGCAGGTGGCGGAACAAACACTATCGCGGGATCGTGGCTGGCTGAATTCATTCCGCTGATCTCACGAGTGCGTAGCCGGCGTTCCCTTGCTACTTTCGGATCCGCAAGAGGAGCGAACCACGAGTCGGGTCTCGAGCACTACTTGCCGGCCCGGTAACGACGGTTCACGAACGCGCGCAAGCAGCAATTCGGCAGCAGTGCGCCCTATCTCAAATGCCGGTTGCGCGACAGTTGTCAGAGGAGGACGCAGAGACATCGCCCATGGCATTTCATCGAAACCTACAATCGCGACCTCGTCTGGAATTGCGAGACGCCGCTCATGGATAGCCTGCAAGGCGCCCAGCGTCAGCAAATTGCTTCCCGCAAATACTGCGCTGGGAGGATTGGCCAATTCCAGCAATTGCCGCATCGCTGAATAGCCGGCTGCCTGCTTGAAAGCGCAGTTGACGACGAGGTTCTCATCCACGGGGATGCCTGATTCGCGCAGTGCATCTTCGTAACCTGCCTGACGATCGCGCGCAGTCGTAAACACCAGGGGCCCGTTAATCATGGCAATGCGCTTATGACCCAACTGGATCAAATGCGAGGTCGCAGCAAAAGCACCCTCCCGATTCGCGACCGTAACCTGGTCAATGCGCAAACGTGGAAGGCCGCGAGACACCGCGACCAGCGCCATGCCCGCTTTTCCCAGTTCTGCGTAAAGGCTCGACGGCGTGCGGCTGGCGGCGAAGATCAAACCACGCACTCCTTCGGCGCGAAACAACTCCAGACGGCGCGTCTCCTGATCGGGGTCCTCGTTGTAATTAGCCAGCAGCAGCGAGTAGTCGGTCTTTCCGATAACTTCCTCAATGCCGCGAACTACGCTGGTGAAAAATGGATTCTCGATGTCTGGAATTAAAAGGCCGACCGCGCGACTCGAACGTACGCGCAGGTCACGAGCGGCGCGGTTCGGACTATAGGAAAGTGACCGCGCTGCCTCCAGGATTCGTGAGCGGAGCGGTTCTCGCACGCCGGCCGAACCAGAAAGGGCCCGCGATACAGTGGCGACAGATACGCCTGCGCGCTGAGCAACTTCCTTGATCGTGGTGGCCCGAGACTTTGGCTTGGCCGAAGGGTCTTTTTCGCGCATTGGAAATGCAATCCTGTTACTTCGCGACAGCCGTAATCCCAAGCTCCGCCAGAAACTGGTGGATGGCCTCGTACGCCACGATCTGCTGTTCTGCCGTGAAGTCTCCGTGATCACCGCCGGGAACAGTAAGCAAGCGGTTGCGCACTCCAGCCTTGCTCAAAGCATCGCGCAACCGAATGGGGTGCGAATACGGCACCACTCTGTCGGCGTCTCCGTGAATAGTCAGCACCGGAGGCAGGCCGCCGCGCACATAAGTCAGCGGCGAGATTCTCCTCGCAAGGTCTTCACGATTCGGCACGCTGCCCAGCCACGTAACCGCATACGACCGGATGTCAGGCCCTTGCAGCATGTCCGCCACATCAGTAATGCCATACCAGTTGATGACGGCTGCAACCTTCGGACGGGGATCGGTCCATTGACCCTTATGACGCTTGCTGTCGACATCGTCATCAGAAGCGCACTCATTTTCGAATCCCGCAGAGGATGGAATCATGGCTGTGGTCAGCGCTAAGTGTCCCCCGGCTGATTCGCCAGTCACAATCACTTTGCTGAGATCGAAGTGGTACTTCTGCGCATTTCTTCCAATCCAGTGCAGGGCGCACAAGCAGTCTTCGACGGCAGCGGGCGCCGGAGATGTCTTAGCGAGGCGGTACTCCACGTTCACGACCGCGAAGCCCATTTGAAGGTATGGAAGAATGTTCAGAATTAATGCTTCCTTCGTACCCTCAACCCAACCTCCGCCGTGGATGGCCATGACCACCGGCACAGCAGCCTTCGCTCCCGGCGGATAATAGACATCCAGTTTAGCTTCGTAGCTGTTGGCTACAAGGTATGTGACGTTGGGCTCGACCTCGTACGCATTCCCGACCTGTGCGACCCACCGTTCGGCTTCCGATAGTTGCGCCCAACCACTGCCTGCCATGGCAAAGAAAATCACGAGTGCCATCATGCCGCGCAGCCAAGGTCTCGGATTTCCATTCATGATCATTTTGTGGCGCTCGTCGAATCTATAATCGCCGCCAATACGCCAGGCAGCAAGTTCTCTTCTCCCCAGTTTTGCGGAGCGTATCCCAACCGTGCGACCACCAAATCAAGCGAAGGCACGACATAAAGCCGGCTGGCAGTAAAACCTCTGAAAGCGAAAGTATCTCTCGGTGCGCTTGGCCAGAGCACGCCATCCGTATTGACCCAGAAAGTGTACCCGTAACTGGGATTCATTTTCTGCGAACTCTTCGTCGCCAGTTCAATCCACCAGTGCGGAACGATCTGCTTGTCTTGCCATTTTCCGTCATGCGCCATCAGGTAGCCCAACCGCGCAAAATCGCGAGCGGAGAAACGCAAGCCGCTATGCGGATTCGTATGCGGTCCGATATTGCCTTCAACCCCGCCCTGCCAGTCCCATCCGACATTCTGAATACCAATCGGGTCGAAGACTCGCTCTTTCATGAAATCGAAAAGTTCACGCCCGGTCGCGTGGTAGAAGAAGAGTGACAGATGCGCGAAGCCAGTGTCAGAGTATTCCCATGCCGTCCCCGGCTCGCTGGTCAATTTCGAGGCCCAATGTCCAAAACGGTTCGGCTGCTTTCCCAGAGCAATTTCAAAATCACCGCCGCCAGGGGCAGAACTCAGGCCGATCATTCCATGGTCTTCGCCCGGTATTCCAGAGGTCATGGAGAGTATGTGCCGCAGTGTGACTTTCTTCTTCTCAGGATCGGTAAGAGGGAAGCCTTCCGGCACAAAATCATAGATAGGAGTATCGAGCGTGATCTGCGCATCGTGCGGAAGTTTATGGTTACGGCTATCGTCCAAAAGCAAACCGAATGCTATTCCGGTCGACGATTTGGTGCAGGACCAGCCATCAAACGTTGTAGTCGGCATGGTAGGAACGCCATACCACTCAGCCACGAGGTAGCCCTTCCGGATAATCACAATCTGCCACGGTCCTGCGAACAGCTGCAGAAATTTGTCACGGATTAGATTCAGCTTGTCAGGGTCCATGCCCGCCAGAGAACGCACTTCATCGGGGGTCTTGGTCCATCGCCAGCCGCCGGCCGACTCAGGAGGAGGAGTGTAAGTCTGTGCGAAAAGGCTTGGCGTAAAAACAATCGCAAGAAGGATCAGCCATACGAATTTTGCTTTCATTTCACTCTCCTCAGTTCACTGAACTTTTGACAGAAGCACGTCAGCCCCGTCATTACTCCCGCTCCAAAACTTCGCACTCTTCCTCTTCTGTCATTTCGGATGCGAGCTTTCCGCGTCGCCCGCTCCCACGCTTCCATTGCCCATGATCATCATCGCGCCTCGACTAAGAGTTCCAGGGTTGCGCCACTCGCGCCACTCCATATAGGCGAATCCCGCGATGAGTGATATCACGAACAGATACGGAGTCAGGTTGTAGGGCCAGGCGGGAAGCGGATAGACAGTCACAAAAAGGACAGGCAGCAGCGCGAGCGTCGCTACCCAGGGAACCAGCACATGCCGCCAAACCGTGAAATGGGCAGGTTGTTCGCGTCGCATATACCGGGTCAACGCCAGGTTGGCCATCACATAAAGGATGACGAACGGCCAGCGTGGCAATCGTTCCCAGAAAATCGAAAATGTAAGCTGGCCGCAATATCAAGCCGACGAGAAGGATCGCGATCATCCCAACGATCTGTGTAACCGAGACCGCAACCGCCGGAGTGCGATGGACGGGGTGGACGCGCCCGAAACTGGCGGGGAGTGTGCCCGCCCGGCCCATCGTGTACATCACGCGTGACGCGGAGTTGGCGCAGGAAATTCCGACCGCAATTGCGCAGTTGATGACGGCGAGGACGACGAACCACCAACCTGCTCCCCACAATGAATGCCCGAGAACGTAATACGGATTGGCATTGGAGGCGAATGAGGCCATGTCACCAGTACCCCACCCAATTGCGCTCGCATAAGACATGAAGATATAGAAGGTGCCGATGCTCACGAGCGACAGTATCACCGCCCGGCCGATCGATTTGCCGGGAAGGCGAGCCTCCTGAGCGAGCGGCGCAGGAGCCTCAAATCCCGCAAGTGCCAGCACCGAGAAAACCATTCCCGCCAGGATGCCCCTGAAGTGATGGGGCGATGAAGCGGGTGTCACTGGCGCGAGGTAAGTGGAACCGTGGCCGGGATGGATCAGAAACGTGATCCCGAGCGACAACATGATGATCAGCTCGATGCCGCCTAAGAGGGTTGTAATCCGCGCCGACAGCCGGATACCACGGTGAGTCAGTGCCCAGATCAGGGCAGTTGTCACTGAAGCGAAAATCCACCAGGGGAAGTTTAAGTGGAATTCCGCCTTCAACATGTCGGAGAGCAGGTAGCCCAGAAAACCTACCGCTGCAGCGGCGCCGATGATCTCATAAATTAAATAGCTCCAGGTCGCCATGAAACCACTACGGCTCCCCAGTCCACGAGTAGCGAATGAGTAGTAACCACCGCTTGACGGCACATACTTGGAGAACTGAAATACAGTACTGCCGACAAACATACACACGATCGTAGTGAGTACGAATGAAAGCGGCATCGCCGGTCCGGCCTGGTGTGCAATGACGGGAAATATAAACACCACGCTGGTTGCAGGTGCTATGTGCGTGACCGCATGGAATACGAGCTCCGGAAGACCGAGCGAATTGCGCCGCAGTTGAGGCTCGGCGTCGGTGGTCATTCCGGACACGTATAGCTCTCCTTGAGCCTGCTTGTTTGTTAGCTGAAAATTCGCCGCCAAAAACTTGCGCACCCTGTTCGGTCTGACGATCTTCCTAGGTACGGCCACACGAGCGGAGGTATTGAATTCCCCGCTCAGCCCATTCCGCCTCCATCGCAACTGTTTCCTCGATTGAATCTCTCAATGGCGGCCACTGCTCCAGAATGGCGGACACATTTTTGTCGGGGTGCATCTGTTCTAGCAGCCAGGGGATAGCCAGCTTGCCCGTCCCCGCCGGCGCCCCGCTTACTGCGAAGCCCATCATTTGCGGCACTCGCTCAATTTCAAAGTCCTTGATGTGAAGATTCACCGTGATGGGAGCCAACGTTTCGACGACAACTTCCGGCGTCTCCAATGCTCCCAAAGAATTCACGGTATCCAGGCAGATCCCCACGTGACTGCTTTCCAGTCTGCGCACTAAAGCCGCCAGATCACGGCAGGAATGCTTTTCGTAATTCTCCAAACCCAGCGTGACCCCCTGTGCCTCAAACTCTGGCAGCACTTCACGAATCCATTTCTCTGCCTGTTCCAGTGTCGTTTGCTCTTCCACACTGCGAGTGAGAGTTCGAAGCAGCGTCGCGTCGAAACGGACCGCCAGCTTCAAATACCGAAGCAGGTGTGCGGGCTCTACACCACGCGTACCGATTTCGAGCTTCAGTCCCAGACTGATGGCTTGATCACGCGCATCGCGGAGTTCGGCCGAGTCCAGTTCGTGGATTGGCAAGTTATCGGCCACCTGCACAACTCCAACTTTTAGCCGCGCAGCTCGATCGAGCAAATCCGCAATTCGCATTGGCCGAACCGGAGCGGGAAATCCTCTGACTCCGATCGCCCACGGATATGTCCATGAGCTGATACCCAGGCGCATGCTACTGCTTCGCGGCCTGAGCTTCGGCTGCGTCCAAACAACGCTTGTAGTTGTCACTGGCCTTGTACGCCGGGACAAACACCGTGGCCAGTTTGAGCGGCACATCACTGGTGTTGATCATTTGATGTTGCTCGCCGGCGGAGACCCAAAGTGCGACATCCTCTTGCACCGGCGTCTGCTCTCCCTCGTGCACGCATACTCCCTTGCCGGACACGACATAGATCAGCTCCGGCCGGTCGTGGCGATGGTAGTCAGTGCGCCCATTCGGCGGAAGGATGGCATGACTGAAGGTGATTTCTTCGACACCTTCTTTATCCGGAGCGAACAACACCTTAATCTGACGCGAAAACGGGGCAGGAATCTCGACGCCCTTCTCTTCCCAGGCCTTAACGATCTTCAAGGGTGGATCCTTTCTTAACGGGATGCTGAAGTCCCTTTTTGCAATGTTTTACATTATCTGAAATCGATTACAGATGATTCGCCTTCGAATATACTCTTGAGAAAATATGTGTCAAGCAAAATTGTCCCCATAAATGACGCCTTTGCGCCCGAACTCCAGGCGATTTCGCTCGGTTCGCTGCGCATATGCTCGAGAAATATGTGAAAACGATTACTACAGAAACACGATGACTGATCTTTGTACGAAGCCGCTAAAAGACAGGCAGAGGCCTGGATGTTCGCCCAAAAATTTGGGCGGAAGGAAGTCACGAGATTCGACATTTCCCTTCCCTACCCAAAGGTCAGTATCGTGTGGTCTCAAGTTCCAATGAGGACACAGAATTTAAGAAATGAAATGGAAAGGACATTCAATGATACGAATTTGCGGGCGAGCAGTGATCTTGCTTGTCGTTACTTGTGCAGCAGCTTGGGGTCAGAGCCAAGCTTGGTTGGGAGGATTGGCCCAACCTCACGATTACATACAGAAACGCGTCTCCAGTTACGACCATTCGGGAGGAAACGAGGATTCCAAAGCGATCGCGCCCGGAGAAACCCTCACAATCCTGGACGAGTCTGGGCCGGGAATCATTACGCACATCTGGTTCACACTCTCGTCCGACGAAACGTACCACCTGAAAAAATTGGTGCTGCGAATGTATTGGGACGGAGAGGCGACGCCGAGTGTGGAAACTCCCATCGGCGACTTTTTTGGACTCGGCCTGGGCGAGTACTTTACATTTGAGTCCCTGCCTTTGTCCTCTGCGCCCAATCACGGGGTGAACTCGTTTTTCCCCATGCCGTTTCAGAAACGCGCGCGAATCACGATCGAGAACGCGGGAAAAATGAAACTCGATGATCTCTACTACAACATCGATTACCAGGCATACGCGAAACCGCTGGCGGCGGACACTTTGTACTTTCACGCGCAGTACCGTCAGGCTTCCCCGAACCTGGGCGCCACGGCGGATTGGAAAAGCAATCGCGACCAGAACAACGTGAAGAACCTCGCGGGTGAGGGCAACTACGTGTGGCTGCAAGCCATCGGACGAGGACACTTCGTCGGCGTCACCATGTCCGTGTTACAGAATCAGGATCATTGGTGGGGCGAGGGCGACGACATGTTTTTTGTAGATGGAGAAAAGCTGCCTTCGATCAACGGAACCGGGACAGAGGATTATTTCCTGGGAGCATACGATTTCGGAGGCAAGCCATTTTCTTACGCGCTCTATGGCGCGCCTGTCGTAGGAGAGGAAAAGGCAGGCAGTCGAAGCAGCGTTTACCGCTTCCACCTCGATTCTCCGATTCCCTTCACCAAATCGTTGAAAGCGACCATCGAACACGGACACGCCAACGGCAGATCCGACAATTATTTTTCAGTCGCTTATTGGTATCAGACCGAACCGCATGCGGCTTTTCCCGCATTGCCGCCGGTGGAAGAACGCTTGCCGAGGTTGCATCCAGTCGGCGGACCGGGGAACGCAGCGAAGTAGCGATGCAGCTTCGGCAATCTGCGCTACCCCGTGCCGACGCGGGCGTCTTTCCAGATATCGATCGCCCCGTCCTGCGCGTGGCGATCGATCTCTTTAAGTTCCGCATCCGTGAATTTGAGTTTCTTCACTGCGTCCAGCGAGTCGTCAAGTTGCTCTACATTACGTGCTCCGATTAGTGCCGTGGTCACTCGAAGATCGCGCAGTACCCAGGCAATCGCCATTTGTGCCAGCGTCTGCCCCCGCCCGCCTGCGATTTCGTTCAACGCCCGCACCCGTTTAAGGTTTTCTTCGCTCAGGAATTCTTTTTGAAAAGAATCTTCCGCCGTTACGCGCGAGTTCTTCGGCACTCCATTCAGATACTTGCTGGTCAGAAGTCCCTGCGCCATTGGAGAAAAGGCAATGCAGCCCACCCCCAGTTCTTCCAGAGTCTCAAGCAATCCTTCTTCTACCCACCGGTTCAGCATGGAATATGACGGCTGATGAATCAACAGCGGCACTCCCATGCTCTTCAAGATTTTCGCCGCTTCGCGGGTCCGCTCCGGACTGTAAGACGAAATCCCCACGTACAAAGCTTTGCCCTGATGCACAGCGTGCGCCAGTGCGCCCATGGTTTCTTCCAGCGGAACATCCATCGACGGTCTGTGAGAGTAGAAAATATCCACATACTCCAGCCCCATGCGCTTCAGGCTCTCATCGAGCGATGCCAGCAGATATTTTCGCGACCCGCCGATTCCGTAAGGCCCCGGCCACATGTCCCATCCGGCTTTGGTCGAGATCACCAGCTCGTTTCGAAGCCGGGCAAAATCCTTACGCAAGATCTTCCCGAAATTCTCTTCAGCCGATCCATAAGGCGGGCCATAATTGTTGGCCAGGTCGAAGTGCGTGACGCCCCGGTCGAATGCGCGCCGGATCATCGCTCTGCCCGTCTCGAATACGTCGGCGCCGCCAAAGTTCTGCCACAGCCCCAGTGATATCAGGGGCAAATTTAATCCTGATTGCCCGCACCGCCGGAATTGCGCACCGTCATATCGCTTCGCGTCGGCTACATAGCTAATTTCCACCGTTCGTTTCTCCTTTACTCTGAAGTCCGATAAACAAAGCAGGCTAGGGCTGAGTTTTCAGGCTGTCTGTTACGCAACGAAATCCGACCGTTCCCGCGCGATCGATGCTCGGAGCCATCAACAGAAGTTTGCCATGCTGGTCGCTCCGGTACGCTTGCGGAAAATACCATTTGGAACCCTGCGGACGATAATAACTGCCGCCGCGTAATATTGCGCTCCGGGTATGTTCGTCAACGTATTCATCCGTCCATTGCCATACATTTCCCACCATGTCCATCACGCCGGCGGAAGTTGCCCCCGCTGGGTGTGCGTTCACATCGTCAGGACCACGCATGGTTCGACCCTCGTCGGGCACCGGCACGGCATCGGGTCTCCAAACATTTCCCCAGGGGTATTCTTTCTGATCAGCCGCCTGCATTGAATATTGCCATTCCCATTCGTGCGGAAGCCGCTTGCCTGCCCACGCAGCATAGGCCCGGGCATCCTCCAGCGAAACCCATGTGACAGGTTTGTTTTCCCATCCCGTCGGATAGTTGCCTCCCCGCCAATCTCTCAGAAAATTGAGATCGTCTTTGGGATGGTAGCGCGTGGCGTCGATGAACGACTTGAATTCCTTGTTGGTAACGGGATATTTATCGATGTCGAAGGCATCGATATGCATGAAGTGCTTGTGAAAGCGCCGTGGAGAATCTTCCCATGGATACTGGACGTCCACGCCGTCGTCGTTGGTGCCTTCGATCTCAATTCCTGCAACCACAAAGGAAAAGTCTCCCCCGGGAATATGAACCATCTCGGAAGACGAAGAAGAAGAATGGGTTGGGGTTGGTTTGATATCCACGATTCGCTGCACCAGAATCGGCCGCTCTGTCGAGTAACTTGCCAACGGCTTGGCCGTCATGCTCTTCATCTTCGCCATGAACTGCGTGTCGGCTGAATCCGGTTCGCCAATGGTTTGCAGCACAGCGCCAAAACCGTGTGCCTCAATCGGAAATGAAAGCTGCGCCCGATTTCCCTCTCGGTTCATGCGCGGAACCAACTCCACACCGTGGTAAAGGTCGAAATAACGTGCCCCATCGAGCGCCGGGACCGCCAACTGAGTAGAGTCAACGTCATATTCGTTTCGGTTGACCATCGTCCACAGAGTAGTTTTGTTAAGCGGCCACCGGCTCGCGAAAACGCCATAAGAAATCGTCGGGTAAAACGGCTCCCACCCAGCGCTTGTAAGAAAAGGAGCAAACCCACGCTCGATGGTCGCCATACGTCTGGTGGCTTCTGCATCCCGAGGTGTGATCGCGTTCCAGATTCCCCATATGTTCTCCCAACTTTCCCATCCCACACCGTTGAAGAAAGCGAATTGCAGATCATCATTCTTGTCGCGGTTCCAACGATCGGAAATATTCACCATGTGCCGGGGTTCCAGCCATTTGAAGCGGTCCACCGCCGGCACAAACTGAAATGTGTATTCACCCCACGTCATCAGGTTGTAGGCCAGCGCTTCGTCGTGCGGCGATCCTTCCGGCTGGTAAACAAGCGGGTGCCCAACCTTTTCGGCCGCCTGAAAAAACGCCAGCGGAACTCCGTCCTGCGTATCTCCATTGATTCCGTCCGCGTCGATCTCCGCCATGAGGTGAGCGATCGCGTCAGGCCACGCTTCGTTCGGGTCCCGTGTGCCCTGGTCCCACATCATCATGGGAAAAAGTACGCGAACGCCGCGGCGGTGAAAATCCGCGACCATCTGTTTGACACCGGGTATGCCTCCCGGCATGGACCTGACCATATCAAGCTGATTTCGGTCGTCGATACCCATGTTCGGATACGTCGGCCAAATCAGCACGGCATCAATACCTCCATATCTGGTTTGCAGATCGTCGAGATAGCGGTCCACCGTATACTTCCGGGCAACCGGATCATAAAAATAGCGGTCCTCAACCATCATCTGGGGCTGAATGAAGCTGTGTTGAGTCCACTGCAACGAAGGAATCTGGTAGCGCGAGCCGTCGTATCCAATCCTGATTCTTCGTTCAGTTCTCCAGTGTGTAACATCTCTCAACCATGCTTCGTGGACGTCACACTCGCTCTCCGTTTCGCTTGATACAACCTCATCTGGCGGAGTCAAGCATTCTGGCGCAGCGATCATCCTCTGGCGCCCCGAACGCCCCGCAACGTATTTCGTGTCTTGCGCTGCCGCTGAGTTCACCAAAGCTGTGGCCGCGAGGAAGATAATTGTCCACCAGCATCGACTGTTGTTTCGAATATGCATTCCTGTTCCTCTCATGAATTCCGGTAGCTCTCGAACCGATCCATCGCAAGTCGGGTCTGCGGTATCTTCGACGACGACGTCATACACGCATCGCTCTCGGGTTACGATGTATAGAACAGTTCAAAGAGTTTGTTAATCTCAAAACAATCGACACAGTAAAGGATGGCAAATGACCAGGTTCCACCAGGATATTTTGAACGAGCCCGCCGAGCTTTTGAAATCGTTGGACTACACTCTGCGCGATGGGAGACCGGCGTTAGAGGAAGCCGCTCGCATTCTGAAACAATCCCAGCATGTCTATATCATCGGCATCGGCAGCAGTTGGAATGCGGGCTTGGCCGTCCTTTCCTTCTTCAACGCCGCTGGGCGGCCTGTCATGTTGCACGATGCTTCTGAGCTGTTGCATTTCGGAGTGATCCCGAAGAATGCAGCCATCCTCTTTCTATCGAGAAGCGGTAAGAGCACTGAAATTGTGCAACTCCTGAACAAGGTGGCCTCCGGCGACACAACACTTATTGCGATTACCAATACCCCGGACAGTCCGCTGGCATTGGGGTCCGACGTCGTACTCAACATGATGGCGGCTTTCGATCACGCTGTCTCGGTCTCTATGTATTCTGCGATGGCCCTGATTGGAGGCCTGTTAGCCTGCGCGATTGAAGGAACTCTTGATGACTCCCTCGGCGCGCAGCTCAAGAACTCCATTTCGGCCAGCGCGAAGAGCTTGTCTTCATGGCGAGAACAAATCGCGGCAAGCGATTGGGTTGATCCACAGTCTCCCACATATTTGCTGGGCCGCGGGGCGAGCCTTGCCACATGTCACGAAGGTCAGCTGCTCTGGGAAGAAGCCGCCAAGCTGCCGGCTTCGGCCATGCCGACCGGAGCATTCCGTCACGGCCCGCAGGAAGTGGTTCGCAAAGGATTGCGAATCGCATTGTGCATCGACCGCGAAACTCTGCGCACCCAGGACCTGGCCCTGGCCAAGGATCTGAGAAAGCTCGGCGTAAAAGTACTTTCGATTGGTCAGGATCTCCCCGCCGATGCTGGCGATCTGGTATTGCAACTTCCCGCAATTAAACAGGAATGGCAGTTCTTGCTCGACATTATCCCCGTACAGATGACCGCGGAAGTCCTGGCACAAGTCAACCATCAGGACTGCGATACCTTTCGCCTTTGCCAATACATCGTCGAAGACGAGGGAGGAATTATCCCCGCTGGGCTGAAGTTGGCTTGAGCTCGCCAGCGAAACAGTTGCCTTGCTTATGGAACAAGAACTAAAGATAGAAGACCCGCCGAGCGCTCTTATCGGCGGGAATTCGCTCTCACCAGTATTTCTTCTGCCAGTCCTGATCCGGCTTAACCGATCATGTCCAAGAAGCCACACCGGAACTCAGGAAAGGTAACTTACAGTCGTGTCTATCAACGACGCCGTTGCCTTGTAGGGGTCGCCCGGCGCGTCGTATTCCATCGAGCAGTATCCTTTGTACGAATAGCGCCGCAATATTCCGAACGTGCGCGCGAGGCCTACAGGGATGACGCCGTTTTCGGTCCCAATGCTGGGTTTCACATGGCAAATCGCGTAGGCATGCGCAAACATGGCATCCACGGCAGGATACGCGTAGTTCTCATCGTGCCCGTCGAGAGTGTTGCCAAAATCAGGTAGAGCGCGAATCCAGGGACTGTTTACTTGCTCGATCACCTTCACGATGAAATACGCATCCTCGCTCACCGGATCGTCATTCTCCAGGTGTACCGGAATATTGTTCGCTGAAGCGTACTCCGCGATTTTATTTAAGCTTTCAGCCAGCCGCTCGACGTTGGGCTTTGAACTTTTAGCGGGAGATACCCCCGTACGAATGCTGGGCGAGCCGAGGACAGCCGCCGCGTCCACCCATTTCTTGCAATTCGCAACCGCTCTCTCCCGTTCGTCGCGATCGGCGGAGTAAGCACTGTCTTTGCCAGACACTGTCATGTTGACGATCGCAGCTCCCGCGTTCTCGACGGCGCTCCGCAACTGTTTCAAGTATGTCGGATCGGTCGACGGAAAATGGCGGCTCCAGGTCTCAATCTTGTTCACCTTGAACTTCTCCACCACGTGGGCGGCAAAATCTTTAAGTTCAATCGTGGGATTGCCACTCTTATGATGCTCTCCCGCGATGAACTCCCTGAAAGAATACGAGGAGACGCAGATTCTCTGGCGTGGTTCAGACGGAAATCTGATGGAAGGATTGGACGCTGCCGCTGCCCCCGACAATGTGGGTAGGAACAAACACGATCCTGCCCCTGCGAGTGCAAGTGCCATTCCACCTAAGAATTCGCGCCGTGTAGTTTGGGACGCAATAGCGAGGTTCTGATTCTTCATGGTGTCATCTAACTTTTCCGCTGCTTTGTAAACGGACGTTGTGCCCTACAAGTTCCCTTTTCCGAGTTCATCCGCAAGATAATCGCAAGAACGCCACGCGAGAGCCATGATCGTCCACGTAGGATTCTGACAACCCGCGTTCACGAAAGCGCTGCCATCCACCACGAAAAGGTTTTTAACGTCATGCGACTGCTCGAATTGATTCAGCACTGAACTCTTCGGATCATTTCCCATACGCACCGTGCCAATTTCGTGGATCGACCAGCCCGGGGTCAGAGTCTTTGTCCGCATCTCGACAATCTTGAAGCCAGCGGCCTCAAACATCTCCTGGCCCGATGCCTGCATGTCCTCGACCATGTGGCGATCATTGTCTCCGAATTCGACGTGAAAACGCAGAACCGGAATACCCCACTTGTCCTTTACTACCGGATCCAGATCGACATAATTTTCGTAACGCGACAACATCTCACCAAACGCGCCCATATCGATGTAGGCGCCCCGGTTGTCGCGGACCTCCTCTTTAAAAGACGCCCCGAAGCCCGTCAGGTCCGTGGCATAGCCTGGGTACATGCCCTGACCACCGCCGCCTTCAAATCCATAACCTCGAATGAACTTGGGATGCTTTTCCGAAAGGTTCTGAAATCGCGGCAGATAAAAACCTCCCGGGCGGCCATCATCCAGCGTGGATGGCTTGCCGACAAGATCTTTCACCTGGCCGACAATGTTGCATCCGAGAACATGTTCGCTGAAATTGTGACCGACGTGCCCGCTCGAGTTCGCCAATCCATTGGGGTAAAGTCGCGATTTTGACAGTAAGAGAAGACGAGCGGATTCCAATGTCGAAGCGGCGACTACAACTACTCTGGCGCGGACATGGTAGTCCTTCATGGTTTGCGTATCGATGAAATGCACACCGCTTGCCTTGCCGGTGTCGGGGTCAACCGTAACCTCGCGAACCACTGCATTCGTTCGTACAGCAAGGTTCCCGGTATCCATCGCCGGATAGATCAATCCCGTCGGGGAATCAAACGCAGCGTGAATATCACAGCCACCGTGCCTGTCGCAGGCGCCGCGGCCATAGCATTGGCTCCGATATTTATTATGCTTCAACCCGTCGCTGGTGACGCCTGCGCGATACTGCGTTACTACGCGACCCATCTTTCCAACTGCTTGTTTGAGCGTGACTTCAGAACAGCTCAGTTTTGTCGGACGCTGGAAAATACTGTCGGGGAGATAGGGAAGATTTTCTTTGACGCCGGTGATGCCAAGGTACAAATCCACCTTGTCATAGTAGGGAGCCAGATCGCTGTAGCTGATGGGCCAATCATCTCCGTAACCATCGCGACTCTTGGCCTTGAAGTCGTAATCAGAAAACCTGAGCGACAGTCGTCCCCAGATGTTGGTCTTGCCTCCCAGGCAACGCGCTCGGACCCAGGCAAAGTTAGTACCGGTGTAGGGGTTCTCACGCTCATCCACAACAATGTTTTTTACGTAGTCGTTTTTGCCAACATAGCTGTGAAGATGCCTGGATTTCTCAAAGCCCGCACCGTAGGGAGGATTACGGATCGTATATTCGTTGAAGGTGAGAGCATGACGGTCCGGCGGAAGCTTTCCTCGATGAGCATTGTCGTACGGCCACTCCATCGACCGCAATTCCTCCTCGATCGGAAGTTTCTTGCCCGCCTCGAGCATCAGAACTTTCAGACCGTGAGTGGTCAATACATGTGCCGCCATACCACCCGCAGCACCGGATCCGACAACGATCGCATCGTAGGTCTTACTTAAATCGACTGCTGACTCCGTCATCGAAAAGTTCTCCGTGCGTTACTCTGGTCCCATTGACCTGCGGTTGTTTCTTACTAAGACAAACAGGATGTTCCACAGAATTTCTCTCGCCTCAGTGGTGAGTGCGAGATGCTAACTTCTCCTAAATGTATCAGAAGCTCAACATGATTCTGCACGGCGTGGTCGCGAAACGTTGAGAAACGTTTCACACAAGAACTTCGTAATCGGAAACGTTGCCGGGGCATCCGGCGAAATGTGAGGCGCGACGAAAGCTCAGCCAATTCTTTGGTCGGTCATCGACAATCATCAGCGGATTAAGATTTACAGATCTGAACTGTTGACGTAAAAACAAGCGCAGCCACCAGTGCGATTGTATGAAACACTACTGAACTGAAAGGCGACACCCTCATGTACAAAACTTTTCTCGCCGCGATCTTGCTGCTCACGACACTGCCGGTTAACGCTGCCACCCCTGACTGGAATAAGCGACTCGCCGCGGCGATGCCATTACTCGGTCACCGCAACTGGATACTCGTTGTCGACTCAGCCTACCCTCTACAAACTGGTTCGGGGATTGAAACGATCGAGACCAATGCGACGCAGCTTGAGGTAGCACGGGCAGTCCTGGGTGAAATTGAAAACTCAATTCAAGTGCGCCCGATTGTCTACATGGACGCCGAGTTGCCTTTTGTCTCGGACTCTGATGTACCCGGCGCTTCGGCCTACCGCGGAGAGGTAGCACAACTTCTGCACAAATATCCAGCCCAGTCTCAGCCGCACGAAAAACTCATTTCCAACATTGACGAAGCGGGAAAAACTTTCCACGTCCTAGTCCTGAAGACAACCATGACGATTCCGTACACGTCATTATTCATACGTCTCGACTGCAAATACTGGAGTGCCGACCAGGAAGCCAACCTGCGCAAGAAAATGAAAGATGCCCCGCCGAAGTAGCTTTAGACAGAAAGACAAATGTCTTCGATCGATTTGCCACGCCGTTGTGCACATACTCGAAGGGAAATGAAACGAGAGGCGAGTCAGAATGGTGCTGGGATCTTAACCGCCATAAACGGACATCAATCTCCGTCCAAGCTTTTTAATTTTAAGAAATAAAGCTGGCGGAGAGAGTGGGATTCGAATTCTCACTTCAACAGCAACGAAAGAACTTAACCGAGCACGGTCAGCAACCTCAGTCCACCTAAGTACATGAAAAACCGGCAAGTGATTTTAAGTGATTTCGGCCGGCAGCCACCTTCAAATCCGATGTGTGATCAGGATCGATGGTCGCGAGCGTGCGATGAATTATTTGTCGATGTCTGCGGAGGCACCAGTCAATTCCACTCGTCCTCATGATCTTCGTTTCGGATGCGCGGCCCTTGGATACAGCTCTTCGAACCTGCGGAGACACCGCGACCATCTG
>Ga0163162_10000442_pt1 | contig 38321 bp, 34 predicted proteins | sample S55metaG_FD_115310 | JGI IMG/M metagenome (GOLD analysis project Ga0163162, IMG submission 115310) | Switchgrass rhizosphere microbial communities from Kellogg Biological Station, Michigan, USA - S5-5 metaG | ecosystem: Host-associated > Plants > Roots > Rhizosphere > Soil | place: USA... | reverse complement strand
CCACACGTATCTTGTTACCCCCCACTGACCAGTTGCCGATTGCTGCCTCAGCACGGGCCACCTTTGCCTATCTCAGCAATCTTTACTTCATCCGCGTAAGCAGCGACTACTTTGGTGGTGGGAGCGCGGGGAATCCGTTGCTGCATACCTGGTCGCTCGCGGTTGAGGAGCAGTTTTATGTTCTTTGGCCGGTGCTCATTCTGGCAACCTCTCGTATGGCTAGAGGCCGATCCCTGAGAAGGTCGCTCGCCTGGACGATGGGAGTCATAGCCGTCCTTTCCTTCGCTGGTTCCCTGTGGCTAACAGCTCGGCGGCCGCCAGTGGCATTCTTTTTCGTGTTACCGCGGGCATGGGAGTTTGCAGCAGGAGCTCTTGCCAGCCTGTGGACAGAGCACGCAACGCAGCTGGCGCGCAGGACCCGAACAGGGCTGGGATGGATCGGCCTGCTTACGCTGTGCGTTGCAGCTTTTCTCATTACCGCGCCGGGCTTTCCGGGAGTAAAGGCATTGTTCCCGGTGTTGGGCACAGGAGCGCTGCTGGTGGCTGGAGTTGGAGATAAAGCCGCGACAGGAGCGAGCAAGCTACTGCAAGCCAAACCGCTGTTGTGGATTGGCGCACGCTCCTACTCGTTATACCTGTGGCATTGGCCGTTGCTGGTTTTTGCCGCAGTGCTCGTAACACCGTTCTCCACGCCAGTCCGGCTGGGATGCGTTGTGGCTTCATTTATTCTGGCGGATCTGACGTATCGGCTGGTGGAGAATCCTGTTCGACGCAACCCCTTTTTGCTGAAGCACGCAGGGCTTTGCATCACAGCTTCACTGATCATCATGGTTTTTGGTATCGGAGCCATGCTGGGATGGAGATCCTGGTCCATGCGCAGCGAAAATTACAGGATTTATTGGCCGGTAATCGTGGACCTACCGAAAGACTCGGCGATGGGGTGTGAGAATGCCTTCGGCGATAGTGTTCCGCATGAGTGTGACTTTGGCGCTCGGGAGGCTGCCAAGACGGTAGTGATGTTCGGCGACTCTCACATGGAGCAGTGGCTGCCTACACTTGAGGCAATTGCGGATCGTCAGAGATGGAAGATCGTCCTGTTTGTGAAGTCAGCCTGTCCGGCGGTGGCGATTCCGGTATGGGATCCACAGAGCGGACAGGAAGACCTAGCGTGCAGCGCGTGGCGCAAAGCTGCGGTGCAGCGGATAGTGACATTGAAGCCCTCCCTCGTGCTTCTCACCAATTTTTCCGGCTATTTGCACCAAAATGAGGCGGATAGACTCGTTTCGCCTTCAACCTGGAGCAACGGTGCGCGGTCGACCTTCGCGGAACTCGCTAAGGCTGGAGTACCGACGGTCTTCTTACATGACACACCATGGGCTCGGTTCGAAGTGACGCAATGCCTGTCTCGCGATCAGTGGCGCGGAACCCAGCGATGTGCCCCGCTCAAGCGTTCGGCTGCGCTGAATGAGGAGATCTATGGTGCGATTGTAGAAGGCGCACGGAGCGTGGAAGGAGCAAATGGAAGGGCGGTTTCGTTTGTCGATCTATCGAATGAGATCTGCGGGCCTGAGCTATGCGATCTGACCAAGGGAACGATGATCGTCTATCGCGACTCCGGCCACTTGACTGGAACCTATCTCCGAAGCCTCGCACCGGCGCTTGATCGGGCCCTGCTTGCAGCGGTTCCGGCACTGGGGACAAAATGAAAGGTTTTGCGGTCATGTTCCAAGGGTCAGTACGCATCCTAGAAATGTAACCAGCACGACTTGGATATCGAAGGATTGACTGCGATAGCAAAACAGTCTCAGGCCTCTGCGAACCGCCACTTGGTGAAGCGTGGCAGTGGGATTGATCGAGAGAACGCCAGACAGCATGATGTAAAATTGAGAAACTGCTTGTTAGGCCAGCTTACAGTCGATTGAGCATACAGTAATCGCTCGCTTTGACACCCGTCGAGGTCAAGGATCTATGAGGAGAACTGTCCAGCAGCGGTATCCAGTGCGTTACTGGCTCACCTTGGCCTATCTTACTGGTCTACCCAATTTTATTCACTTTGATCCGACCGGCCTAACGCACAGGGCCGCCTTGAATTTATCCTCCCTGAGTGATATCGGCTTAACCGCACTCATGGTCGTGATGTTGGTGGTTGTAACAGCCCTTTCCAAAGAGGGACTTTTTGTCAGGAAGTTTAAGTTCCATGGACTCATGTGGATCGTCCTGCTGCTCGGTCTTACGCTATCGACTATATTGCAGCCAGATCCGCGATTTTATCCGGCTAAAGCAACGGATTCACTGATAAGTCTCTACCGATTGGGTCAATGTGTACTCGGTTTCCTGCTAATCGTTTCCCTTTATTCACGGGCGGAAGAAGACGAGGCCCCAGGGATGCTAACCCAGTTCATTGCACGTATGTGCTGGGCCAACCTGATCACGATCTGGGTGATGGTGCCGATTGTCCCGTCTTTGGCTTATGTCTCAGAGGATGGAACAGGGGCGACGATTGCTCGTCTTGGTGGGATTGCTATTCATCCCAGCATGATTGCCCTTGAGGCGGCTGTTGCCTTCCTGCATAGCTTCCTAATACTCAGGGGATCTCGACGTGTTATTGGGTGTGTATTTTCCCTCTTGAGCCTGGCGTTGACCTACACGCGTAGCACAGAGGTCGTCTGTCTATTGGTTTTCTTGTTGTATGTGATCTTTCTTTCTCGGAGCAGTTCCATCCGTTGGCTTGGAGTAGGAACCGTGCTACTAGCAGTTTGCGTTGGTGCTGTATTTCATAACAAAGTAGAAACTTACATGTTGCGCGGCCAGCGTGAAGCGGACGCCAGTTCAGCCAATGGCCGGACTATTATCTGGGATGTTGCAATTCAGGCATGGGCTGATCATCCAATCCTGGGATACGGCTATATATCCGGCCCAAAGAATGCCATACGGGACAACTGGCGACAAGCTCATTGGCTACCGCCTCATGCCCATAATGAGTTTTTGCAGGCCTTGCTAACCGGTGGTGTGTTTTCGGGTGGCTTGATCATTTGGCTATATGCCTACATCACATGGAAGGGATACCGAAGAGCTCGTTACGACGAACACACGATGTTCTTCTTCCTGGTCTGGCTTATTCTTGTTTTCATTTCGGTGGTTTCGACAAACATCACAACCGGCTTTGGTAAGCCTGGGGTCTTCTTTCTCGGTTGTTTTTTGGTTCTCGTGGCCGAAGCTAGAAGATCTCCAGGTATGCTCCCCGCTCGATTCTCTGTTAAAAATCCGCGTACGAACGACTGGAAACTCACTGAGGTTCGGCTCTAGGAACGTTGTCGCTCCAACAACAACTGGTGCAAATAGGCTTGATTATGTTCCAGTTGCCCCCAAGTCCACCATCACACTTGATTGCGCCGTTCAAATGCCTGCACCCACTAACAGTCTGAAACAGTTGTGAATTTGGCATGATATGCGCATTTCGCGCAACTGTGATTCCGAATAATTCTGAACCATGGTAATCTATACAAACTTGTAGCACCCAACGCTCGATAACTCCTCAAGACCTGCTTTGAAGAAGGCAATGAAGCATCCAAAAAATGCTATCCGCCGGGGCCCCTCTATCAGTTGACATGGCTGTCCGTAATAACGCCGTGTAGCTCGTTTGATCTGTTGGATACGAATCGTCCGTGAAGAACACCAGCCGTGTTCAGAACTGCACAGATTTCCCCCACTCGCAAGAGGTACATAGATCAAGAGGAATATAGATGATGAGTCCACCTTACAGGTCCTCTACCTCTGTTGAAGACCCCAGCGGTGCAACGCGCGAAATATCTTGGCCGCCAGTTTATAAATCGAAGCGACCAAAGCGAAGCCGGTCGGATTCGAGACCTTCATCATCATTTAATTACAGCATCATCATCGCCATCGTACTGGACTACTTGTCAGTAGCTAGCGGCATTGTTTCTGGCCTACTCGTTTATCACCTTTTGGGTCGAGTTTGGATCGGCAATGGCCCCCTGAGAGTGTCCGTGTTGACGCTGCAGTTCGGGATCACGTTCATTCTCTTTGGACAAATTCACCATTTATACAGTCACAATCACAGTCTCCTTAAAGTTAGAGAGACGGCGGGGATACTCCGAGTGTCGGTCTTCTCGTTCGCTCTGCTGTCGATAGGTATTGGGTTTGGAACGATTATCTTTCCACGGCTTCTGCTTCTTCTCATCTGGTCTTTCATCACGCTATTTGTGCTTCTACAAAAGCATCTAACCAGAGCAATGCTGGCCGAGTGGAAGGCTAAACATCCGTTTGATCGGCGCGTCCTTATCATCGGATCTGGTTCAGAAGCTCGTCGGATATTCTCCTTCCTCTTGAATTCACCTGATCTGCGACTCCGGCCCGTTGCGTTCCTTCAAGAGGGTAGCGGGAGCGCGCCTTTAATCTATAGTCATGACTATCGGTTCAAGGATCACGCGCCGGTTTACGAGGGGGAGCTTGATAAGGACCTGCTTTCAGAACTGAAGGTATCCGATATCTTTGTTGCGGATCCAAACTTATCGCCGCAGCGGATCAGTAACATCCAATCAATCGCCGGGGACCACTCGGTACAACTTTCTTTTGTTGGATCCGGGCACTCTCACCTGTCAGATCGTTTATTCCGTCTGCAGGAAATGGATGGCTTGCTGGTTAGTTCTTCAACTCACGACCCAAGACTGACTGGCACCTACGAAATGTCAAAAAGGATGGTCGACCTTGCTGGCTCACTGTTCGCTATCGTTGTAAGCTTTCCCGTTTGGGTGGGAATCGCCGTCTGGATCAAGCTCAGTTCCGAAGGTCCAGTGTTTTTTACGCAGGAGCGAATTGGACATGGAGGCAAGCCGTTCAAGATGTACAAATTCAGGAGCATGTACATCACATCTCCGAAGTACGGTCGGTCACCAGAAAGCCGGGAAGATCCACGAATTACACCGGCAGGGCGTTTCATCCGTAAGACCAGTCTTGATGAGCTACCACAGCTTCTAAATGTGCTGCGCGGAGATATGTCCCTTGTCGGACCGCGGCCGGAGATGCCCTACATTGTTAGCCAATACGACTCGCATCAAGCTCAACGTCTCAATGTGAAACAGGGACTCACTGGAATCTGGCAACTTAGCGCCGATCGAAGGTATGCCATCCACGAGAGCATTGAATACGACCTCTATTATATTGAGCATCGTAGCTTTTTCGTGGACCTTGCCATCCTGCTTCACACTGTTGCCTTCGCTATGAAAGGCGTTTAGACGCCAGTCATCTGTGTGGCCCGGTCGCGCTTGTCCCAGATGTAAACATTGCGGAACTTATAGAGTGCCTTAAGCCGCCGGCTTTGCTTTTCGCCTCCAGCCCTCTAGGCAAAGATTGGCAACTTCATCTGAGATGCCACCTCAAACCCGACAATCTTTTCAGTCGTTAATTTACTCGGGTATTCCAGCCACGAGTTGTACCGCTTTCCTGATGCAGGTCAGCAGTTTTGCGAGATGCATTCAAGAACCAATCAGCCCGCATAATTCCGCAGCAGAATAATCCCACAATGAAACCCATCCAGCAGCCAAGAACTAAGTATAGAAACTGATGCATAATCGTTATCCTCGGGTCGTAGTGCTAAACATGTGAGCGGTACATCTACCTCACCAAGGATTGCATCTGACGGCGCCAGAAGGGATGCTACTTTAGTGGCAAAAGAACTGCAACTTTTTGTTGCGACGGTGCGTACGTCACCACTCTAAACCTTTTAGACTCAATCCCTGTCAAGAGCGGATCTCCATAGATCCCGGTCGGAGATTCGACCAGAGAGATTCTCGATTTTTTGTACTTCTTGAATGCTGACGAATTGAATTGAAATGTTCACTCCGGGAGGTTCTCGTTTCAGTAACTCAGTCCAAATACGAAATATCCACTAGTCCCTCTGGGAAGATGGGATAGTGAATCACGTCATGGAACAAGATGAAATATCACCAGCGATGTGATGTGTCGCTTGCGGCGTGAGCGTCGATAGAAACATGAACTGAATGAGGTGCGGTCGTTCCTATCGGCCGCTTAACCTGACAGCTTCGTCACGGTCCGTTCATTACATCCGAATCACTTGACCGGCCAACTGGTCCCGCACAATCTCCCAGGTTAGCCGGATTCCATCCTCGAGACCCGTCCTATGCCGCCATCCGAGCGCGTGTAACCGGGTGACGTCCATCAGTTTCCGCGGCGTGCCATCTGGCTTCGTGGTGTCAAAGACGAGTGTGCCTTCAAACTCCAACACACGCGCAACGATTTCCGCGAGCTCACGGATGGTGACATCCTCCCCCGTTCCAATATTGATGAGCGGTGGCGCGTCATCGTTCAGAAGGGAGTCAAAGCTTACTTCGTCAAGGTTCATCAGGAAGCAGCATGCCTGCGCAAGATCAGCGGCGTAGAGCAGTTCACGGCGAGGTGTGCCAGTGCCCCAGACGCTCAGTTCCCTTTTCCCTGCGGCTTTCGCCTCAGCGGTTTTTCGAATGAGCGCTGGCAGAACGTGCGAATTGGTCAGGTCGAAATGGTCACCGGGTCCGTAGAGATTCGTTGGCATCGCGGCAAGGTACTTCGTGCCGTACTGGCGGTTGTAACTCCAGCACATTTCGATTCCTGCAATCTTCGCAAGCGCGTAAGGCCGATTCGTAGGTTCTAGCGGCCCTGTGAGCAGGTGCTCTTCTTTCATCGGCTGTGGGCAAAACTTTGGATAGATACAGGAAGAGCCGAGAAAGAGAAGCCGCTTAACCCCTGCTTTGCGGCTTGCCTCGATTACGTTGGTCTGAATCTTGAGATTGTCGCGGATGAAGTCGGCCGGGTAAGTGTTGTTAGCCAGAATGCCGCCAACCTTGGCAGCTGCGAGGAAGACGTGAGATGGCTTTTCAGTGGTAAAAAACTCATTGACGCACACCTCATCTAGCAGGTCAAGTTCCTGGCGCGTTCGTGTCAGGATGTTCCGATATCCCAGGGACTCCAATTCGTGGCGAATGGCAGAGCCCACTAGACCACGATGGCCTGCGATGTAGATGCGATTGTCGGAATGCATAAAAGAGGACATCATCGGGTTCTCACAAACTCGGGAAGCATTGCATAGCGTCGCATATGAACCACAACAGTTCTATGTTTCGCGAACGTTGTAAGCGTCGAAGCCGTGCCGACGCACCAAGGCGTCGCGCTCCGCAGCCTTCAGGTCTGCTTCTACCATCTCGCGAACCAGTTCTTCAAAACTTGTTCGCGGAACCCAGCCAAGTAACTGCTGCGCCTTGCTTGCATCGCCAAGCAGCGTCTCTACCTCCGTGGGTCGGAAGTATCGCGGGTCGACAGCAACGATCAACTTACCCTCGGCGTCGACCGCCTTCTCATCTACGCCCGATCCCGACCAGTTAAGCTCTATTTCCAGCTGCTTCGCGCAGCGTTCCACAAATTCCCGCACGCTGTACTGTCGGCCAGTGGCGATGACGAAGTCCTGCGGCTGCTCTTGCTGTAGCATCAGCCACTGCATCTCGATGTAGTCGCGGGCGTGACCCCAGTCGCGTTTGGCGTCCAGGTTGCCCAGGAAGAGGGCCGATTGCAAGCCCAATTTGATGCGCGCCAGGCCGCGTGTAATCTTCCGAGTGACGAATGTCTCTCCACGCAGAGGAGACTCATGGTTAAAGAGAATTCCGTTGCAGGCATACATCCCGTATGCTTCCCGATAATTTACGACGATCCAGTAGCCGTACATCTTCGCAACGGCATACGGAGAACGCGGGTAAAACGGAGTCGTCTCCTTCTGCGGTATCTCTTGAACGAGGCCGTACAGTTCGGACGTACTCGCCTGATAAAACTTAGTCTTCTTCTCAAGACCCAGGATTCGGATTGCTTCGAGTAGTCTCAGCACCCCAAGTGCGTCCGAATTCGCGGTATACTCTGGCTCTTCAAACGAGACCTGCACATGTGACTGCGCGGCCAGATTGTAGATTTCATCCGGCTGCACCTTTTGTACGATGTGGATCAGCGATGTCGAATCGGTCATATCCCCGTAGTGCAGGAAGAATCTGGGATTTTGGTTGTGCGGATCCTCGTAGATATGATCGATGCGTGCAGTGTTGAATAGCGAAGTGCGCCGCTTGATACCATGCACCTCGTACCCTTTAGCCAGCAAAAATTCGGCCAGATAGGCCCCGTCTTGGCCGGTAACTCCAGTAATCAAGGCTTTCTTCAAGCGTTATCCCCCACCGTTGAAATGATTTGCTCAACTTGCCGGAACGTGGCCAAGAGAGATCATCATCATGCAATGCTTTGATTAGTGTTTATAATACTTCATCTCACCTCACGTGCCAAAGAACGACAATAAATCAGCAAACAGAGACGAGTAACGATCGTCATACGTGTCTTCACTATCGCTACTATCGCTAACAAGAAGCCGGAACGCTATCACTGCTGAGATTAGATATGCCGTTTTTGTTGTCCTGCGTTAAATGCCGAAAATCGCACCGTGACTAGGAGGTCGTTCAATGTGCCCTATTTGTAATGGCAGTGAAACTCCTTTTGGAACATTGCTCGTCATGTCCGAGTTCGACGTAACTTATTTCAGATGTGACAACTGTGGGTTTGTACATACCGAGCAGCCCTATTGGCTGGAGCAGGCGTACTCCGAAGCAATCGCGAGCCAGGATGTCGGCGTGATGAAGCGGAACGAAATGAACGCCTTGTTTACCTCCAACCTCCTCTCGCTAGCATTTCGCAATACGTCGCACGCTCTCGATTTCGGTGGTGGACATGGTGTATTTGTGCGCATGATGCGAGACAGGGGTTTTAACTTCTTTTGGAAAGACCTATATGCCTCAAACCATTTCGCTCGAGGCTTTGAGTTTGATCCGAATATCTCGTACGACTTTGTGACCGCCTTCGAGGTGTTGGAGCACTTCGTGGAACCGGTGCGCGAGCTAGAATCCGTGATGGAGATTGCCGATAACGTCTTTGTCTCAACGCTTACCGTTCCAGCACCGACACCCCAATTGACTGACTGGTGGTATTACTTGCCTTCGACCGGCCAGCATGTGTCTTTCTACACAAAAGAAGCTCTTCGCCACATAGCCGCGCGCCACCAGCGCCATCTTTACTCGAATGGTTCGTACCACTTGTTCACGAAGAACCCTATCAGTGAACTTCGGTTCAAGCTGGCTATGAACGCCAAATCTGCCAGGTTCATCAAGCGCATTGATCGACGGACTAGTCTCGTGCCTACCGATTTCGAGCAGCTTTCAAGACAATCTCTCAGCGTTCCCGGACTATAGCCATAGCTGCTGGCATTGTGCAGAAGGCAAGTTCTTCCGAGGAATCAGGAGTCAATTTAGTGCCGTCTGATCGCGTTGATGTTTTGCATCGCCAGTGGGCCTCACAAGTTACAGAAGGCAAATAGGTTGGCGAAAGGAGTATAGAGAATCTTCTAGCAGCCCTAACTATCTTTGAGGGTCTAGCTGTGATTTACAACCCATGAGCCAGGTGTACACTTCTAATATTCCGTTCAGCCATATAATCACCTCCATCAAACAACCTAAATAGTCAAGTTCGGTAAGCTCAAGAGATTTCATAATCCCAGGCGACAGAGAACACAATGACTGAATCTTCGGAGGTGGTGCAACATGCTCAGCATCGCAACAGGCGAGCTGCCAAGTCCGGCGGAATGGCCATGCTCGCCCGCTGTGTTCAAGCAGGAAGCTCTCTCCTGACAGTACCTCTTACTCTCAAATACCTCGGCGCTGAACGTTTCGGCTTGTGGATGACTATAAGCTCCATCCTGGCGATGGGAGCCTTTGCGGACTTTGGTATCGGCAACGGGGTTTTGAATACAGTCGCCAAAGCCTTCGGCCAGGATGATGTTTTCGGTATGCGGCGGGCAATTTCCAGTGGCTTCGCCATTCTCTGCCTCATTGCCACTACCATTCTGGCGAGTTTCTTTGCTGTATATCCTTTTGTGAACTGGGCGCACATCTTTCGCGTAGTCTCGCCTTTGGCTATGGCTGAGGCTGGCCCTGCTCTGATTGTATTTTCCATCTGCTTTGCACTTAATATTGCGTTTGACACGGTGCAGCGCGTTCAGATGGGCATCCAGCAAGGCTACCGTCACGGCCGATGGCAAATGGTTGGAAGTATAACTGGACTAGTCGGCGTTCTAATGGGTATCTGGTTTCATGCAGGACTGCCCGTTCTGGTCATGGCGCTTGCTGGTGCTCCGATTTTTGCGACCATAGTAAATGCCGTGCACTTTTTTGGGGTCGTACGCCCTGACCTTCGTCCCGATATTCACTTTATATCCAGTCCAGTGGTAATCCAGGTTGCCCGTCTTGGCCTCCTGTTCTTTGTTTTGCAACTTGCATCTTCACTTGCTTTCTCTGCTGACAACTTCATTATCGCCCGGACGCTGGGCGCAGTGCGCGTTCCCGAATACGCTGTTCCCCAACGCATGTTTGCACTCATCTCCATAATGAGCGCAATGCTGATCACTCCGCTTTGGCCAGCCTATGGGGAGGCAGCTTCGCGTGGTGATTTCCCGTGGATCCGACATACGCTGCGCAGGTCGCTTTTGGGCGTCTTTGCTGGAAGCACCATCGTCGCCACCGTGATTCTTCTGCTCTCCAACAGAATCCTTTCTCTCTGGGTTGGTGGCAGGGTTAAGCCGTCATTCGCGTTGCTTCTCGGGCTTGCTATCTGGGCAGTGATGGAGTGCTGCGGCTACGCACTCGCCATGTACTTTAATGGCGCTTCGGTCATTCGGTATCAGATCATACTTGCATCCGTGTTTGGAATCGGCTGCCTTACAGCGAAGATCCTCCTGATCGAGAGGTTCGGCATTGCTGCTCTACCATGGTCCACAATTACTACCTATTTTCTTCTCAACGCATTGCCAGCGTCATTTGTTGTGGGACGATCCTTGCGCGGATTAGAGAGCGCTCATGCGTCAATCCCTAATTCGCCGGCCACTCCGCCAGTGCCTGTAGCTATAGAGAGGTAAGAAGGCTTGAGCAAGATTAAGGTAGCTATCGATTTCCGGGTCGACGACCCTCGCCAGGGTATAGGCTCATCCCTCCTCGCGCTTGCACACGGGCTGAGCCGAATACAAAACCTAGATCAGGAATACATCTTTCTTGTTTACGAACACAACCTGAATTGGCTCACACCGCATTTGAGTGGCCCATGCTCTGCTATGACTGTTCCTACTCCAATACCCAAAAAAGTGGGCCGCATTCGAACACAAGTTCGCAAATTGAAGTTTCTTCAAAAGCTTTGGTCCCGTTCACGTTCAGACGAATCCCTATTACCTCACTCTGACGGGTTCATCGAGACCCTCGGCTGCGATGTGGTGCACTTTCCTTCGCAAAGCGCCTACGTTACAAAGGTGCCCAGCATCTACCAGCCATGGGACTTACAGCATTGCCATTACCCAGAGTTCTTCTCAGACGACGATCTTCGTGTGCGCAACGTTCAATATCCTGCTTTCTGTCGACAAGCACGCTTTGTCTGCATCCAAACGGAATGGGGCAAGAAAGACTTGATTCGGGAGTATGGTATCGATCCAGATAGAATCGCGGTTATTCGGTATGGAACAGCCCTTGAGGCTTATCAGCCGCCGCTCGAAGTTCAGACCTCCCGGGTTCGTCAGGAGCTGTCTCTGCCATCTCAGTTTTTTGTTTATCCAGCGATTACATGGCCGCACAAGAACCATGAGCTGATCTTACGTTCTCTCGGTCAATTGAAGACAATGGGGCGACTTGTCCATGTGGTTTTCACCGGCGTCATTACGCCCTATCGGGAACACCTAGACGCTCTTGCTCGTGAATTGGGAGTGTATGAACAGGTGCACTTTCTCGGATTTGTTACAGGCGACCAAATTCAGTCCATCTACAGCCTGGCGACTGCCATGATTTTTCCTAGTAAGTTTGAGGGCCTGGGCATGCCGGTTCTGGAATCTTTTCGGGTGAAGCTTCCGGTCCTGTGTTCCTCGGCCACTGTGCTCCCAGAGGTTGCTGGCAAGGCCGCCTTGTTCTTTGCTCCTGACTCAACGGATGAGCTTGTGAGTGCCATGGAACGCGTTCAGTCCTCTCCTGAGCTTCGCGCAGAACTTGTGGCCGAGGGACTTCGGATTCTTGAGCGCTACTCGGCCAACAACGCAGCGATGGAATTGTCTATGCTCTACGAAGTAGTGGCAGGAAAGGCCGAAGGTCAGACTTGAGCAAACGTGCAATTATCTGTGGTATTTCTGGACAGGATGGCGCCTATCTGGCACAGCTCCTCTTAGAAAAGGGCTATGCAATCTGGGGTACCTCCCGCGACGCAGAGATGTCCGATTTCGCCAACCTGCAGCGACTTGGCATCAAAGACCGCATACAGCTCACTTCCTTGAACCTGCGCGACGTTAGCGGAATCATCAATCTGCTGGCTCGTGTTGTGCCGGATGAGATCTACAACCTCGCGGCACAAAGTTCGGTGGGACTTTCCTTTGAGCAGCCATACGAGACGTTTGAAAGCATCGTTCTCGGTGGCTTGAACCTTTTGGAAGCCATCCGTTTGTCCAAGCAATCCGTACGTTTCTACAATGCTGGTTCCAGCGAATGCTTCGGCGACACAGGGCCCACATCTGTCACTGAAATCTCGCCGTTCAACCCCAAAAGCCCTTATGCGATTGCTAAAGCTGCCACTCACTGGACGGTGGGAAGCTACCGAGAAGCCTATGGCATGTATGCCTGCACCGGCGTTCTTTCTAACCATGACTCTCCGCTTCGTCCAAGGCGTTTCGTGACGCGCAAGATCGTCCGTGCCGTCGCCGAACTTTCGCAAGGAAATACTGAAAAGCTCAGACTAGGCTCCCTGGAGATCGAACGCGATTGGGGCTGGGCTCCCGACTATGCCGAAGCAATTTGGCGCATCCTTCAACAAGACTCTGCCGAAGACTTCATTGTTGCGACTGGCGTCACCTCCACGCTCGAACAGTTCGTTGAGACGGCTTATGATTGCGTCGGGCGCAATTGGCGAGATCACGTCATCATCGACTCTCAACTCTTTCGACCAACTGACATCATTCACAGCCGAATGAATCCATTAAAGGCGGAGACAATTCTTGGTTGGCGTGCGAGGCACACCATGGTCGATGTCGTCCGGCTAATGTTTGAGGAAGAAGTGCGTCGCATAAAATCGGGCGACTGAACCTCCTTCACGTGACTCCGATGTGCGCTCTGCTCTAGAGACGTCAGCAGGTTGTAGCGCCCCGTCACCTTCATAAGCATGACGAGAGAGCCCCCGGACGGCTTGCTCACCAGATGTTGTACATGATTTTCAGTCCGCTCCATTTTCGGACAATCCAGGCAAATGTCAGTGGCCACAGGCCGTAGTTTTCCCGGATGACTCCGAAGAACTCGGCGTCGACGGCCTTGCTAGCCCGATTCGAAACACCATCATTGGCGTGCGATGCGACTACAGTGCTGTAAAGCTTTATCCTGGCTCCGCGTAATGCCAGCTTTTGATTCACATCGAAGTCCGCAAAGATGCGGTAACGAAGATCATAACGTGGAAATGTGTCTCTCCTAAAGAATGTGCCTTGGTGATGTAACGTGTTGCTAAATCGAAGACTCAATCCATTGGAAGGTCGGAACTCTTGCCGCCCATCGATGGAGACCCGGAAGGCTGCAACGTCAATCCCCTCCTCCTTCGCTTGCAACAGTTCTTGTTTTGGAATTCGTAATAATTGGTCACCTGCGTTCAGGTGCAACAGATACATACCTTTTGCCTTGGCAATCGCCTTATTCATGGCGTCGTAGATACCGGAATCTGGTTCACTAATCCAGTAGCCGAAGTGGCCATCATGTTCTTGAAGGTACTCTACAGTGCCATCTTTCGATCCGCCGTCGATGATAATCAACTCGACGTCGTCATCCTTATGTCGAAGGATACTATCCACCACTACTCGTAAATCTGACACAGCCTGATATACGACTACAACAATCGAGACTAGTGGAGTAGCACTGGTCGAACGCAGCTTAGACAAAACCATGAGCCCCTCCTCGAAACACGATAGGAACTAAATGTTGACGGGCTGTAAGTAGGATGCTTTTAGCGTGCCAGAATATTCTGCAAAAGTCTATGTCTTAAACCTTGTCTGAACCTGTTCACCTTATATGCCTTCCCGAGAGTTCCGGAGATACCTTGCACCTCGAGCCACTCTGGCGTGGCCGACCATTTCCCCCCTTTCGCCATCAGTTGATGGACAGCACGGGCCAGCACTTGCTCGATGCCGAGATCTGCTTCTTCGTCAATCAGGTCGCGCATCGGCAACAAATAGTCTTGTATGAATGCATTTGTTGCACCAAAGACTCGGCTATCACCCCAGGTCAGGTTGCGATATAGGTTGCAAACCACATCGAGGTCCGGCCTGTTCGCAAGGAACACCATGAGACTTTGGGCATTTGGGATGTAATATCTTCCAGTAACTTTCAAAAAGCGTGGCGCAGACTTCAATATCTCCGATTTAGCCAGGCAGTGTTCAAAGCAAAGCAATTCCCCGAGGCTCTTGCCTCCTATTGCTCCATTAAACGTCGGACAATTAAATGATAAGAACTCTGCCTGCTTGCCGGGGAATGATCGAGCGATGGCTTCGAGATCTGACAGATCAAAACCCGAGTTTTCTACGAAAACTATAGACTTCACCGCGGGGTTGCCGAGCCATCGCCGAAGAGATGTCTTGTAATCATTTAATCGGATACCCGTATCTCGGCGAGGCGTCATCCGTATGTCTGTCCGAACCTGAATGGTTGCGGTGAGCATCAGGGGCGGCAGGCTCGGTTTTTCAGAGTCGCGCATATACTTCCTCAACTACTTCCTCAACGTTTTCGAGATTGGCCTCTGCACAGAAGCGCTAAACGGGCAGCGGTTTTGACTCGATCAAAATCGGATTGTTGCCAATTGGCACACTTCCGTTGATTACAGATGTTACGTGTCCGGCCAAATCACGATAGTCAACCGCCCATCCAGGAACTCTATAGCCAATATCGTTTGTCGCATTCGAGTTCCAGACGATCAGGGCCTGATAGCCTTCAGGTCGAGAAACTTGACACGTCCATGTACCAGTTGAGTCGGCAACACACGCACTTTGGAGGACGGATCCTACAAGCCATTTGTAGGTCTCGGCATACGCAACTCCATCCTGCAACAAATGATTTTGAGAATCGATCAACCTGCCCCATTGGGGATCACCATCGTAGGCATACCAGAGCACTCTAGAAACTTTAGCCGACGACTGCAGTATGAAATATTTCGCGAGAAAGGCGGCCTGATGAGCCTCGTCGCCTATTGGGTTACCACCCCAGCTACACTCCGTGTCAATCAGCGGAAGGTTTACATCCAGGTTATAGGAAGCCAAGGCATGCCTGTAAACAGCAACGATAGGAATAATAGCTTCGGCGTTTGTCCCCTCATACCCATGGAACGCCACGGCATCAAAGGTCTTGCCCCCGCCTCCAGCTATAAATTGTGCGAGCACACCGGCACCTGCTCCCCCCGTCATCGCTGGGGAGAGGACCACGGCGGACGGATCGAGCTGCTTGATAATAGGATAAGCATGTTGAGCCATTTGTACTAACTGAGGAATATCTCCGCAGTAGAAGCGAGATTGATCTGGCTCGTTCCATAACTCCCAATAGTGAATTCGTCCCGCAGCATGTTGAACGATCGCTCGAACGTATGCATCCCAAGCATCAAGATTTGGTGCTCCGCACTGCCCCTCAAAATAAGCGCCCTTTTGATCTGGCCTGGTCGAGGCCCATCTCGGGGTTCTTCCAAAGGTATAGATGACCTCATGACCGGTTCCGCCATACATTGAGAGGTAATTGTCCAAAGGACGGAACTTGTATTCGCCCGGCGACGGATTTGCATCAGCCCAGTCCAGACCGGGATATGCATCCCAAGTCCGAGTAATTCCAAATGTCAATGCAGGTTTTACGTTCTCATAGTCCAGCACGGTAAGGCCAAAGAAGGATCCATCAACTGGGCTGCCCTCTGTGGCAGTAGCAGCCGTCGTCTCACTCTGAGCGCGGGAGATCTCGTGAGCACTTAGGGTTGTAAATGAATGCCTATTCTTTAAGAGGAGGGACAGAGCAGTGACAGCTAATATGAACGACAAAAGCATTCGCTTCGAATAGAGAAAGCGGCGTAACCGACCGTCATGCATAAGAGCTCCTAAAGATGCGGCACAACCAATCAGTAAAGGAGACCAGCTATTTCAGGTTTGGATCGGTCAAGACTGCGCGAATTCTCCCGATCACTTCATCAACGGTGATTGAATAGATGCACTTTTTGCCCTCTGTGATACAGACTTCGAGGCCACACTTTCCGCAGTCAACATGGTGATATATGACCTGGTGAGCTTTCCCATATGGAAACCAGATGCCTGCCGGATTGCGAGCGCTGAATACGGCTACGCAGGGCGTCTGGACAGCAGCTGCAAGGTGCATTGGGCCCGAGTCGTGACCCAAGGCTATAACAGCTCTACGAAAGACTGCAGCACTCTCTCGAGGTGTAAGCATTCCGCACAAGTTCATTACAGGTGCGGCAGATTTCTCGCGCCATTCAGAAATTGTGTGTTCGGCATCACTTGCTTCTACCTGCGCGCCGCAGATTGCGAGCGCATGTGTGGGATATAAAACAGTAAGTCTGCCTAAGAGCTCGCGCCATCTCGCCTGACCCCAATCATTCGACTGATTTTTGGTGCCAAAGCTAACCGCGATGATAGGTCTTTCGCCGGCAGGGGTCAGTACTAGTGCAGCACGAGAGTGCTCGGCAGATGTCAAATTGAGATCCCAATTGGTAGGACTGTCGAGATCAATCGTCCCAAGCGAAGATATGTTTCTCACCAACCGAGAGCATTCATATTCGTATCGTTCGTTCTCATTTTCTCCGCGAGACCATTCGAGAAGCCGGGGCTTTTGCATATCCTCGGTGAGCGGGACTCCGATTTGTCGCCTTACCCCGCAAAAGCGGAAGAAGATCGAGTTTCGCCTTGCGTCAGCAATTCCAGACGCAGGACTGAGATCGACCAGCACTTGAGGCCGCCATCGAGCGATGCTCCACCAAAGCTTAATCAACTCTGCAAAGCTACGTGTCCGGAGATGGTAACGAAAGTAGCCATGAACCAATCCCGTGTGCTCGAGCACAGCAGACGCTGCCGATGCCTTTGCCATAGGAGGAAAGCTGGTAAGCATTCGTCGCTCCGCCTCTGGAAACGCACGAGCCACTAGGTTTAGTGCGGGGAGACCTACCACTGTGTCGCCGATTGTGCCCAGTCGATAGATGAGTACCCGCTTCGCCGATCGGGTTCGCAAGTCTAATCCAGTCATTAGTGAAGGTAGATTGCCGCTGTAGCGGCTGAGGTAAGGAGAGCCGATGAAAGTACCATCTTGAACTTGCTTACCGGCACGTAAAGGACATCTTCTGCCTGCAGACGTGGCGGAGCCTGCTTGCCTTTTTGTATTTCACCGAGGGGGATGTCTATCTCGAGAACTTTACCGTCCGGTACTTTGCGGATCAAACGAATGGTCCCCACCGACGCCTGAAGTCCTGTTCCCCACGCCAAAGCAATCGCCTGAGTCACATTTAGATCCCCGTTCTCCTGCATCAGATAGCCACCAGGGCGGTTGACAGCACCCAACACATACACGACACCCGCACGACGTACGGTGAGTGTGTCTCCTGGCATCACCATAAATTGGGAGGTATCACTCTCGGCATTATTCCGCGAGTAGTGGATCGTAGTCGTGCGAGGTGTTCCGGCGTCAAGTCGCAGAACATCGACTGAGCTTCCAGCATATTCGGTCTCACCTCCGGCTTCTGCGATCACCTCTGCCAACGTATGTGGCGCAAGCAATTGGAGGCGACCCGGGTTGTGAACCTCGCCCACGACGGTCACATTTTCGGCAGCGTACTGCAAGATATTGATCGTTACCTGTGGGTTATTGAGGATCTTGCCGTCGAGTAAAAGCTTCTGGATAGCTGCTGCAGCTTCTGGGACAGTTTCACCCTGTACGTGCACCTTTCCGATCAGGGGAATGGTCACATTTCCGCTGGGATCTACACGCAACTCGGAAGACAGTTCTGGGGTGTCATAGACCTCCATGGCAAGCAGAAATCCCGGCGAAAGTCGTAGTTTTGCGAAGTCTTCGGGGATGACCGCAAGCGGTGATGTGAGTTGTCGGCGGCCTGTATTCCCCGACAGACCAGGAGCTTTATCGAAGGTGCTTGAGCCGCCTACTGTCTGCGCAAACAACGACGTGAATGGGCAAAGGCTACTTAGAACAATCAGGCATGCCACATAGTAAGGTGTGTATCCACTAGGAGTTTGCATGCAAACTCCTCCTTTCATCCTGCGCTTCAACGTAGCCATACACACCGTGCAGGCCATCCTGAGATGGATTTTGAACATCGTTCAGCACAAAGCCGAGTACAGGGACTTGAGTTCGCTCTAGGGCTTGTGCCAGCCCAACCAACACGGGACGGGTAGTTCGATGCGAGCGAACCACAGCCAGAACGGCATCGGCGTTTGCCGCGATGATCGCTGCATCAGTGACGGCCATCACCGGCGGGCTATCGATCAGCACATAGTCATACTGAGATGCACAATTCTGCAGAAGTGCCTGGAACCGCTTAGACCCGACCAACTCAGACGCCAGCGCGGGTAGAATCCCTGCTGGTAGGAGAAACAGATTGTCCAATTTTGGGTGACGCACCACATCTGCTTCCACACCACGTTCCCTACTCAAAAACTCACTGAGGCCCGGAGAGCGTAGCACCCCAAAACCCTCGTGTAGATGGGGATTTCGCATATCGCCGTCGATCAACAGCACCTTAGCACCCTGTTGCGCAAAGGCAACTCCCAGGTTGTACACAATCGTGGTTTTGCCATCACCTTTTGCAGCACTTGTCACTAGTAGTGTCTTCATGCGTCTTCCTGCCGACGAATGCAGAATCGAGGTACGTAGCGACCGAAACGCTTCGGAGAAAGGCGATGTGGGCTCTTTAATCAGCGCGCTGTGCCCCACGTCCGTGTTCAGGTTGCCAAAGCCGTTCCTTGGAACAAAGGCCAGCATGCCCAGTTTTGGTACCTCTCCGAAATGGCGTGCTGTCCGAATGGTTTCATCGAAGCTCTCTCGAGCGAACGCCCACAACATCCCAAGCAGAAGACCACCTCCAGCAAACGCCGCCATTACCTTCGGGACATCCGGGGTGCTCGGTCTACCCGCCGCAGGGGCTACATCGACCAGGTCGATACGCGACGGACGTGTCCCCGCAGAAAGACTTGCCGACTGCAACTTGGAAAACAAGCTCTCATAGAGGGCTCGATTTGAGTATGCCTCTTGTCCCAACACCTGCAGCTGAATTGTCTTATCGTTTAGAAGATTGGCTTCTAACTGCTGTTTGGTCAATTGCTCACGGATACTATCTTCATTTCGTTTTGCATAGAGAAATGCGTTCTCCGCCCGCTGGCTAATTCTCTGTAATTCAGCCTGCATCTGTTGCTGCACTGCGGCGATCTGCTGCTGCACCTCAACCAATCGCGGATTATTTGCTCCGTATTTGACGGCGTAACTCGCGTGCTCACGGCTTAAACTAGCTTCCTGCGAGCGCAACGATCGCACTAACTCGATGCCGCTGTCCGCTGTAACGGAGCCTGCTGTTGAACCGGATACACTCATTGCGCCTAGGCCTAGGACAAGCTCTGGGTCGTGTGTGCGGACCAATCGGTACACTGTTTCCGTTGAAATGCGATTTGCCTCGGCTGCAGTTAGCTCTTGACTCAAAGCGAACAGTCGCTCAGTTACTGGATTATGTGGCGAAATTCCTACGCTGCTTCCGCCGTCGCTCGTTGTCGAGCCACTCAATTGCACACCCGCTAATCCGGTCTTACTCTCATAGTCCGCCAACTTTTTCTCTGAGACTTCCACCTGCTTTTTGAGGTCGGCTAGCTCTTTTTGAAGCCAGTACGAAGACTGCGCCGTTGACCGGTGTCGACGCTCTAAACTTTCCTGAATGAAGTGCTCAGCCAGACCATTAGCGATCTGTGCCGCAACTTCAGCATCAGAATTCTGCACTGTTATGTCGATTAGTCGCGTATCAGCGGGCGAAGTTACCTTGACATAGCGTTTGAACAACGCAACCATGCGCTCACGAGTCTTCGGAGCATTTTGCAGAGGCCTGCCCTTTTCGGCTGGATTGACCGCGGACCGGAATGGCGGCTTGTTGGCAAGTCCAAGTGATTCGATGACGGAAACCGCCAACCCATCGCTTTGAATTACGCCTATGTCTGTCTCTATTTCGGACTTTAGCTCATCGGCACTATAAGGAGCTGGCTGACCTCCACTACTGTCGCGATCCTCAGGCTTAACCTCCAGGGTTGCCGTTGAAGAGTACCGCGGAGTTACTACCCAGCAGGCCACCACGCCCAAGAGGACCGCACTCGCCATAACTAGAGCAATGGCTACCCAACGCCTTCGTAACACGCCAAAGAGTCCGCTAACGGTTTCGTACTCGGACGGGGGAGGCATTTGCGAATGGTTTCGCGGAAATACCAGAGGAGTTCCTGAGGGCTCCTGCCACTCCGCAACTTGCCAAGCCTTTTCAGGCTGGTTCATGATGAGCCCTTCGCTGGATGGCGAAACGTCTTTAGGGTGTAGCTGTCTCATACACACGAAACCTCGAGTGTTGCATATTCGATCTCGGTTGCCAGCTTGCGATCTCTACAGAAGAAGCGAAGGGCTCCTCCTCTTCCACGGTTAACTGCTTGGTGCAGGCTGACCTGTCTTGAGAGGCCTGATGACATGCACGCTTAGATGTAGATATCCTTGCTCTCATCTTAGCCCGGTGCCGTTCGTTAGACAAGGAAAGATCCAACACAAGTCGAGGCTCGCTTCTTACAGTACCAACCGGATGGTGCTAAACCGATAAATCCACTGGCTTTTGCCTCGACACGAGTTGACGCGCAAAATGCCAGACGAAGCGAGGATTCTGCTTCGCATACCGCCGGTACAGTCTCCTCGGCTCCGTTGCCAATCGAAAGAGCCACTCCGTTCCGGACCGCATCATCCAGCGTGGGGCTTGCTGCTTGGTGCCAGCGATGAAATCAAAAGCGGCTCCCACAGCAAACATCACCGCAGGAATCCGTCCAGCGTGGCTCATCATCCATAGTTCTTGCTTAGGGCAACCGAGACCAATAAAAAGGATGCCAACTGCTGAATCCGTTATTTGTTGAACAAAATTGGCATCTTCCTCCGCCGTAGTCGCACGAAAAGGAGGAGAGATCGCGATAGAAATCGTGATTCCAGGATATCTTTCGCGCACTACAGAGCATAGCTTTTCGAGTGTATCTGGAGATCCGCCATAGAAGCCCACCGGAATACCATTGATAGCCGCTGCCTCCAGCATCGCAAGCGTGCAGTCCGGCCCGTATACCCGGGATGCCTGACTATGCCCAAGCAGTTTCAACGCCCAGACCAAAGGGACGCCATCGGGATTTACGAGGTCGGCCGCATTCAAGCTATCGCGGAGCTTTGGATTATCAAAGGCTTCCATGATTACGTGCACGTTAGCAAAGACCAGCGTGCGTGATTGACGAGCCCTCGCCCACTCCACCGACTTGCCTACCACCTCGGCGTAACTGGTCGAAGCAACATTTACGCCGAGAATGTCACTCATCGTTTCTTCACCTCTTGTAAACGCATGCTGAATACTCTTCTGTCACCTTCAGGACAACCACCATCTACAGGAACGCCACCACCCGAATCATTTTCTTCGATCCTGCCCTACCTACCGAGCGACTCAGGAGGCAACCGCGAGCGAGCGGGCCGACTCCGTGGTGCCACGGAAGCACGCAGCCGTAAGTGAATACGTCTGCTCCATGCCGAATACCTGCCGGGCCCGCGCTTGGCCTGCTTTTCCCATGCGGTGCCTTAGTTGATCGTTTTCAAGCAGGCAGGCAAGAGCATGTGCAAGTTCCTTCTCATTTCCAGGTTCGAAGAGCAAACCGGTCTCGCCATCAACCACTTGCTCTGGAATGCCACCGCAACGGCTACCCACGACCGGGGTCCCGAGCGCCATGGACTCCATAACTACCAAGCCAAACGGTTCGGCTTGGATCGATGGGATGACTGTGATATCCAGCGCCACATAGACATCGCGCACGTCGTCTATGTCACCGGTAAAGAAAAAGTGATTTTCCAGTCTATTGGTGCGGATCAGTTCCCTCAGTTGATCCAGATGATCTTCGCTTCCCGGAGATGCTGTTCCTACGATGAGGTAGGTGACATCTGGAAAGCGCTCGCGTAAAAGAGCCGCCGCCTTAACCAAAACCTCCTGCCCCTTTCGGATAAATTTTATTCGGCCCACGACCCCAACCAATTGCCGGGGGCTTCCAACACTCTTGCGCAGTGCAAGCGCAGCTTCCGGATCGCTCATTGCGTCGTCCGCTTCGAAACCGTCGTAGATGATAGTGCACTTGGCGCGAAGCCTGGGCGTAAACTGAACCTCAACGGCATGTGAAATCGTAATCAGCCGCGACGAAAACAGCCCCATGTAGTGCTGGTAGAAGCGCCAGAGCCCCGGAAACTCCGAGAAAAACTCCCGCAGGTGCCATATACTTCGCCGTCCTGTCAGTCTGGCCGCCAAAGGCGCCGTTGGCAATACCGCGCTGTTGGTGTGTACCACATCCACTTTGTAATGCAGAATCAGTGTGATTAGAACGGCTGTGGAGAACATGAATCGAAAGGGAAAGGCTAACTTGCCACCCATCGTGCCCATTTGGGCTCTATCAATGATCGCCAAATGCGGCAGAACATGAATTCGAATGCCACTCTCTTCGAGCAATTGCACCAGCGGTCCCCTGCGCGGGAGTACGACATGAACCTCATGGCCGTCCTTGACAAACAGGCGCATGGTTCTCAACAAACAGCGACTTGCACCGTAAATATCTGCAGAATTATGCGCCGACAAGATGATCATCTTACCCTCATGTCTAACTGGTATTGCTAAGCTTAGCTGCGGAAGTTGATCGATCTGCCCACATTATAGCCTGCGTCTGCGCGCACATTGGGCGCACGTCATAAGGCTCAGATGACGAAACCGAGAATTTCGCCTGGCGCTGAACCCGACTCCTCAATAAAGGAAATGTGTGTCAAACTACAGTGCTTAAGACTTATGGACGATTTCATTCTGGCAAATAGTCGACGACATAAATTGGCTCAAAAGTAAGATTCCTGTTAGTGCCCTAAGATGACTTGTCATTGACCTAATGATGCGTCGCCATCCATTTTTTTTGAGACCCATTCTATGCACAATGTTCCTGGCTAATCAGTTGAACACTGACGCTAATGCTCAGAGGGACGTCGCGAACACCCTTCAGATTCACACGGTAGATGCATTACGCTGTAGGAGAGGGCATCGGGAGAATGACCACTATTCTTGTAACAGGCGGTAGCGGTTTCATTGGAACCAACCTCATCGAAAGCCTGTTAGAGCTTGACCAAACAACTTTGGTTAATTTGGATACATCTGAGCCCAAAATATCCTCACATAAGCCTTTTTGGAGGCCGTGTGACCTCGTCGACGCTCAAACAGTTCTGCAATCATTCCGGGAGTTCAATCCAGAAGTAGTGGTACATCTGGGTGGACGCACAGATATGTTCGGCAACACTCTCGAAGACTATGCCGCGAATCATGAAGGTACTGCGAACGTAGTGCGTGCAATTCAGCAGAGCCCTGGCGTAAAGCGCGTGGTGTTCACTTCCAGTCAATTCGTGGTGAGCCCAGGCTCCCTGCCTGAGAGCGACCTTGAATTCCGACCTCATACGATCTATGGCCAAAGCAAAGTCGAATCGGAGAAAGCCGTTCGCGCAGCCGAACTAGCCTGTGTATGGACGATTATCCGACCGACAAACATCTGGGGACGATGGCATCCACGTTATCCGACTGAATTCTGGCGCGTTCTTAAGCAAGGGCGCTACATTCACCCAGGCGGCGAAAGTGTTCGCCGCTGTTATGGATATGTCGGAACAGTAGTCGAACAAATACAGAAGATTCTCATTAGTGACCCCAGCCTGGTCGATCGCACTGTGTTCTATGTCGGCGATGCTCCCATCGATCTGCTCGATTGGACCAACGCTTTTTCTCTCGAACTGACCGGCCGCCCTGTTCGTGTTGTACCTCGTGCTGCGCTTCGTTCAATTGCCATGCTAGGTGATGTCGTCAATACCTTTGGCGGCAAATTTCCCCTTTTCAGCAGCAGATACAGGAGCATGACGGAAAACTACGTTACACCGATGGAGAAGACGTTCGAGCGGCTCGGTATGCCCACAACCTCACTGCAACAAGGGGTAAAGAATACGACGGACTGGTTGCGTTCGACCGATCCTTTTTGGCGTTGAGATCGAGTCAGCGATCTTCGAGTCTGAACCCGAACGGATATCCACATGCCTCGTGGAAGGGTGAAGCAGAATTCAATATGTAAATTGGAGGTTCCGAGTGAGAGTATCGCCTCTTACTTGAGGCGGCCGCCATTTGTTCTGCAATTACACTGCAGCCAATCTAATCATTCTTCTAATTTTAGGTTGGTAGCGTTACCGGGGCTCGAACCCGGACTCTTCGCCTTGAGAGGGCGACGTGTTAACCAGTTACACCATAACGCCATGACAGAGAGTTGCTCTCCGTTGCGATGAGTTGATTATAGCAGGAAATCCTGGGGGGCGGGATGGCCGCCGAGGTTGCTTTTTAGCGTTTTTGCTCTCCGGGGGAAGTTCGTGGGGCATCGGGAAATTGCTGGGATTCCTCGACTCCGCGGGATCCGCTTGGAATGACACTTCCTTGAAAGCTTGGGTTGAACTCAGCCAGAGGACAACAGCCCGGAGCTAGATGCCGAGCTTCTTGACTTCGTCGTTGTAATACTTGCGGTAGAGGATGTCCCATTCCTGGGAGCCTTCAAGGATGATCTTGCGCTGCGAGGCGATCTTCAAGCGGGCGGCGGCGTCGATCTTCGTCTCTTCCATCAGGAGCTTTTCGAGGGCCTTGCGGGCCTCTTGACGGATAGTGTTGCGGTCCTCGAGGAAGTCGCACTCGGGGATGTCTGCCAGGGTATCGGCTACGGTGTGGGCGAGCTTGTTGAGCTTGTCGCGGGAGATTCTCACAGCACCGCCTTGTACTTGCGAGCGAGCTCGTTTTTGACCTTCTTGAACATCTCGGGATAACTTGCGCCGGTCTTGCGCATGTCGTCCTGGAAGGCCTCGAGGATGACGCGTACCTCGTCGTTGATGCGGTCCTCAAGGGAGAGCTCGTCGACCATGGCGACCGAAACCCGCTCGTTGATGAGGGCCGGCTTTTCGGTCTGGATCATCTTCTGATCGATGAGATGCTTTACGGTCTGGCGCGCCAGATATCCTACGTAATCTTTAGAAAAAATCATTGACTTTAGTTCGAATATAACACGTGGATATCACTGGGCCGGCGAGGGTTGTTACTTCGACTTTTCAGGCTCACGGTGGGGACAGCTCTCAGAGTTGATGCAGGATTCAGTCAGACGGAGGCGCTTGACGGGTCGACCCTCGACGAGATGCTCTTGGACTATTTGCTCGACGTCCCGAGGATGGACGTTGCCGTACCAGACGGCCTCAGGATAGATGACGACGACTGGACCGTGCTCGCACTGGTCGAGGCAGCCGGATTCGTTGGCGCGAACCTGAAGTTTGAGGCCAGCATCCTTGATCGCGTCCTTGAAGGTGGATTTGAGCTTTTTGGACCCCTGGGGGAGGCAGCTGGGTCGCGCGGCAGTTTCGTCGCGTTCGTTCGTGCAGATGAAGATGTGGTGTTCAAAAAGTGGCATTTTCGTTGGATTCGACCCGCAGGGGAAGGATGCATGGGTGTGGGAAATGTGTGAGTGCGGTAATGATGCGGTTTTGAGACAATAGCGATTCGATGCAATCCGATAATCTCATCTCGCTGAAAGACGACATGGTTGCCTTTATCGCGGGGCATGGCATGCGCAGAATGAATGGCTATGTCGACGATGACGTCCCGACGGTCCTGTTTGAGGAGGAGAATCCGGATGGGTGGAAGGACTTCGTGGAGTTGGCGAAGGCTTCGGGTGCGCTATTTGTGACGATGAGTGAGGTAGTGCTGAAGAAGCAGGACGTTGCAGCACTGCTCAATCGGATTCGCGACCAGGTGTATCCGGAGGACGAGGCACCAGAGATCGACGACGCTGAACGGCTGGTGCGGCACGTTGGCAAAATCGGATATCTGCAACTAGGGTTTGCGCACCAAGGCGTGATGTTTCTGTTCGAGGTGGCGACGGACTGGTACGACAGCTTCCAGGACCTGCTGGAGACCGTGTCGGATCTGGGCGGCATCGTGGTGGACGACCACATAGAAAACGACGAGTAAATCCAGTGGTTGAGAGCAAGGTTGGAGCGCATCGGGAGTGGGTGACGTGCGTGGCAGATGACGCTGCCGTCGAACGAGTGATGGCTGTGGCCGGGTGTCCCAGGGGTATTGCGCAACTGCTTGTGGCGCGGGGGGTTTGCGAAGAGACTGAGGTGCGAGCGTTCTTTTCGCCGTCACTGGGTGACCTGATCGACCCTATGCAGATGTCGGGGATGGTCGCGGCGGTGGAGAGGATTCAGCGTGCGGTGCGCGAGGGCGAGGCGATCCTTATCTACGGGGACTACGACGTTGATGGGACGACCGCGACTGTGCTGTTGAAAACGGCGATTGAACGTACAGCCCCGAAAGACAGGCCGGCACAAGTTCGGTATCACGTGCCACATCGGATTCGCGAGGGCTACGGGATGCAGACGGGGGTTCTGGCAGACGCTGCAGCAGCAGGCGTGCGGCTGGTGATCAGCGTGGATACGGGTATTCGTGCGTTTGCCGCAGCTATAGAGGCGAAAGCGCTCGGGCTGGACCTGATTGTGACGGATCACCACTTGCCAGATGATGCACAAGGGATACCTGAGGCAGTAGCGGTCATCAATCCAGCGCAGCCCGGGTGCGGGTATCCATTCAAAGGGTTGTGTGGGGCGGCAGTGGCATTCAAGCTGGCACATGCAATCCTGCGAGCGGCTTGTGAGAGCGACGCGGAGCGAGAGCGGCTGGAGCGAGCGCTGGTGCCTTCATTTCTGAAATTGGTGGCGATTGCTACGATCGCGGACTCGGTTCCATTGGAGGGCGAGAACCGCGTGATTGCAGCACTGGGGCTACGTGAGCTAAGGAATCCGGTGCAGGTGGGGTTGCGGGCGCTGATGGAGGTGGCACAGATTCCTATGGATCGGCCGCCAACAGCGACGGAGGTAGGTTTCAGGATTGCTCCGAGGATTAATGCGGCGGGGCGTATGGATGTGGCGAGCGATGTAGTGGAGCTGTTTCTGACTAGGAATTTGGAAGTGGCGCGGGAGCTGGCTGAGAAGCTTAACCGACTGAACGAAGAGCGCAGGGCGACTGAGGCGAAGGCTCTAGAGGCCATCGACAAGAGGCTGTTAACGTTGCGCGGAGAGGACGGCCAGTTCCCCGCCCAATGCTTTGTGATGGATGATGCAGAATGGCATCGCGGCGTACTGGGGATTCTGGCGTCCCGGATTGTGGATCGGACGGGCAGACCGGCCCTGGTGCTGACGCATGAGGATGGGCAGTCGCACGGATCGGGACGGTCGATTGAGGGTTACCACCTGCTAGATGCATTGACTGCAATTGATTGCGATGGCGACGTTTTCACCCGGTTTGGCGGTCATGCGCATGCTGTGGGGTTCTCGTTGCCGTCGACGCGGGTTGCAGTGTTACGTGATCGCCTGGAGCGGCACAGCTTATCGCTGTTGGCAGGGGAGCTTCTGGCTCCACCACTTGAGTGCGATGTCGAGGTTGGTCTTGAGGACCTGACTCCGGAGTTTTATGGATGGCTGGAGCGCTGCGGGCCGTTTGGGGTGGGCAACAGGGAGCCGGTGCTGATGACACGCGGAGCGACGCTGGCGGCTGCCGTCCGGGTGATCAAGGAGCGGCATATCTGCCTGAAGGTGGCGAGCGGGAGTGCTCGGTTCAGCGCGCTGGGATGGTGCCGCAGCGGTGTGGAGTGGGCTTCGCGGTGTGCCGGGATGGAACTAGCAGAGGGCTCGATGGTTGACTTGGCTTATAAGCTGCGAGCAAAGTCGAACCCGTATTATCCGGGGTTAGAGTTGGAGATTGTAGATCTCCAGACTCCCCGATAGCAGGCAGGTGCGTGTGCGGGTTCCTGCGGAAGTAATTCTGATGGTTCATCTTGGGCCTGAGGAGCGTCTTATATACTGACCATTCGAGCCGATGCCGACCACCGAGACAAGACGTCTGAACCCAATAGCCTTAACTGCAATTGTTTTAGCTATTTTTGGATTGGGAATCCTGGCGATTCGCGCGTTTACACGCGACATCGTTGAAATCCGCGCTGCCGCTGCTACCCATCAGAACCTGCTGAGCACTGTTTCAACGAACGGACGGGTAGAGCCTATCGAATACTTTCAGGCCCATGCTCAGGCGCCGGGCGTTGTGGCGAAGATCTTCGTTGAGGTAGGGCAAAAGGTAAAGAAGGGCGATCTTCTGATCAAGATGGAAGATTCCGATGTCTCCTCTCGGCTAGCGACAGCAAATTCTGCGCTCAGCAGTGCGGAGGCAACAGCGCATGACGTTGCGGAGGGTGGATCGCAGGAAGAACGCATCGCCCTGGCAGCCGATCTGAATCGTGCCCAGATGCAGAAGCAGCAAGCCGAGAAGGACCTGGCTGCCCTTCGACAGCTACAGCAGAAGGGGGCGGCTTCGGCTGGTGAAGTAGCGTCTGCAGAGCAACGTCTGGCTGCTGCAAATGCGACGTTGAGCAACGTGCAACAGCGACAGATGGATCGGTATAGTACTGCGGACAGAAGCAAGGTGCAGGCGCAGGTCAACGACGCACGCGCTTCGGTAGCCGCTGCCCAGAATAGCTACGCGAATGCCAACATTCGTTCGCCACTCTTTGGAACGGTCTACTCCATTCCGGTCTCGACCTATGACTTTGTGTCTGCAGGCGAAGACCTGATGGATGTCGCGGACCTGAACCGCATTCAGGTACGCGCTTACTTTGATGAGCCGGAGATCGGCAAGCTGGCCGTGGGCCAGGCGGTCAAAATCGTCTGGGATGCCAAGCCCACGCAGACGTGGCACGGCCACATCAGTCGGGCTCCTTCGACCGTAATCACTTACGGGACTCGCAACGTTGGCGAGTGCATTATCACAGTCGATGACGCGCAGGGTGACCTTTTGCCTAACACCAATGTGACGGTCACAGTGACGACGTCGCAGCGCTTCAATGTATTGAGTGTTCCCCGCGAGGCGCTGCACACCGAGGGCACCAGCGACTACGTGTTCCGCGTGGTGCAGGGCAAGCTGGTGCGTACGCCAGTACAAGTGGGTGCGCTCAATCTTACCCGCGTGGAAATTCTGAACGGCCTGACTGAGAAGGACACGGTCGCGCTGAATGCGACGAGCAATCGCGATCTTTCGAACGGTCTTGCCGTCAAGATCGTCGAATAGTCTATGGCCCCTTCCCCATCTCCGCTGCTTCTCCGTGTAGCCATTCTGTTGAGTGTGATGCTGACCAATAGTTCCCGTCTGCTTGCGGACGACGGGCAGGCCGAGATCTTTTTGAAACAGGGACGTGTGGATGAGGCCGCAGCCAGGCTGAACGAGACATTGGCGGCGCAACCTCACGATGCAAGAGCGCATCAGCTTCTGTGCCGCGTCTACTATGCGCAGGACATTTCAGATGCCGCGGTACGCGAGTGTGAACAGGCAACACAGGACGATCCGCAAAACAGCGACCACCAGATGTGGCTTGGACGCGCCTATGGCTTAAAGGCGATGCAGGTGAATATGCTGACCGCGTTTGGAGTGGCGAAGAAGGTTCATACGGCGTTTGAGCGCGCGGTCCAGCTTAATCCCGGCAACGTGGCGGCGATGAGCGATCTTGGCCAGTTTTATGTTTCAGCCCCGGGGATTGTGGGCGGCGGCGTAGATAAAGCTCAGGCACTGAGTGCGCGGCTGATGTCCCGCTCGGCAGCAAAGGGCCATCGACTGCTTGCTCTAATCGCACAAAAGAAGAACGACATGGCAACGGCAGAATCCGAGTTCAAAAAGGCTGTGGACGCTGGAAAGACGCCCGAGGCCTGGATGGACCTGGCGCAGTTTTACCAGCAGCAATCCCAATACGATAAGGCCGTTGCTGCGGTGCAGTCGAGTGTCGAGGCCAACAAAACGAAGAACGCCGCTCTAGTGGACGCAGCCAGTCTGCTTACCGACATGAAGCGACAGCTGGACCTGGCAGAACGCCTGCTTCGTGACTATCTGGCATCTTCGGCTAAATCGGATGACGCGCCTGCCTTTAAGGTTCACCAGCAGCTTGGCGATCTGATGAAACTACGTGGCGATCTTGCCGGAGCAAAGCGCGAGTATGTCACGGCAACAACGATGGCATCCAACTATGGTCCTGCACGAAAAGCAGTACAGGGAGCGTAAGCAAAAAGCGATACCATGAACATCACTCGATATCGCAGGAGCTTTGCAGGACGAATGATCTCTCCCTTACGCCTTACCATTGCGGCGCTGGCTATAGCGGCGATGCCTGCCGCAGCCCAGATCTCGTTTACAACGGCTGTAGATCTTGCTCTGAAGAACAGCCCGCGTGTTGCGGCGGCGCAGGCTGAGGTGGACAAGGCACAGGCGGCGCTCGAGGAAGCGAAAGACGTTTACATTCCGACCCTGATAGGGGGTTCGGGGCTTGGATATTCGTACGGCTTCCCACTGGGTCAGCCGTCGGTCTTCAACTTTACGTCGCAGTCCCTCTTGGTGAGCTTCTCTCAAAAGGACTACATTCGAGCCGCGAGCGCTTCACTGACTGCAGCGAATCTGGCTCTGAAGGATGTTCGTCAGGCCGTAGCGGAGGATGCGGCCGTCACGTATTTGGCGCTTGATCGTGACCAGCAGCGACAGTCTGCGTTGATGGAAGAACACGGATACGCTTCGAGGCTCGTCTCGATTGTTCAGTCAAGGCTCGATGCAGGGCAGGACACTCCGATCGATCTGACAACGGCACGGCTTACGGCAGCGCAGATACGACTCGCCCGGCTGCGAGCCGAAGGCGAGACTGAAGGTGATCAGCTACATCTTGCTCGGCTGACTGGTTTGCCGGCTTCTGGGCTAAGCGTGATTCCGTCGAGCGTTCCAGGGTTTGTATCACGACAAGGCGACGGTTCCTCGGGACCGCTCACCAGTCCAGCGGTGGAGTCAGCATATGCCGTTGCTAAGGCCAAGCAGCAGATAGCATTTGGTGATGCGCGGTACCTGTGGCGACCGCAGGTCTACTTCGTCGCTCAGTACAGCCTGTTCGCTAAATTCAACAATTACGACCTCTACTATCAGCGATTCCAGTACAGCAACGCTGGGATAGGGGTAGACATCAAGTTTCCGGTCTTTGATCCTGCGCAAAAGGCAAAGGCTCGCGAGTCGGCCGCAGAAGCAGCACGCGCAAAGCATGAGGCTGATTCAGCTCGCGACCAGTTTTTTGAAGGCAGGCAGAGGGTTCGCAGGACAACAGCGGAATTGGAAGCCCGGGCTGATGTTGCCAACCTGGACCAGCAGCTGGCAAAACAACAACTGGACGTGATGCTGGTACAACTAAATACCGGCGGTGGAAACTCTTCTGCGCCGCTGATGACACCGAAGGATGAACAAAACTCCCGGATTGCTGAACGAGAGAAGTTTATTACGTATCTGGACGCAGGCTTCCAACTGCGGCAGGCGCAGATCAACCTGATGCGACAAACCGGCGACCTGGAAACATGGCTGAAATCGGCGGTGCAGTCTCAGAGCTTGGACGCATCTAAACCATAATGAAATGGAAGGCTGTCGCAGCTATCGCCTTTGTGGTGTTATTGATAGCATTTGGTGCCGGGGTGGCTCGTGACTGGCGCCTCGACGCTGACTTTCCGGCGATTCGAGCAAAATCGACCGAGGCCGACGTAAGACAGTTGATGGGCGATCCGAAGCAGATCAAGAGGTCGTGTGCGGCCTACGATACGTCCGTCGTGCCAGATTGTGATCACCTCTTTATCTATCGGTCAATCTTTTCTCCTATCCGCAGTAAGTATTGGCTGGTGTTTTTCGATAAGAATGATCGAGTTACGGCGACCTCAAGCGAATTGGAACCATAGCCGGAACCCCTTATTCCAGTTCGCAAGCCGGTTACCGAATGGTAAAATTGAGGGGTGACCATGCCTCTTAAGACACTGTTTCTTAACCCGCCCTCCTTCGAGAACTTTGACGGCGGCGCCAGCTCACGCTGGCCCGCAACCCGCGAGATCGAATCCTACTGGTACCCGGTATGGCTGGCCTACCCGGCCGGCATGCTCGAGGGCTCAAAGCTTCTCGACGCCCCGCCGCACCACGTCTCCGCCGACGAGACCATCGAGATCGCCAAGGGTTATGAGTTTCTGGTCCTCTTCACCTCGACCGTAGGCTGGTCGGGCGACCACGCCCTCGCGCAAGCGATCAAGAAGGCCAACCCTACCATCAAGATCGCCTTTGTTGGACCGCCGGTCACGACCGACCCGGACCGCGCTCTTAACGAGTGCGACGTCATCGACTTCGTCTGCCGCCGCGAGTTCGACTTCTCCACCGTCGAGTTTGCCAACGGCAAGCCGCTGAACGAGATCCTCGGCATCAGCTACAAGGACGCGAACGGCGTCATCCTGCACAACCCCGACCGCCCGCAGGTCGAGGATCTGGATGCGATGCCCTGGGCCACCAAGATCTACAAGCGCGACATGGACGTCACGCGCTACAACGTGCCCTTTCTGCTGCACCCGTACATCGCGCTCTACTCGACGCGCGGCTGCCCGGCGCAGTGCACCTTCTGCCTCTGGCCTCAGACACTCTCCGGCCACGCCTGGCGCAAGCGCTCCACCGACGATGTCGCCGCCGAACTCAAGTGGGCCAAGGAAAACTTTCCCCATGTCAAGGAGTTCTTCTTCGATGACGACACCTTCAATATCCAGAAGGACCGCACCATCGAGCTCTGCGCCAAGCTGAAGCCGCTCAATATCACCTGGTCCTGCACCTCGCGTACCACCACGCACCGCGACACTCTCAAGGCCATGAAGGACGCTGGCTGCCGCCTGCTCATCGTCGGCTTTGAGTCTGGTGACCCGCAGATCCTCAAGAACATCAAGAAGGGTGCCACCGTTGAGCGCGCACGCGAGTTCGTGAAGGACTGCCACGACCTCGGACTCATCATCCACGCCGACTTCATCCTCGGACTGCCCGGCGAGACCAAGGAGTCGATCCGCAACACGATCAACTTCGCCAAGACGCTGGACTGCGAGACCATCCAGGTCTCCGTCGCCCACGCCTACCCTGGCACCGAGTTCTACGACTACGCCAAGCGCAACAACTTCATCACCAACGAAAAGATGGAGGACGGCGGAGGTCACCAGATGGCACACATCGAGTACCCCGGTCTCCCCACCGAGTACGTCATGGAGATGGTGCACAAGTTCTACGACGAATACTACTTCCGCCCCAAGGCCGCTGCTCGCGTCGTCTGGAAGGCCATCGTCAACCGCGATGTCCCCCGCCTCTACGTCGAAGCTAAGAGCTTCATGAAGCTCCGCGCCCAACGCAATAAGGCCGCCCGCGCCAAGAAGGAAGAGAACGCACTCAAGGCGCAGGAATCCGTTAGTATGAACGCGTAGATTCTTCGCAGGATCAAACAAAGGCGGCTGGCCAACCAGCCGCCTTTTCCTTTTAGCTTGCTGCTGTATCGACGTACTTGATCAGTAGCACCTCGTTGCCCACCTCGCTGTAGATCAACTCATCGACGGTGCCTGAGGCCAGGAGCATGCCGTACCCTCCGGCGCGAATTCCCTCTTCTTCGCGCCTCTCGATATGAGAGGCAGGATCGGTATCCGGATCGGCACTGGCTGCGTGCGCGAGCGAATCGCGACGAAATCCGGCCCCAGGGTCACGGACGTAAAAGACCATCGTTCGCGCAGTGCGAACAGCAGTGACTTCAACCACCTGTTCGGGATTGAAGGCTGCTCCGTGCTCCATAGCATTCAGCAGTATCTCCCGTAATGCCTGCATCATGTCCTGGCGGGTGTCTTCTGGCAAACGCACGCTAAGTTCTCTGGCAAAAGTCATCAGACGATCCGCCGTAATCAGGCGACAGCTGACCCTGACCGATACCCATCCGGGCCTGGCAGTGAGTACCTGGATGTCGTCCTTCCATTCACCGCCGGAAGCTGCTCCTCGTGCGAGTGCCACAATCTCGTCCACATCGAACGGGGGAGAAAAGCAGGCAAATACGCGGGATCTCAGTGCGGTGATAACGTCGTCCGGTGTGCTTACCTTGGCAAGAACAATGCATTTTACCCCGGGCCTGACAAGCCGAATCTCTTCCAACAGGGAAAGGTCTTCCTCAAGAGTGCTGTCCGGATTCGTGATCACGACCCCGAACGATCGCAGACGAAGCCGCTGAAGCGTATCGGCATGCCCAACTGAATGCTCCATGGGCAGCGCTGCGGCCGAGAGGGCGTCACCAATTTCGCGGCTTATCTCGTCATGACTTCCAATAACCAGTACGCGACTCATGGTTGCTCCAGGACAACAAGACCAAATTTTAGATCAACTAAGCCGTATACTACGGCGGACACAGAAGTCTTCCTCGAAAGGACTCTCAAAATAATGCGCTCTGCCACCCGCTTTACCCTGCTAGCCTCAATCGCCTGCGTCCTAACCATTCCAATGCGAGCGCAGGAATCCCCAGACACCAACCGCAAGGTAGCCGGCGGAGGCATCAGTGTAAAGGGATGGGAAGGCAAGATCGACGCAGACGCCGAAAAAGCCGGCCAGACCGTAAGCGACGCCAAGCTATCGGAAGAAGGCAAAATGCTGCATGTCACTACAGGCCCGGCGATTACGTATTGGAACCCAAAGAACGTCGCCAAAGGCGACTATACGGTCTCCGCCACCTTCACCGAACCAAAGTTCATGAACCTGAACACGCACCCACATCCCTATGGCATCGTCATTGCGGGCGGCAGTCTTGGGACTGCGGATCAGAGCTATATCTACTGTGCCGCCTATGGCAACGGAAACTTCATCGTCCGCGGGTTCGGCCCTGCAGCCTTCCAGTTGAATGGACGGCGCGAGGCCAGCGATGCCGTACACAAGGCCGCAGCAGTAGGGGAACCCGTCACGCAAGAGATCGCGATGCAGGTAAAGGGCGACAAGGTCTCATGCATCATCAACGGTACGGTTGTGAAGACCTTCGATAAGTCAGAGCTTGTAACTGCCGGAAAGCTGAAATCTACCGATGGAGTTTATGGGATTCGGTTCGCTCACAATACGGATGCCACGGTAACCGATCTCAAGATAACAAAGCCTTAGGACAGTTTTTTCCTACCGCAGGAATAAGTTAAAAGGGCGACTGTAGAAACAGTCGCTCTCTTTGTTTGCTTACTCAACTCGAACCCGCTTCGCACTGCTACTCAAGGCGGCCATCGCCGCAACTCCAATTGCTGGGCCACATGCCAGCGGAGCAAAGCTCCAACGCCATCCAATATGCTCAGCTATCACTGGCGTGAGACGAATTGAAACCAGGGTAAGAGCAAAGCCTAATCCCAGTTGCAGGGCCAGCGACGTCCCAACATAGGATGGATCGCTGAGTTCTGTCGCCATAGCGGAAAACTGTGCCGAATCGCCGATTACAGTGCTGCCCCAAAGCAAAGCTACGAGCATGAATCCCCACAAAGGTCCTTCAAAGAGCAGTCCAATCGAGAGGGCGCATAGACCCGATAGGGTCATCATCAACCCCGCTGCGAACGGCCGGCTTGTCTTGTCGGCCAATAAGCCACCGGCAATAGAGCCCACCATCCCTGACGCGATGACGCAGAACGTAATTAGAGATGCCGCCCCCCCTGCGGCCAAGCCGAGGTGCGGCGCACCTGCACGCACGAATGCCAGAAACCATCCCCACATGGCATAAAGCTCCCACATATGCCCGAAGTAGCCGACGTTCGCGAGTAGAAGTGGACGGTTCCTGACGACATTGCCCACGCGACGCGGATCAAATATTGCCTTACCGAACGGGAATGGCCCTTCCTTCGCAAATGCCAATACAACAGCGCCGGACAATGCACCTGCGGATGCTGCAATCACTACGGCTTGCCAATCCACATGGCTCGTCATGTAGCGAACCATGTGCGGCGAAGCCGACCCCAGAGTGAGAGCAGCAATCACAAGCCCGAGGGCGGTCCCTCTTCCCCGCACAAACCAGGTGGCAACCAGCTTCAACGCAGGCGGATACACACCCGCTAGCGTCATGCCCGTTGCGAAACGCGCCAGTAGTAACCAACCCGGAGAGCGTGCCCACAGGATGCATCCGTTGAATATCGCCGCCAGCAGTGCGCTCATACACATCAGTCGCCGAAGCGGGATAAGGTCGGGAAGGCTGACCAGGCTCGAAGCCAGGGCACCGACGACAAAGCCGAGCTGGACTGTGTTTGTCAGCCACGCAATTTGATTCGGCGAGAGATGCCACACTTGGCCAAGCTCAGGAGTGATGGCCGTCGCAGAAAACCATGTCGTCATGCAAAGCACCACGCCGATGCAGATCAGCGCGAGCATGAACCAGCGGGAACTTTCCTTGTCTCTCTGAATCGGAGAGATCGAACTTTGTCGGAGCTTCGTCATCGGTGATATATCAAACGGGCTAGCATCGCATGAACGATGGGCAGAATCATAACAACAGGCCACTTCAGTTCTTCGATAGAGCTATGAGCTACCATCTCACACGTACACTCTTCATACCTCGCTCGCGCCAAGAGGTCTTTGCCTTCTTCTCCGACGCTGCCAATCTGGAGAAAATTACGCCCCCATTCCTACACTTTCACATCCTTACTCCAGATCCCCTTCCGATGCGCGCCGGCACTCTTATCGATTACCAGATTCGCCTCCACGGCATCCCGCTTCGATGGCGCACGCGCATTGAAAGTTTCGAGCCCATTTCATCGTTCACCGACTCGCAGCTTTCTGGTCCGTACCGTCGATGGGTCCATCGTCACGACTTCGCGGATGTCCCGAACGGCACAGAGATGCGCGACCATGTTGAATATGAGTTGCCGTTCGGTCCCCTCGGCTCGATCACCCATGCTCTGTTCGTTCGCCGTTCTGTCAACCATATCTTCGATTACCGCAACGCTACGATCCTGAGCATATTTGCCGCTTGACTGATACGCTTAAAGAGCAGATGAAGCACGCTCTCAAGCCATCCCAGTACGCCATCCTCATCACCATCATGCTCACCGCATCCGTAGGAGACACGCTCCTCTCCCGCGGCATGGCGCAGGTGGGCGCCGTCGACCTCCATCATCTCGGGTTGCTCTGGCACGCGCTCTTCAATCCCTTCGTGATCGCCGGAATCGTGCTCCTCATCGGCTTCTTCGCCAGCTACATGACCGCGCTCTCCTGGGCCGACCTCACCTTCGTCATGCCCGCCACCGCCTTCGGCTATGTCGTCGTCGCCCTGCTCAGCCGCTTCTGGCTCCACGAGCAACTCTCCGTCTATCGCTGGACCGGCATCTTCCTCATCGTCTGCGCCGTCGGCTTCGTCGCCGGTGGCCCCTCTCGTACCGAAAACCCCGACGAACCCCACGAGCTCGGCCTCATGGACTCCGGGGCCGGACGATGATCCAGCACTCCTCCGATCTGCTCCGCCAATGGAGCGCCATCACGGGCGTCGCCGCGCTCGCCATCGCCGGCGAAGTCCTCCTCGCCTCCGCCATGCGCGATCTCGGCGACCTCGACAAATACCGCACTGGCCCCGGCCTCAAAGGCTTCCTCGGCCCCGTCAAGGCCGTGCTCTCGAGCGGAAAGTTCCTCATCGGAGCCGCCTGCATGGCCTTCAACTTCTTCGCCATGCTCTGGGCCCTCTCCATCGTCGACCTGTCGCTCGCCGCCCCCGCCATCGCCTCCCTCACTTACGTCGGCAACGCCATCTGCGCAAAGCTGGTCCTCGGCGAAAACGTCGACCGCCGCCGCTGGCTCGCCGTCCTCTTCGTCTGCATCGGCGTCGTCCTCATCTCTAAATAGCGCTGCCGCGGTGCTACACTCCTGTCCATGATTTCGCGACTGAAGCCGATTCAGCTGCTTTGGTTCATCGGTGTCTCGAATTTCGTGGCCGCCACAGTAGTAGT
>Ga0163162_10000441_pt1 | contig 38333 bp, 35 predicted proteins | sample S55metaG_FD_115310 | JGI IMG/M metagenome (GOLD analysis project Ga0163162, IMG submission 115310) | Switchgrass rhizosphere microbial communities from Kellogg Biological Station, Michigan, USA - S5-5 metaG | ecosystem: Host-associated > Plants > Roots > Rhizosphere > Soil | place: USA... | reverse complement strand
GAATACACGACGACTGATCAAACAGGCAAAACTTGATATCACCTACCGGCAACTGCTATTTGATAATCAACGTTCGTTACTAAGCCTCGGTGTTACAAATGCATTTATTGCTTATGAGCAACAGAAAAAAGCGTTGGCCCTAGAGGAAGAAAATATTTTACTCGCAAAAGAAAATGTGGAGATCATTGTTCAGACTTTACGTCTCGGCGCATCCACTATCATTCAACTCAGAGACGCGCAGCTGAGCCTGGAGAATGCCTATACGCGCCTGATCACCGCGAGGTACAATACAAAGCTTGCTGAAACAGAATTGATGCGGTTGAAAGGAAGCCTTGTTAAATGAGCTCGCTGGATTTGAAAAGTCCGTTTCACACAAAGACACAAAGACACAAAAAATTTCTCTTTGTGCCTTTGTGTGAAACTACGTCGACTATTCATTAGTTGTCATCGGCTCACTTCGCTTTCCTGATGTAAATATTTCCCGTCATTGTTTTCATCATCATTTCCGCTCCGCCACCATTTATTTTTCCACGTACCCAGTCGTCGAACTTAAGTTGGGTCATCCCGTCACCAGTGCGTTTTGTTGCCGGTTGCGCCTTGTTGATCGCAATATCGAAATCAGTCAGCATTTCACCGCGATCTGTCTTTAACTTAAGATCTGCTTTTAGTGTTGATGGAAAAGTTACATCCACATTACCACTCAGGGCAGAAAAAGCCATGGGCGCATTGGCATCGATTGATTTGAATGTGACGATTACATTTCCGCTTATCGTATTTGCCACAACGGAGCCAGACACATTGGTTAGTTTGATGGATCCGGTGACCGTTGATATCTCGATATCACCCGTTGCATCGGTTACTTCTATCGTTCCATTATTGATGGAACCAAGATTCAGGTCCGTCAGTCCCCGGGGAACTTTCAGAGACAATTTGACCAATTTCATCATTGAATTGGAATTGATCGTAACAGTATTATTTCTTTCTTCTGCTGTAAGGTCCATGGAATTTCCGGCAGGAATTCTCCGCATCCCGTTGCTGCTTTGCTTCTCTTCTTTGTCGTTTTCTTCGCCCGCTTGCGCATCCATGATGATGTCTTTGCCATCGTATACAACAACGGTAATAGGTCCGTTCATCAGGTGTACATGCAGCTTATAAGGCTTTCCCGGTTCGCTCAACGGGATCGTGAGCTGTTCCCCATTTTTTTGCGCCGCAGCTGAGTTGACAATCATTACGGATATAATCGCAAGACAAATAAATTTTATCATTTTCATATTTAGAAATTAAGATTGTTTTTTAATATAAACGCTGCCAGTCAACGTTTCGAATTTATATATTTTACCACCAGAACCGATTCGCACGTCGCGGGTGTTTCCTAACCTGTACATCGTGCCATCCCCTTCCTTCTCTGTTGATTTGATAACACGCGTGGGAAGAACTTGAGCATCGTCGAAGTCGGTGTAGAATTGTCCGTTCATTGTTTTGAATTGCATATCGGCCGATAGACCTGCGCGAAATGTAACATTGACGCTTCCACTTAATGCATAGTAACTGGATTCTTCTTTTGGGTTTTCGAGATAGTTGATGGTCACATTTCCACTGATGGTGCGCGCATTCGTTGTATTTTTTGCATTGGTTATTTTGACCGAACCAACAACATTGCATGCTTTGAGTTTACCAAAAACGTCATTGATGGTTACATCTCCGTCCATCACAGTAGAAACGTCGATATTCATGTCTGCCGGAACCTTCAATACAATATCTAATTTTGTTGTGTATCTCAATTCGCGATCGTCCCAGGTATTTTTTTTGTGTTCGATATTGGGTCTCGTGTCGTATGGTTCGAGGATATAGAAAAGCACAGTATCGTCAGTTTGGTTAAAAACCATTTTGAATTCTTTCTTACCGCGTTCCAGTTGTGATTCCGTTTTTGCAGTCATCTTTTCATCAATCTCCATGATCACTTTATCGCCGGAATAACTTTCGACCCTGATGAAGCCGGACATGTTATACACCGCGAGTACGGAACTGGCCGATGACTTGCGCAACGTAAATTCTTTCTTAATGTGATCCGTAAATTCCTGTGCATTTGCAGCAACACAAAGACAACAGGCAACCCATCCCAGGATGACCGGGACTAAAAATCTTTTCATAAAAAAGTTTTAAATAAGTTGATTAATGGTTTGTTCGATTTTGGTTTTCACCATTTCATTCAGCTGTTTATGCTGAAGCAATTGTTTCAGCGGTTGAACGGCTCTTTTTTCCTGGAGCTTCAACATCACATCTGCCATCGCCGATTGTACCGATGGTGATTCCTGGTGAACGATTGATTGTACCAATGCTTCCCGAACCGCTGCATTATCTGCGAAATGTGTCAGGGCATCAAGTGTGACCAACCGTACATTCACATTTGGATCGTTGTTGAGTGTTGATATCAAAGCGTCCAACATTTGCTTATTGGTGGACTTGATTTCATTGGTGAATGTTACACCGCGAATACGCTCAGATGCAGAAGGGTTTTCAAGTAATGAAATCATCATCATCTGTTTCATTTCCCTCACTTGTGATGATAACGAATCCATCTGCACCTTATAGTTCGCAGATACATTACTGTTAGGCGTGTCATTGCGATGTAACAGGAAGCCGGCGCCGGCGCCTGCCAGTAACAACACAATGCCATACACAAGTTGGGATTTGGGCTGAAGTATCCACCAGTCGCGAATTCTATCAATGAACTCTTTCAACAAATTCTTTTCCTGCTTTTCAGCGGCTTGAAATGTCGCAAGCATATCATGGAACTTAGGCATCATGGCAGTGGAAGGTTCGGGTACAGGTATCTCTTCCATCACTCCCCACAGATATTGATAGGCTTTTAATTGCCGGCTGCAGTCCGGGCATTCCATCAAATGCTTCTCAAAAATTTCTTTTTCGGATCCCGTCATTTCATTGTTGATCCACTGTATGATTTGCATCTTATCAAATTCACATTTCATTCGATAACGTTTTTGAATACATGTTTTTTAATTGTGTCATCGCGCGAAAGATTCGCAGTTTTACCGCGCCTTCCGTAATGTTCATGATCGCAGCAATTTCATGGTACTTCATATCTTGAAAACGGCTCAGCACGAGGGCTTCCCTGTTTTCTTCATTCAGATACGAAAGCGCCTTTTGCAAAATGCTCCACTCCTGGTTTTTTTCGATGGCCTCATCCGCAAGTGTGCCGCCGGCGATCCTTTCAGCAAATTCCATTACATCATAATGTGCTGAATTCTTTTTATTTTTTCTGAAATGATCTTTTAACACGTTCCTTGCTAAATGATACATCCATGTTTTGAATTCGCCGCTGCCGGTGAATGTGTGCCTCGACCTCAGCATTCTATAAAAAACATTCTGTACCATATCCTCGCTGGCTTCGCGTTCGCCGGTCATATTAAAAAGAAAACCGAATAATTGCCGGTGATATCGTTTGAAAAGAAGAGCCATTTTATCAAGCTCCCCATTTTTCACTTGTAACATCAATGCATTGTCAGCGAGAATTTCCAAAAGTTTGGTTGTTTGGATGAATGATACAGGATAAACTCAGCGATTTCAAAAAGGTTACTAAAAGTTCTGTTTTTTTATTGGTTATCTACAAAAAAAACTAATTACCAATAGGCCGTTTCACAAAAACACAAAGGCTCCGAGACAATTCTCGGAGCCTTTATGTTTTTGTGAAACCAGATCAGATTGTCTTAAAAGTTCTTAAGATAATTCGCGCATCCCTGCATAACTGTTGGATCAGATTCCATTTCTACGAAAATATATTTCAATCCACCAGTTTTGGCTGCGGCGAAGAAGTCTTTCCAGTCTACAATGCCGGTACCCATGATTACTTCTTTTTTATTATCCGACGGACTATAATCTTGCAAATGTGCGGAAATAAAACGTCCCGGGTATTTGCGGAAATAGTCCTGCGCCTTGAATCCAGATGTAATAGCCGCCACCTGGAACTGCATTTTTACCAGTTCAGGATTGAGATGTTCGAGAATCAGATCATATTGCGGACGTCCATTGAATTTCTCATCAAATTCGCCATTATGATTATGGTAGCCGGCAATCATTCCAGCTTTCTTAATTGACGCAGCGGCATGATTTAATTGGTCGCAATGTTTCTTTACCTCATCTTCTGTTTTAGCACCAAGACCACTCGACAAGACCATGCACTTCAGGCCAAGTTGATTTGCAAAATCAATGCGTTCAGCAAGCGCGGTGTCGTCAGTTAATTCTTTAAAAGTAAAATGGCAGCTGGTCGTTTCGAGACCCGCGTCGTTTGTAATTTTTTTGAGTTCTTTCCCGGAATATTTTACCAGTGGAGTGAATGGTCCCTGGTATCCCTTGGGACTGCACCATTCTACATTTTTATAACCATAGCCCGCGAGCCGGCTCATGGTCTCATGTGGTTCCTTGGAAATTTCTTCCCGGTACACGTAGGATTGGAAACCGATTGGCATGTTGATGCCTTTGTTCATGGCAAGAACAGCGGCAGGAATTGTTGAAGCCAAACCTGATGCGGCGAAGCCTGCAGCAGCTTTGCCTAAAAAAGATCTTCTGTTCATGATAATCGTTTTGTTGTGTGAGTGTATGAATAATTCGGTCAGCATACTGACCGGCACTTAATGATGCTAAAAGATATGTATTTAATAGCGATCTGCCATCATCACCGAAGGAAAATGCGCGAAAAATATAATATCGGGAGAACATCTTATTGACACCGGCCAATAGATAGCCTGCATTTGAGGCGAAAGTTGATTTCTGCGGGCTGCTTAGTCAACTGAATGACCTTTACAGCAAATAGACCCGGCCGACACTGGTCTAATTTTGTCGGCATAAAAAATTATCAAAATATATGAATCCAAACAAAGCACTTTGGGAAAAAGGAGACTTTACCCAAATCGCTCAAACGATGCGTGAGAGCGGTGAAGCACTTGTAGCAAAACTTGGAATTACGAAAGACCTTGATGTTCTCGATCTCGGATGTGGCGATGGAACCACGGCAATTCCGGAAGCAAAACGCGGCGCCAATGTCCTTGGCGTTGACATTGCCGGCAATCTTGTGGAAGCCGGAAATAAACGTGCAGAGGCCGAGGGACTTTCGAATTGCAAATTCGAGGAAGGCGATGCTATCTCCCTGAATAAAATTGGCGACAAAAGTTTCGATCTTGTAGTCAGCATTTTCGGGGCGATGTTTGCGCCCAAACCATTTGATGTGGCAAAAGAAATGGTGAGGGTTACAAAACGCGGTGGACGAATCGTAATGGGAAACTGGATTCCCGGAGATCCAACATTGGTCGCCCAGATTTTAAAGATCAGTGCATCGTATACGCCTCCACCTCCGGAAGGCTTCGTGAGTCCGATGCTTTGGGGCGTTGAAGAAAATGTTGTCGAGCGTTTCGTGCATGCGGGCATTAAGAAAGAAAATATCTCGCTCGAGAAAGATACGTTTGAATTTAATGCATCTTATTCCCCCGCTGAATTGGTAAAAACATTTAAGAATTATTACGGCCCAACGATGAATGCATTTGAAGCCGCGGAAAAAAATGGTAAAGCCACGCAACTTCAACAGGAATTGGAAGGGCTGTTCAACAATCAGAATAAAAGTGCTGATAAAAATACTACGTCGATTCCTGCGACATTTCTGAAAGTGACAGTTACCGTGTAAAATCTTAAGTAAAGACAATTAAAAATACAAAATGAGAAAGCCCAGGTTATTCCTTGGTGCTTTCTCTTTTCTTTGTCATTCTCATAAAACTTGCACTTTAGCGTGCGATTTCAATGCCCGGTGCCTTCGGTTATTAGTAGATATTGACCTGCGGGATGAATATGCCAGTCGAGTTTGGAACCCGGCGCATACACCGCCTGCGCGAGGCTGAAAGTAAAATTGCTGTCAGGATGATTCAATTCATTCAGCCAGATGGTTCCCGTAGCGTCTTGCGCAAACGCTTGTGTAGACACGACTGCAACTAATAAAATCGAAAACAATACTTTTATAATTTTTTATTTACTGTTTTTATAAACCTGTTGTTCTTTCCAACGCTTCAGGATATCGGGTACCCTCTATCTTAATATGAGAAGAAGCCTCATCAATTTGTTTTAATTCCTCAGACGTAAATTCAACTTTGGATGCGTCGATATTTTCTGTTAAGCGATGCAGTTTTGTAGTGCCGGGTATTGGAACGATCCATTGCTTTTGCGCAAGCACCCATGCCAAAGCAATTTGGGCGGGCGTCGCTTTTTTTTGCTGTGCAAATTCATTTATCAGGTCAAGCAAAACAGTATTTGCTTTACGGGCTTCTTCCGTGAATCGTGGTAGTGCATTTCGCAAATCGCCCTGCTGAAACTTTGTGGTTTCGTCAATTTTTCCTGTAAGAAATCCCTTGCCTAAAGGGCTGAATGCAACCAACCCAATTCCTAATTCTTCAATAGCGGGGATTATTTCTTTCTCATGCTGGCGGGTCCATAAAGAATATTCACTTTGCAACGCACTAACAGGTTGCACAGCATGAGCTTTTCGAATCGTTTGTGCGCCTGCTTCAGATAAACCAAAATATTTCACCTTGCCTTCTTTTATCAAATCTTTTACGGTTCCGGCAACATCTTCAATTGCCACGTTGGGATCAACACGATGTTGGTATAATAAATCAATTGTATCAACTCTTAATCTTTTGAGAGACCCTTCGACAGCTCTTTTTATTTGTTCTGGTTTACTGTTTATTCCAACCGTTTTTCCATCCTGGATGTTGAAACCAAATTTTGTAGCTATTGTCACTTTGCCCTTGTAAGGCGCGAGCGCTTCACCCACCAGTTCCTCATTGGTATACGGTCCATATACTTCAGCAGTGTCAAAAAAATTGACCCCAAGTTCTATTGCTTTGCTGATAAGATTGATGGCATCTTTTTTTTCCGGAAATGGATAATAAGAAAAACTCATCCCCATACAACCTAAACCAATTGCAGAGACCTCAAGACCTTCATTCCCTAATTTTCGTTTTTGCATATTTGTTTTTTTTAAAGTGATCTAAACACTGAGTTTTCTTTCTCCCAACCATTTTACCATTGCCGGGTCGCGGTGATCGAAGAAGAGACTTGCATTTGTCTCGAGTGTTTTGATGGACTCCATGTCTGTCGCGTTTAATTCAAAATCGAAGACGTCGAAGTTCTCTTTCATTCGTTCTTTACGAACTGATTTTGGGATGGCAATTACACTTCTTTGAATAAGCCATCGAATGACAACCTGTGCAATTGATTTATTATATTTTTTCCCTGTTGACGCCAGCAATTCATTTTGAAAGAGATTGTTTTTCCCTTCGGCAAACGGTCCCCAGCTTTCTATCTGCACATTATTTTGCTGCAGGAATTTTTGCGCTTCAATTTGCTGATGAAATGGATGCGTTTCGATTTGATTGATTGCAGGGACAATTTCATTATGGATGATCAAATCAATAATTCGGTCGGGTTGAAAATTGCTTGCGCCGATTGCTTTGACCCTGCCTTCTTTATACAATTCCTGCATCGCCCGCCATTCACCATATACATCACGAAAGGGCCGATGCATCAGGTATAAATCCAAATAATCTAATTGCAATCTTTTTAATGAATTTTTCAAAAGCTTTTTTTGTTCCTTCATAACCGTTTGATTGTATCCATAATTTTGTTGTTATAAACAAATCTTCTCTTTTTACGCCGCTTCTTTTTATTGCCTTGCCAACCGCTTCTTCATTTCCGTATGATTCGGTAGTATCAATCAAACGATAGCCTGTTTCAATTGCATCAACGACGCTTCTTTCACATTCCGCTAAATCCTTTACCTGGAAAACCCCAAAGCCAAGAATTGGTATTTCGATTCCGTTATTCAATTTCACTGTTTGCATTTCTTGTCTATTGATTATTGTTTTCTAAGCTTTATCATAATCGAGAGAGCTTGATAACTTACGATAAGCATTGAGTTGTTTTTGAAGCGTTGATACTACCTGTTCAGCAGTATTGATCGCGTCAGCGCCGGCAATAAAACGCAAGGGAGGATGTTCTTCATTTGCAATCTCAATCAACGCCTTCGCAAGTTTTGCCGGGTCGCCGGACTGCTGACCATTTGCTCCTTTCCAAAATTGCATTTGCTGCGCTCTTCGTTCATCATAATCCTTGATAGGTTTGTCCGCATAATTTGTTGACTGTTCTGTAAGCAACTCTGTGCGGAAGAAACCGGGATTGACAATTGTAGTATGTATACCAAATGGGGCCACTTCTACCTGGAGTGCCTGCATCCATCCTTCGAGTCCAAATTTAGATGCGGAATAAGCGCTGCAAAAATCAAAACTCGTAAGACCAGCAGTGGACGAGATTGAAATGATATGACCCAATCTTTGTCTTCTCATAACAGGCAGAACAGCACGAGTAACTATCATCGGACCATTAAGGCTTGTTTGCAACTGTTTATTAATTTGCTCCATTGTTAGCTCTTCAAAGAAGCCTGCATAAAAGTTGGCAGCATTATTTACCAGTATATCTATTCGACCAAACTTTTCAATTGTGGACTTGACGGCAGCCTGCGCGTCTGCCTCGCTGGTAACATCCAGTTTCACGACTAAAAGGTTTTGTGCTTCTCCAATTGCTTTGCTAACATGGTCTACATTTCGACCAGTTGCTACAACTTTATATCCTGCACCCAGGGCTGCTTTTGTAATATCAACGCCCATACCGCGACCCGCGCCGGTAATGAACCAAACTTTTTTATTATCCATGTATTTCCTTTTTAAAGACTAAGTGATTTAATTGCGGAATGAATTGAAATACTTTGCAACTATTGGGGCAAAGGTCTTTATACATCTTTACATCCTTACAATGTAAAGGTCATCGCATTTTTCTCCGTAGATGGTATACAGATTCCGGATTTATCTACCAATATTGCTGATTTGGATCAGCCCGATACCTAAGGAATGAATAAAGAGGTAATTTTGAATTATCGAAAACAAATTATATGGACAATCTGATACGTTTTGAAACAGTAAATGATTACAATGTTTTCAACAATAATGAAACGCTTCATCCCCAAGTGAGTGTTGTTGATTTGTCAAAGGCCAATCCGAGACAGGGCTCCCGTATGTATTTTGGATTCTACACTATCTTTTTAAAAGATGTGAAATGCGGTGATTTGCTTTATGGGAGACATACTTATGACTACCAGGAAGGCACCCTGGTTTTTCTAGCACCCGGACAAGTTGCGGGTGTGAATAGCAACGGAGAAATTTATCAGCCAAAAGGTTATGCGCTCGTGTTTCATGCTGATTTAATTCATGGCACTAATCTCGGTCGGCATATTCACGATTATTCTTTCTTCGGTTATCAATCCAATGAGGCGCTGCATTTGTCAGAACGTGAAAGAAAGATTGTAATGGATTGTTTTTCGAAAATTGAATACGAATTAGAGCACGCCATCGACACGCACAGTAAAAAACTGATTGTATCCAACATCGAATTGTTTTTAAACTACTGCCTTCGATTTTATGAACGTCAATTTATCACGCGTGATAGCGTGCATCAAGGCATTCTCGAAAGGCTTGAAAATTTGTTGAATGACTATTTTCACGATGAGAATCCGCAGACACTTGGTTTGCCTTCCGTAGCTTTTTGCGCGGGTGAATTAAATTTATCCGCAAGCTACTTTGGTGACCTGGTAAAAAAGGAAACGGGAAAAACTGCACAGGAATATATTCAATCCAAAATAATTGACGTGGCTAAAGAGAAAATATTTGATCGCAGTAAATCAGTTAACGAAATCGCATATGAGTTAGGGTTCAAATATCCTCAGCATTTTACGAGGTTATTTAAACAGAGAGTTGGGCATACTCCGAATGAATACAGGTCAATGAACTAGCGAAAGTAAGTCGAAATGCCATGATCAATTTTTACAAAGTGAAAATAAAAAATCTCTCTCTGTTCTCAGGGAAAAAAAATATTTTCGGCTTTTGTTCCGCGTTATAAAAGATTTGTCAACACCATGCTTAAAACCGGAATACACTGCAAATAAACCTATAGAATTTATTACTTTAGTTACTTCATAAATTTCTGAGAGCTCTATTTCCAATTGTCAAAATATTGATTAAATTTATACGTTGTTTTATGCATATTTTGGCCCTGCAAAACAAAATATAAAGCATAACTTTTTTTGCTTTATTTAACTCCACCCATCCCCTTGACTTTATGAAGAAAATTACACAGTCCATCTACCGGGCCGCCGCATTATCAATTTTTATTTTACAGGTTTTAACCGGTTGTAACAAATCAGTAACCGACAACCAAAATGAGGTGACCTCAACAACAATCACCGCCATCCGTCCAACCAGTGCGAAATCAGGTGATACAGTTACCGTTTTTGGAAAAAATCTGCCGTTGGACAAGTCGTCGGTTAAGGTTACGATCAATGACAAACTTTTAAACATTATCCTGCAAACAAAGGACAGTCTCGAATTTACTGTTCCGCAGGGTGTGGGCTCAGGACCAGTAACAATAAACGCATCGGGGATAAGTTTTGTGGGACCTGAATTTACCTACGGCTGGAAAGTAATCGTTACAACCGTTGCCGGAACCGGCGAGGTGGGAAACCAAAACGGGGTACCAGGCCAGGCTTCATTTTATTGCCCCTGGGGCATTGTGTGTGATTCAAACGGCGACCTTTATATCGCGGATACCTATAACCGTTTGATAAGAAAAATTTCTGCGATAGACAACACCGTATACAGTACTCCAATCGTCGTGCAAAATTTTGCGAGTCCTTATAACCTTACTATTAACACTAATTCGGGCAGTCTCTATGTCACTGATTTCAACAAAGATCTCCTGAAGATCTCTGCGGATGGAAATCAATCTGTAATTTTTATTGACAATATGCCGCTCGCGGGAATTGCATTGAGTACAGACGGCCATCTGTTCATCGCAAATAATACACTGGGAACGATAACCAAGATCGATACAAATGGACAAAACAGAACAGATTTTGTATCGGGACTCCAGACACCACGAAATATGTTCTTTGACCCGGAAGGATCATTATATGTGTCAGCATACAGTGGTAGTCTGCTCGCGCCTGTTGTCAATAAAATCGACAGTGCAGGAAATGTCACCGTAGTGGCATCGGATAAACAGAGCCAGGGATGGGAAGTGGTTATGAATACTTCTGGAGAATTTTTCGAAGCAGATCATTTCAGTAATGTGATCAGGAAAATCGACAAGAATAAAAAATCAACAATCATTGCAGGGAGTGGTATTGCGGATGATGTTGACGGGATCGGCTTACACGCTTCATTCAACGGTCCCCAGGGAATTGCTATCGATTCAAAGGGCGACTTGTATGTAACGACATTTAATTACGACAACAACAAAGGAAATAAAGTCAGAAAAATTCATTTTGAATAGACATGCCTGTTCGCCGTTGTTGGTGATTGACATGAATGCACTCTACATAGCAGCGGGTACACCAACAACATCCATTAAGGGACGAAAATGATCTTCGTAACAGTAGAATTAATTTGCTTTATCAACAATTGGCGAAAGAAAAGTTGTCACGATCACCTTGCTATTAATATCTTCACAAAAAAAATTATTTTTTACCTGTTTACTGTTACCGAATATTATGAAAAAAATAATAGCCTCCGCACTATGCTTTGTACTCCTACACGGTTTATTGTTTGCACAAATTGATGAGCAATTAAAATCAGATATCCGCAATACAGGCTATGTGCATAGCCCTTTGCCACTTGATTACAGCAAGTCGTTCGAAACATTTGGGCTTACTAAAAAAGTGTTGGTCTCTGATATGCTCTGCGATATGGAAAGCCTTGACAAATGGTCGCACAAAGGATTTGGCAACATGTACCTTGCTTCTGATAGAAGTAAGTCGGGCAAGAATAGTTTACGACTAACAGCACAAACTACCAATTCTTATTTTTTGAATTGGGGTATTGGTCTTGGTACTTCGATGGCAACTTATGATGTGGGTGGTGCGAACTGGGAAAAATATAATCGCATCCATTTTTATATTTATCCAAATTGCGAAGGTGCGCGCAGCATTTACCTGAATTTATATATTGAAAATGATGGCAAGATAAAAGTGCCCGATAAATATGGCCGCGAAGGCATTCATGAAATCAATTTGATCAACGGCCAGTGGAATGAATGTTTTGTTGAGATGAGTGAACTGGCACGTGATAAAGTAACGAAGCTGTCGTTTGCGATAGAAATCTTTGGCAAAGAACGTACGATGAGTGATTCGCTGAAATTTGATATTGATGCAGTGTCGCTGCAGAATATTGCAAACCCGGAGGCGGTGAATGGATGGATGCCTGCACAAAACCGCCTGATATATTCCACCACAGGCTATGGCGTCGAAAGTGTGAAGTCTGCAATAGTGAATGTGCAACATCATGATGGCAAATTTGAATTGATTGATGTGCCAGGCAATCACGTTGTATATAAAGGAAACATCACCCGGCAAAAGACGGATATTGGAAATTTTGAAACGATCGATTTCAGTGATTTCAAAAAAGAAGGGCAATATATTATCCGCATTGGAGACATCACTACCAAACCTTTTTATATCAACAAAAATATTTGGGATAATTCTGCATGGCGTGTTTTGAATTTTATTTTTTGTGAACGTTGCGGTTATGCGATTCCCGGCAAACATGGGGTTTGTCACACTGATTTGAATGCAATATATAATGGCCAAACTTTCCCTTTTAACGGTGGCTGGCACGATGCGGCAGATATGTCACAGCAGGTTATGCAATCTGGCGAAATAGTGTATTCATTACTTGAAATGGCGAAGCGTGCAAAAGAAAAAAATGAGAAAGACTTATTCCTTCGTTTGCAGGAAGAAGCTGAGTGGGGCATTGATTGTATTTTAAGATCCAGGCTCGGTGATGGCTACCGTACGCAAACATGGGGCACCAATTTATGGACGGATGGCTTTATTGGCACAAAAGATGATTCTTCGGCGCGGCGGCATGTGCATGTACACAACCGTGCATTCGAAAATTTTGTTTTTGCAGGAATAGAAGCGTATGCATCTATGATGATAGAGAATGACCTGATGCTGAAGGAAAATTTGCGCAAAGTTGCCATGGAAGATTATGCTTTTGCCAAAGTGCGTTTCGATAGTCTTGGATTTAATGACCTGAGCCGGATTGGCGGCGGTGGTGACCATGCGGCCATGGCGTCTAACAGCCAGTATTCGGCAAACATTTCTTTTGCTGCCAGCCTGCTGTATAAATTAACCGGCGATTCAATCTATGCCCATGATGCGGCTAAAGCCATTCAATATACTTTGCAATGCCAGCGGACTGAACCACTACATGATAAAGATAAATTGCATGGTTTCTTTTATCGTGAGCTTAATAAAAAATCTATCGTTCATTACTCGCATCAATCCCGCGACCAGGTATATATGCAGGCGCTCACAGCGCTTTGCGAAACACAACCCAATCATCCGGATTATCAAAAATGGACAGCTTCAATTAAAATGTATGGAGATTATCTAAAAACAATTATGCAATATGATGCGCCGTATGGTTTGGTGCCAAGCGGTGTGTATAATGTTGATGAAGTAAAAGATTCCGTAAATTTTTATAAAGTGCAGGTAGGTATTCATAGTGGTGCGGCAAATGATTATAAAGAGCAGCTTGAAAACGGCATTAAGTTAGACACTGAACATTACCTGCGTGTTTTTCCCGTATGGTTTTCTTTTAAAGGAAATAATGCTGTTGCATTGTCAACAGGTAAAGCTGCTGCGCTTTGCGGTAAATTTTTGCATGATAAGGAATTGATGAATATTGCCGAACAACAACTGTTTTGGATCGTTGGAAAAAATCCTTTTGGTCAATCGTTGATATGGGGAGAAGGCAATAATTACCCGCAGTTATATACTGCATTGCCCGGCGAAACAGTTGGTGGTATTCCTGTTGGAATGGAATCAAGATTTAATGAAGACAAACCGTATTGGCCGCAGTTTAATACTGCTACTTACAAAGAACTGTGGGGTGCACCCGCCGCAAGATGGCTCTCACTGATTGCGGAATTTTAGAATGATTAAAAAAGAAAAAACCTGAACTCCAACGACGTCTTTCAAATTCTACAAATGAATTTGCGCAGTTATTATTGCAAAAATAAAATTACGTTCATTTAAATCGTGTAAAGACCGGATTATGCACATTTCGGAAGAATATTAATCTTCATCGTTGAGGTTTATGACACTGTTCCCAAGACTCGGTTTGCTAACTTTTTTCGTGATTAGGGACAAAAAACCTTGTTGGCATTAAGGCTGGCTGGATGATCAAATTTGATTGCAAAAATTTATTCCACGAAAATGTAATTGTCACTCTGGATTATTTCACTCAAATTTAGTCATTATTTACCCAAACCTTTCCAGCATGAAATCGAAATCAGCAATCGTATGCCTCTTGTTGGTCGCAATACTAGTGCTCCTTCTTCCTTTTTGTCATCCCAAAATTCATGCTGCAAAAAATGTCCCGGTAAATCCTGCGTTTGAAATGAACCCTCCTATTGCAACAGAGATCCAGTTGCGCGTTTTGAAAAAACCGATTGATGGTGGCAATGTCCTGATCACGTCACAGTTTCAAAATAACAGTCTGAAAGAAAAATATCTTGCCGTAATGGTTGGCGATTCCAAAGTTGTTTTGCACGACGATGGACTAGACGGCGATGCAAAAGCAAATGACGGCGTGTTTAGCATAGTCGTAAACGAAAATATTTCATTCCTGGACGCTGAACTAAAAAAAAGACGGGCTAAACTCATTGCCGCAGAAAAAGAGGGACATCTCATGGTGTTTCATAATCGTAGTGGCAGAAAAATTGAAGCAAGTGAACTTGGCACGATCGGTATTGGGGGTTTGCGTGATGGAATAATTTTGCACTTCCCACCAGGTTTTTTTACCGGTGAAGGAGATGATATGCTAAAAGATCATTCGCTGATGATCACAAATACGAATGTAACCGGAGATCCTTCGCGGACAATCAATCCATGTACAGGCGCCGGAACTCCAAATGGTGCGTGGACATTCGAGCGTGTGCTCAGGGAATTAGTAAATACGCCGGTCACGGGAGTGTCAGTGCAGGATTTTTTACGAAACTGGTTGGGCATCTGGCTCACGACTGTTACAGTTAATGGATTTCCTACCAGCGACCGAGCCTTATTATTCTCAGACTTTATTGTGCCGTGGCTACAAAAAAGTGGAGTTACTGCGCCGATTACAACCGCCAATTGGCGCACATTTGATTTTGATTTGCGCTTTGCTCCATTTCGGTTACTCGCGATCGTTAATCGTTTGGATTTACGCGGTAATAGTGGCTACGGTTTTAGCAATGCGGGCGAAGGAAGGCTCATTTTCGGTCTCGTTAATCTCAATAATTGCACTCCCGCACCGGGCACTTTTATTTTTGAATATGGAATCAATAAAACAACCTGCAGTTCAGTTGTAGATTTTGCGCAACAATGGTCGAATTTAAAAACGATGTCGCCGGGAACTCCTGAATACAACACTGCGTTGCAGGCAATCACCGATCAATTCACACTTGCCGGAACTAACCCTTCAAAACCGAACGGAAGTTCATTGGACCAGGTACGCACGAATGAAATAGCGTTTACAGGTCCCTGGGAAATGCGACAATTTTCATTGAATGCTACTTCGCACAATATTGAAGAATCGACAATCAGCCAGGAACCTTCTTTAAGTTTCAATGCAGCAATAGGTAGTCCTGATTTTGGCGCGACGCTCGCTGATTACGTAAACCATAATGTGACGGATATATTGAATAATTCTTATGAAGTACCACTGGTCTGGCCGTCAGGTTCCAGTCACCATTTCCTTGGGGCGCTTACACAACTCGATGGCGCCGGTGGATCGCTGTACTGGGATGCGGATCTGAGTAATCATCTACCACCTCCATCTCCGAAAATCACAAATGCTGAATCACGCCATATATTTTCTTTAGGAACATGTCTTGGTTGTCACGGCGGCGAAACAAAAACAGGATTCACACAGGTATCTCCTACTGAGACGGATCCCGTAACGCACGGTCCGGTACTGTCGAGCTTTCTTACGGGACTTGGTGCAGACGATAATTCAACAGATGACGATGCGGACACTCATGGGTTATTCTATATAAATGATCCGACGCTGCGTCCTTCGGCGGCACATCCTACATCAAGAGGTTTTAATGATTTGGAAAGAAGAGCCAGGGACCTGGAGTCATTGACAAGTGGTCCTTGCGCAGCATTCGCCGAACTACCTGTCAGTTTATTAATTATTGAAAAGCTTCAGTTCAAGCCTGTTCATATGACGCATTGAACGATTCGCAATGTCTGTTTCTTTTTATCCGTGATCTTCCGGGGCATTTTGTTTTTGGGCGGGGCTTTTGAACAATTACCGTTTATGGGTATGCGCAGAAAGACGTAGGTCGCATTTGGTTCATACTTGCATTTTTTGGAGGTAAAAAAAAACAAAATTTTTACATAGCGTTTCCTTAAGAAATTACTAAACACCATTTTTCGTGATTAAGGACAAAAGACGTTGTCGGTGAAATATCAGCAACGTCCAAAGATTTGACCAATTGCAAAAAGGAAAGAGATATAATCGTTGAAAAAATATGGGCACTTAAAAATAATTTCGGAACGATTCAACAAGCTGGGGTTTGCCTGGAAAAGCTTAGAATGCCTTGTACTCAAATTTTTGTCCGCTTACGGTCGCTTCAGCCATCAGTCCGTTAATATTTTGAGTAAACACAACGACGCCATCTGTATATTTTGCATTCTTAGATACTCCCGATTTAACAGCGACTGCCGATACCTGGCCGGTAAATTCCACCTTATTATCTTTAAAGCGATCTAACGCTTCCTCGTTTTCAAAAAATATCACTTCGCGATAAGCCTGGCCTCCAATCTGCGCACCAACGCTAAGTTGACTCATTTTTGCTGTACCGATTTCCTTACCTTTTTCATATACTCCGCCATTGCCGCCACCCCCGCCTACAATAAGACCGCCTTTACCCGCCTTAGGGAAGATCGCATAGCCATAAGATTCACCAAAAAGCCTGCTCATGGAAGGGTCCGTTTTGATAAATTCTGCTTTTGCTTTCTCGCTTTCGGATAAGATATCTTTTTCTTTATCATCCTGTGCATGGATAGAACGTGGGAGGAGAAGAACGGCCACTATCGAAAGGGCCACAATCAACATTGTATTTTTTTTCATAGATGCATGTTAATGGTTTAATGCGAATTGATTTATTTGTCGAATTGCTAACCGTGTTATTGAAATGATCCCAAACAATCCAGGTCGTGCTTTGCTCTGTTAACTCAGGTTAACGTTGACTTTACAAAGGTATGTTTGATTTAATTTATTTTTCCTTCTTCTGCAAAGTATTTTTAGTTTACAGTTTGTGAAAATTTCATTACAGTCGCTCAATTCTTAATCTTAATTCCAGTAAGTCATAAAAATAATAGCTGGCAAAAAAATGGATTCAAGAAATTTAATGTCTTTTGGAGGCGGTGACCGACAAGAGTTACTTTGAACAGAAGTTTATAAACTATCACTCCAAATTTCAATCTCGAATTTTCCCAAACTAACGCGGGTATGCGAATCAAAAATGGGGCAAACACAGAAACTGCTGCGAGTGTTTCGGCAAGCGAAATGAGCGAAAGTTTCACATTGTGCAAGCAATGCTGAATAACTCGTGGGAGGGAATTTTCAATGTGTTGTTAGATATCCGTTTTTGTCTAAATAAAAGTGTTTGTCGCCATTCACCCCTAAAGATGTCGTGTTTACACCGGTAGAATCCTAAGATGTTTCCCACCTTTATATTGTCACTAACAATCAAAGTAAACTTAGGCAAGTTTATGAAAAAGTTATTCAACGCAAGAAATTCTATTAGAATACTACTAATCGCAATCGTTATGTCTGCAGCATCTTTATCAAATGCACAACAAATCAAACCCACCAGCAGTGGCTACGCACCGGCCAATGGTACCAAAGTTTACTACGAAGTATACGGCGACGGTAAACCTATCGTTTTACTCCATGGTGCTTACTATACCATCCAGATGAATTGGGGGGAATTAATACCTGAATTGGCGAAAACAAGAAAAGTAATTGCAATAGAATTGCAAGGACATGGACATACACCTTATTCAGATAGAAAATTATCACGGGCAACTTTAGCCAGCGATGTGGAGAAAGTAATGGATTACCTGAAAATTAACAGCGCGGATATAGCGGGATATAGTTTTGGTGGCCAGGTGGCCTACCAGTTCGCGATACAAAGTCCTAAGCGACTGAAAAAATTAGTTATCATTTCTTCTGTTTATAAAAGTGAAGGCTGGGTACCCGAAGTAAACGACGTTTTTAAAAAAATGAAGCCTGAGTTTTTTGCAAATTCTCCTCTGCAAGCCGCCTATGATGCTGTAGCACCAGATAAAACAAAATGGAACAAGTTCCTGGAACAGATGATTGCCCTGGCTGGAGAGCCCTTTAATTTGGGCGACGAAAATATTGCAAAAATCACTGCACCCGTATTAATTATATCAGGCGACAATGATGGCATGGATAAAATCGAATTGGCAAAAACATATAAATTATTGGGAGGAGGTGTTTCTGCTGATATGCAAACAATGCCAAAATCACACATGGCCATTATTCCCAATCAAAGCCATGTTAGCCTGATGAAGCAGACAAAAACGATATTCGGTTATTTAGATAGTTTTTTACAATAACATATGCAATTGGATTTTGACCATTCGAGCGAAACACTATTATCAACGATTATGCTGATAGAAATAAAAGGGGGGAGAATAAATTGAGGTAAAGTGTAAGTGTTCGATTTCGCGTTGCTACTATCAAACTAAAGCGCCGAAATTAACGCTTTTTATCATCTGCGGAGAGAGGGGAAAATGAACCTCAGGTTTCGCGCATTGGGTGTCAATGTTTCAGTACTGCAAAGTTTGAGCTACTCCACGAATAACTCACCTTAAGAATTCATTTTTAAGAACTGAAAACGATAGGCAAATTTAAGTAAAGATTGAATAGTGCGATTTGTTTTTCTAAGACGGGTCCAACAATATTACAATAACTAATTAGCTTCCAAATATTTTTCAAAAATCAAATATGTAGAGTGTCCGAATGAATACCTTTTTGTTAATCAAGAAACTCAGACTCACTCAAAATTATTATTATTTTGCAACAATATGATTTGTATAAAAGTTTTTTTCATACAAATCATATTTGCAAATCAATTTTATAAAAGCTGACGCATTTTATTTGCAATTAGTCTTGCAGCACGCTCGGGATTTAATCTGTAAAAAAAGTCCATAAATTTAGCATCATTTCCTACGAGCACGCGATAGCGATTATTTTCCATTCCGCTTATTATAATTTCAGCAGCTTTTTCCGGTATTAATATTTTCATCGATTTTTGTATTGCGTTGGAAGTTTGGCGGGAAGTTTCTACTCCCGAATTTTTTGTGATGTTAGTATTGACTGCACCGGGGAAAATTATAGTGACTTTTACTTTGGTGTTCGCAAGTTCGCTATGCAATCCTTCAGTTAACAGTTTTACCGCGGCTTTTGATGCTCCATAAAGAGTTTGCCCGGGCACCGGTAAAAAACCGCCCATACTTGAAATATTTACGATGTGTGCTTCAGGACGTGTGAGCAAATGTGGAAGAAAAGTCTTAATCATGTACAACGTGCCATAAAAATTCACATGCATTACACGTTCTATAGCTTCGTAACCTAGTTCATTTACTTTAATAAACGGCTGAATAATTCCTGCGTTGTTAATAATGCCATCGACAAAACCATGTTGACTAATAACCCTATCACGAAAAATTTCTATCGCATGCTTATCTGTTATATCAACGACAAAAGTCGATACTGAACCTCTTTTGCTACCCGCTAGTGAAACTGTTTCCTGTAAGGAGGCATCGTTAATGTCGATAGCAATAACTTTAGATCCTTTTGAAAGAAGATTTAGTGTTAGCTCACGACCCATGCCGCTACCACCACCTGTCACTATGATTATCTTATCATACACTTTCATGTTTCTGAACTTTAAGTCATTAATATTTGTTAGGCCGTTTCAATTAATTATTATTTGCGTTGATGCAGATCGCAAACCTTGTGGAGTTGCTATTAACTTTATAGTCCCCTTCTTCCCAATTGGTCGAAGAATTATCAAACCCCTACCCTGAAATACTTTTTTATGATTTTGTTGGAAGCTGGACGCATCATCAAAACTTCCATTTCCGACAGCTGCAATCGTTGCGTAGCCGGAAAGCTGGTAATTAATTTCTATATCGTCAACGCAAGGCACAACATTTCCTTTTACGTCAACGACTTCCACCTTAATATAAGACAAATCGTTTCCGTCGGCTTTGATCTGACCTCTGTCGGCAATCAGTCGGATCGCGGAAGGTTTACCTGCCGTTGTCAATGAAGATGAACCTGTTTCTTTTCCATTATCGTAACTTCTGGCCACAAGTTTCCCTGGTCGGTACTCTATTTCAAATGTTGTTGTGATGGAACTATCAGGAATTATTTGTTCTGCGATTAGCTTACCATTCAATTCGAGTTTAACTTGTTTGCTTCGGGTGTAAACGTTCACTTGTATTTTCTTTCCTTCCTGTCCCGGCCATGTCCAGGATTTTAATTCATCAGCAAAACCCCATTGTGCAACGACAGCCTGCATGCTATCTGGAATGGGACGATGCACCAGCATTTCAACCGGGCTACTTTTCCAGACAACATCCTGATAATAAGATGCAGCTTTTTTATTTCCAATCAAATCCAAATCGCCACAGTACGCGTTAAAGACGGACCATGAAGCCATATAAAACAATCCCATTCGCGCCATGCCGGTCGGTAATTTTTTTAAAGCTGGTACCTGTTGTGGTTTGCCAATGCCCGCTTCTCCGATATAGTCCATCGCGGTCCACTTAAAGCTTCCCAGCATGTATGGATTGCTCAGGGAGTACTCGTAATTCTCGAGCGCACTTTCAGGTGTGTATTCGGTTACAAGAAATGTTTTTCCCGAATGTTTTGCATGTTCGGTTTCGAAACGATGAGATGTGGCACTGTCGCGGACAAAATATTTAGAGCCATTCTCTAAAAAATAATTATAACCGTCAATATCCAGATGCGTTAAGTAAGGTTCAAACAGTTCCCATTCTTTTTTCGTGTATCCAGGAAGGTAAGCAACCGCGGATGTTACAGGTCTTGTTGAATCAAGTTTATGAACTTCTTCTGCTAATTGACCGGCAATACGATGACCTGTGGAATCAGCGGATTCAAATATTTCATTACCGATACTCCACATGATGATAGAAGGATGATTGCGGTCGCGAAGAATCATCGCATCCAAATCTTTTTGCCACCAATCTTTGAAATACACGTGATAATCATCAGGATTTTTTGCACGTTCCCACATATCAAATGCTTCGTCCATCACAAGCATTCCTAACCTGTCACAGGCATCAAGCAATTGTTGTGATGGCGGATTATGACTTAAGCGAACAGCATTGTAACCTGTATTCTTTAAAAGTTCTATCTTTCGCTCTTCCGCTCTGTCAATTGCAGCAGCGCCCAGAGGTCCATTATCATGATGAATACAACCTCCTTTTAAAATAACTCGCTTGTCATTTAACAAAAATCCTTTTTCAGCATCAAAGCGAATACTCCTGATCCCAAAACTTGTTTCTACCCTATCAATTGTATTACTTTCTGATTTAATTTCCGTGATGGCTTTGTAAAGACCCGGTGATTCACAAGACCAAAAAACAGGATTGGATAATTTGATAGTTTGTACGTCGGTAGTTCCAGAGCCAGATGCTAATTGTGTCATGTTTTGTGTCTTAGTTATTTCTTTACCCGCCGGAGAAATAATGGTACTTACAATATTTATTTTTTTCTGCTCATTTTTTTCGTTTTTAATTGCTGTATATATTTTTATGGTTGCAATGCCGGGTGATATTTCTGATGTTGTAATACGCACGCCCCAATTGTCAACATGAAGTCGGTCGGTAATTTTTAACCATACGTGACGATAAATGCCGGAACCACTATACCACCGTGAATTTTTCCCCTCGTTTCTTACGCGGACTACTAATACATTTTCCTTGTAAATTGGATTTAAATAAGGTGTTAAGTCATAATAGAAAGGCGTATAACCATAGGGGTGATTTCCGAGATAATGACCATTTAACCAAACGTCGGAATTCATATAAACCCCTTCAAAAAGAATCGTGACGAGATGATTTTGAAATGATTTTTCAGAAACGAATTTTTTACGATACCAACCTTTTCCTCCTAAGGTAAATCCAGTAGCGCCTTTACCAATACTATTTCGATCGAATGGACCAGCAACCATGTTTTGCTTTTGATTCGGTAAATCTTCTATGCTCCAGTCATGAGGCAGTACTACTGTTCTCCATTTTGAATCATCGTATTCAGGGGCTTCCGCAGAGAGTGTACTGTCTTTGATAAAGCGCCAGTCTGTATCAAATAATCTTGAACGACTAACTTCTTTATTTTGTGCCCGAGCAATTATAAGACAGATACTAAGGAAAATTATAATAATTATTTTTTGCACGATTAGATTTTATATTTATTGAATATTGAAATGGATTTTATTGTTTGTTTTGAGCGTGTTTCTCTTCAATTTATTTTCCCGTATGCTTAACACCATCATTTGACTTCTGTTATTGTTTTCCCTTTCGTGATCCCATTCTCATTAAAGGCATCGATTGTGAATTAATATTGTTGAAGTTTATTAAGACTATGTATCGTTAATGAATTAGTATCTAAAACCTGATAATTTTCATAAAGCTTGTCGGGCGCAATTCAATAACGAATATTGTAATCAATTGTATTAGAATTTTGCTTCCAACTGGGCGCGTGCGGTAACAGTAAGAAGGATAAGACAAAGTCCTACAAATACCATTTAATAGTTGTTGTTGTTTAAAACGGAATACACAATTCAAGCATTCCGTTGTTTTGACGGAATAAAATTAGAATGGAATAATCAAACTACCAAATTATTCCGTATTTTTGACGGAATAATTCCATTTTTTGTATAATGAGCAAATCTGCAAAGGCGAGCATTTTTGAAAATGACAAGGATTATCTCCGCAACGTAGCAGTTGATAATGTGATTTTTGGATACCATGATAAAGAGCTCAAGGTGTTATTGCAACAACCTTTTAGTGTAGACAAATGGACGGTTACAGGCGGCTATATAAGAAGAACAGAGTCAATTGAAGAGGCCGCTAAAAGAGTGGCTTTCGAAAGAACAGGGTTGCAAAATTTATTTCTCGAACAGTTTCGTGCATTTGGAAATCCTCAAAGAGTGATTGATAGCGGATTCTCGCCAAAACATATTAGTGAATTATTAGGAATTAAAGTTCCGGCTAATCACTGGGTATTCGATTATTTTGTATCGGTTGGATTTTATACATTGACTGAGTTCTCCAAGGTTTCTGTAAAGAAAGGTCAACTGGAAGCAGACAGTAAATGGTGGCCAATCAATGAACTTCCTCCAATGATGTTTGACCATAAATTTATTGTGAAAGAAGCGATCAAAGCTTTACGACTACATATCGCTCATTATCCTATTGGCTACGAACTACTGCCTGAAAAATTTACCTTACCCGAAATACATTCCCTCTATGAAACCATTCTCGAAAAGAATTTGGATGATAGAAACTTCACAAGAAAATTAATCGCAAAAGGTATTGTTGTGAAATTAAAAGAAACCAAAAAGATCGGAGCACACAGATCGCCATATCTATACAAATTTGATTTGGAGAAATATAAAGAAGGATTGAAAGATGGCGATATTTTGATTTTTTAAAAGGACGAAATAGGCTTGGGTTTCATCTGATACTGCGGTGGAGAAAGCGGAGCAACATGGTAAAAGACTTGATGAAATAGAACAATCAATTTAAATGTTACCGGACTGCTCTGATGATGTTTAAAAAATAAAAAACGAAGTTGCAATCCTGCAAACAAATGTTGATTCAATACATTTTCCAAAGGACGAAATAAATGAACTATCCAACCAATTAACAATAACCATTGCTACATTAAAACGACCAATTACAAACGAACATCACCATCACCATTATATACCAAAAGTTATATTTATCGATGCAGGTTTATTTATTATTGTTTGCCTTCTGTCAATCGGATGGTATCATACGGGACAAAATCTTGAGCAGTATAATTCTAACGATACCAAATATCGGTATTTGAAATTGAAAGGCGGGGCAAGTTTACAGACTATTCTTTATCTAACCGACAGTATTTATTTTGCAAATTCAAACTTGCGCGACTCAGTTATTACCGGCGAACTTGAAAAACAAAGAGAAATTGAAATTATGCAGGAAATTGAAAATAAGGCGCAGGACATTAAATCTTTGAAACGAAAAATTACCATTAATCATTTACGTGAATAATGTTATATCGTTATATAGAAGCTTATTACATAAATTTACACCTTAACGACAAGTCAATTTGAAGTTTACAATAATTAAATCCACACACAGTTGACGATCCAACCGCTCATTGAATATTTTAAGAATTATCTTCCTCTGGACAAGGACGAAATCAATTTACTTAGTTCAAGAGTAACACAACGACAGATAAAGCGGAAGCAAATGATTTTGCAGGAAGGGTTTATTTGCAAACATTACACATTTGTTGAGAAAGGTTGTTTTAAAATGTACGGCATTGATGAAAAGGGATATGAACACAATATAAGGTTTGCAGCAGAAAATGATTGGATCACTGATTTAGGAAGCTTCTATTCAGAAAAACCGAGCCGATTATTTATTGAAGCAATTGAACCCTCTTTGATACTTCAGATTGAAAAACCGGATTTACTTTTTTTGTTTGTTAACATAAATAAATTTGACAGAAACTTCAGGGTTATTTTGGAAGAAAAGTTTATTGAACTTCAAAATCGCTTATTGCAAAATTTCAGCTTGAGCGCGCACCAGCGTTATTTAGATTTCTTAGAGCAATATCCAAAGCTTGCTGTAAGATTGCCTAATACCCAAATCGCCTCTTATCTTGGTATTACACCTGAATTCCTGAGTAAAATTCGTGGTGAAAAATTATCAAGATAAACCTTACTCTTAATATACATTAAGACTGTTTCTTAATACTGTTTATTGGCGACGCAACAAAAGCAAGGCATCTTTGCGCGTCAAATAAATCAGCAAACAAATTTAAAAACAGAAAAATGGAAACAAAAAGAGATTTCTTTATGCAGTTTGTACAATTCATTAACTCCGCTGATGAGAATTTAGCGCAACAATTAATCAGCCGAGTCGCAAAGTTTTATGTGCCAGGTCAGCCTGAACCACTTCAGGGTCCAAAAGGATATCTTATGATTATCGCAATGATGCGAAGTGGATTTCCAGACATTCAATGGACGCTCGAGGAAATGATAACTGAAGATGACAGAATTGCCGCAAGGTTTATAATGAGAGGTACACACAGAGGTGAATTTTTTGGTGTTCCTGCGACAGGAAAATCTATTACTGTTCAAGCCATGAATTTCTACCGTTTAGCTGACGACCAAATAATAGAGGAATATGGACAGCCCGATATGCTTGGATTATTGAAGCAAATTGGCGCAATACCGAATTGATTGCAGCAGCTTCTATACATCCACGTCACAGAAATTGATCGATATATTAGCCGGATGAATTTCTCTTTATTTTATTTTTTAATAAAATGAAGGTTTATCACCATCCGTATTCGGTTTATTTACACCTAAACTTTTTCGGATTTCAAAATGTTGTGTCTGAATTAATTTTACAACTAATGCAGCAACGCTCTTTCGGGAAACTTCCGTGCCTTTAAATAGCTCACCTTTTTGCGTTATTTCATAATCTATCTCATCTTCGTCAGTTAACCATGCAGGACGCAATATCGTATAATCCAAATCTGATTTTTCAATAATATCAGCAGCCTTTCGATGAGGAGGCAGATATTGACCAATCATTTTATTATTCCATTTTCCAAATGCTCCAGGGACTTCGTTATAAATTCCAAGTGAGGAAATAAAGATTAATCGTCTTATTCCGTGTGATTTCATCGCGGTTACTATGGCTTGAGCAAGTTTGTCTAGCGGGCCGTCAAGGTTTGCATAAATGACATCGTGATCTTGCATTGCTTCATTTAACTTCTTGCTATCTAAAACATCGCCTTCAATTATTTTCACGCGATGCAAGTCTGTTTTTTTTAATTTACTTTTCTTTCGCAAGAACAATGTTAGTTGAAGATTCGAATCTTTTGATAAAAACTCAGTTGCATGTCGTGCAATTTGACCACCTGCTCCCAATATTAGAACGCTTTTCATTTTTTACTAGTTTGATTTGAACACAGAGCAATAGCGGAATTTATTTTTGTTTAATCGCGTACATGTACAAACGCCCCCGGAAATGAACCAAACTTTATTGTTATTCATACTTTCCTCGTTTTTTATAGAAATAATATTTTTATTGAACTTGCTGCATCTGCATGGCGTTCATGCGACCACCATGTACCTTAATTTTCGAAAATTCGGTTTCCATTTCAGCGAGATCCGCGGTAGTGAGTTCGATGTACTGCTCGACCATTACTAAATTAAAATAGGCCAAATATCCAAAACCAAAAAAAAGGCACATACGAGGAAAATTGTAATAACCCAAAGGCATTCGGTAAAGAAATAGATACACCAGCATCGCCAAAATAGCTTTGATTAAGGCTGGGAGGTACTTCATTGCGTATTTAATTTTTTTCCTAAACAATTTGTTATAAGCTTTTTATCCGACGAGTCTCCGCAGCAGAAACTCTTGAAATTTTGCTGATACGCGGGACTTGTCGGTAAGTCGGAGGTGTTTCTCTTTCGTCAGATCTTGATCTGATAATTCGATAAAATTAGTCACACTGTATGTACCCTGCACTCAGGTAATGTAAAATTTTGCGGCGTTGTGCAGATAATCTATCGGGTTTTCGATGAATAAATGTAAGCACAACACTGAATCCGTCGTATTTTTTTTACCCCAAAAAGAGCCACGGCGAGTCCGCAATACTCGCCTGGGAACCGAAAGATGGCAATTTTATTAAAGACGATTAAATAAAAATCGCTTTGAATGCGCTTGGTTGCTACACTTTTATTCATAAATTTAGCTGCGGTCACAGCATTATGAATTTCAAATGCTGGCACACTGCTAAGTATACCTTTAGCGGCGAATTAAAAACTTACAATATGAAAAGTTCTAATTATTTAAAGAGGGACCTTAAGATGCTGGCAGTAGTTAATATTGCGACCGCCATCCTCATGATTTTATTTTCGATGGCCGGACATTTCCTTACACCTTACAAATTAATCCCTGCATCTGTTATTGGTGGCACAACAGGTTTGGTAATCAGCATTTATCTTTGTTTTAAACTAAATTATATTGCCAGAAAAAATTTTCTCTTAGTGTTGCTTTCAAGCCTTATCTATTTCGGTGCTATGTCGTTTGTTGCTGTTTTTAATTTACATACGCCAGCTGTAATTATTGTAGGTTTTTCTTTAACAGGGTTCTCCACAATACTTAGCAATCATTATTTTGCAAACCATCAGAATTATTCAAAGAACCAAATCTATGGGAAACTTGGACTTATACTTGCTTTCCCTGCTCTATATTTTATTGTTGCCTCAATTTTGAAAGTTAAATTTGGTAACAATTCCTTATTCGGGCTTATTGATAATTTACTGAACAGGACTAATGGACAAGAAAATTTTAATGCTATCACGCCTTTTATATTTGGTGGTGGGCTTGTATTGGCCTTCGGGTTAAATCTTTTTTCTCAAATCGAAAACTTCAGAATAACAAATATTTTTAACTATAAAAGTCTAAGATTTAGGCTTGAGGCATTGAATTTTTTTGTTGTGCTTTTGACGGGCTTTTTAGGGCTTACAATTCTTTCTTATTTAGCTTTTGAAAATCTATAAATGTTTTCTCTGCTTTTAGAATAATTTTGTGATGCTGATGGATTTTGCATATTCACTTTTTCCCTCGACTCTGCCATGCGAAACATTCCATTCTGAAGGATCACATTTTCTCTTAGTGCTTATTTCCGCCGATATACCGTCTACCGTTATTCGCAAATAAACATCAACTTGATTTACATGATAAATTCCATTTTTTTTGAGGTAAAAAAATAAACCAAAACTTTTCTCCATAATTATTCACTTTAAATGTTTTTAAAATTAGTTACAATGCGCCCGAGAATGCGCACGATCAATTCTTATAAAGTGTTAATAAAGAGAGTTTAATCTCAGGTTTTGTGCGCATTTTGTAAAGAGCGGACAACTCCACGAATCACTCCACATGCTTTACTGATGAAGTGCGAAAAATGCAGGGAAACTTAAAAAAGAAAAAACCTGCAAATCAATGACTTTGCAGGTTTACTTTATAAAAGTTTATCTCAAACAATTGATACGGGTAAAACCAAAAACGCAAAGAAAAGCGGCAAAGACAACTGAATGTCCCAAGACTTGCCCGCGCACTATGGGTTGCGCGAATTAAATAGACGGTTGCGTAGTGCAACATTCGCCCGCCACGTGAGTGGCGGGTTTTATTTTTGTTTTTTTAAGTGATAAAAGGCGAAGCGAAAATTGCGATTGAAGAAATAATGTCGAAGTGAATGGCGCGGCGGCGCAAAAAACAAAATTATTATTACCACTTCAGGAGCATAAGGGTAATTTGCTTATCATTTGAAGTTAAAGCAATCTTATCTTCTACGATTTCTCTTCTACAAAATACATATCCAATTCCCCTTTACTTTTTGCAGCGATTTTTCCCCGATGGGTGCAATTGAAATGATCTTTAACAAGTGCATATGTGTCTCCGGAAATATTAATCTTACCGGGCTCACTATGCTGTTCCATTTGGGATGCCAGGTTAACCGTATCACCCCAGATATCGTATGCGAATTTTCGAATGCCTACCACACCCGCTACTACCGGTCCCGTATGTACGCCAACGCGGATCTTGAAATCCGGAAGATTCTGAATACGGAGCGACAATCCAAATCCTTTCATGAACTGTTGCATGTCGAGCGCAACTTTTACTGCTTTGATAGAATTGTCGCTATCCGCAATAGGAAGTCCGCATGCACACATATATGCATCTCCGATCGTTTTTATTTTTTCGATATCGTGCTTCTCGACGATATTGTCAAATGCACGAAAAACTTCATCCAGTAATGTCACCAGTCGTTCCGCCGAAAGTGTTTCTGCGATTGTTGTGAAGCCAACAATGTCCGCGAATAAAACGCTGACCTCTTCATGCCTTCTTGCATAAGATCTTCCAAATCGCTTTAATTCTTCTGCAATCTCGTCGGGCAAAATATTTAAAAGTAGCTTATCAGACTGGGCTTTGCCAGCTTCAATTATTTTTTTCTGTTTTTCGATTTCGCCGGTTCGCTCCCTTACTTTTTGTTCGAGTTGCTCATTGTTTGCCTGGAGTTCTGAAATCAATTGCTTATTATTGCGACGCAACATGATCGTCTCGACCGCATTATCAATCGTGATCTTCAATTCATCCTTATCCCAGGGTTTCCGGATATAACGGTATATCATACCCGTATTGATCGCCTCGATGATTGATTCCATATCAGTGAAACCGGTAAGTATGATGCGTATATTGTTTTGATCGCTCGGAATATGCTGAAGGAACTGAACGCCGGTCATGTTCGGCATACGCTGGTCCGTAACGACTACATGAATATCATTGCGCTTAAGAATTTCTATTCCTTCTTCACCGCTTAATGCAGTGAAAACATTGTAATACCGCCGCAACGCAGCACGGAAGGAATTCAGATTATTCTCTTCGTCGTCCACGTACAAAATATTAAACAAATTGGTTTGCTGTTCCATGATCAGGTTGTTTCTTGTTCTATTGGTATTGTTATTATAAATTCGGTTCCTTTGCCGGGCGTTGAAAACACTTCAATATCCCCGTTGTGTTTCTGTACGATCCCATAAGAAATCGACAATCCCAGTCCTGTTCCTTTCCCGATTTCCTTTGTCGTGAAAAACGGATCAAAAATTTTCTTTCGAACAACTTCGTTCATACCAGTGCCAGTATCCTTCACGGATATTTTCACTGTATTTTTTTCCTGCCAGGTTTTTATAAAAATAGTTCCTTCTGCCGGTATCGCCTGAATGGCATTTGAAAGGATATTCATAAATACCTGGTTGATTTGTCCCGGGTAACAATCCACTTCCGGTATGCGTCCATATTCTTTTTCGATCTCGATCCGGTTTTTATACGCGCTGTGAAGCAGGACCAGCGTGGATTCCAGGCTTTCATTCAAATTCGCCCGGCGGAAAACATTCTGATCGAGGCGCGAGAAATTTCTCAGTCCTTTGACAATTTCTGAAGTTCGTTTTGCACCTTCTTCGATACCCTTTAACAAATCGTTCACCTCTTTTAACGTTATCTCGATATTATATTTCTCTCTCAAAGCACCAATGCCTGCAAATTCTTTTTCGAGATTTTTTTCTTTGATCACTTTTTCGTAGCAGGTAGCAAGATTGAGAATATCGGCCATATCATCCTTGAGTGGTTGGATATTTGCCGACACGAAATTGATCGGGTTATTGATCTCATGGGCGATGCCTGCAGTCAATTGTCCAAGTGACGCCATTTTTTCCGCCTGTATCAATTGCTCCTGTGCAGCTTTTAGATCTTCCACAGTTTTATTGAGAGTTTCATTGGTTGTAGCAAGATTGAGATTGGCCTGGCTAAGTTCCTGTCTCGCGCGCGAGAGATCGTCAACCATTTTATTAAATGCCTTTGCCAATTCACCAATTTCATCGCGCGAATTGTTTTTTACTTTTTGACTCAGATCGCCCTCGCCAACCCTGCGGGCAGCTTCTCTCAATTCAAGTACAGGTATTGAAATATTTCGGGAAAGCCAGAAGCCAATCAATATGGCAACGACACAAACGGCGCCACTGACCACGAGTGAAATCATCCGGATGCGCTTGATGCTCTCAGTGATCGCATTTGTCTTAAATCCGACGAGAATGGCCCCATTGCCGTTCATTATTTTTGTATTTAGAGACGCACGCTTGACGATCATTGAATCATTTGACGAAATTTTGTCGGGCAGGGAAGCATTTTCAGGGAACGTTCTTAGTATGGAATCATGCATTGTAAACTTCGTGTGATCTTTATTCCACAAACTATCTTCTTCAAGTAATCTCACAATGCTAAGTCGAGTGTCATTTTTTACAATTTCAATTTCTTTGGTAATGCCCCTGAAATTTTGCTCATTGATAGCAATCTCAACACCTACCGCAACGGTATTTGCGAGATTCTGAACTTCGTTATTATAATTTTTTAGCAGGTATTCTTCCTGTCTCGATGGAAAATACACGAGAATAAAATATGAAAACATCAACACGATGGTGAGAACGGTTAACCAGATTTTTGTTTTAAGTGTGATTTGCATAACATTAACCCGAATCTGTTACAATATTTTTAGAATGGCTTAGGCAAAGCTCAGGACAAAATCCAATGCAAGAAATTATTGGCGGTTCGCAGGTTATTAAAAGGCTTTTTTCCCATCTATCAGGACGGTCCTAACTTCCGGTGACTCCGGAGCTTTGTCCAATATGGCAATTGCACCCGGATTCTGAGAAACAAAATTTTCAAGCTCACTAACGGTATTAAAAGTCACGGGAGATTCAAATTTGCCCGCGAAAGAAATACCGGCCCAAAATCCTCTCACTTCGTCTCCGCTCATTGAATAGATACGCTGACTGATGATTTTTCCCAATGGAGTGGTGGACTTGATCATCGCGATTGTCACCTTGGTACCATCGTTCCATCTTTGTCTTTCCGCCATAAAAACGGATTTTAATTCTGCCATCTTCATCTCTGCAGGAACCCCTTTTAGATTACCGATCACCGTTAGACTGCCGTCCTGCGCCTTTGTCAATAAACAAACGGACAGCAACACGCAAATCGAAAGATATCTTCCGATTGCAGCCTGCCTGAATATTTTACTGACGTTCATCATTCCTTAGCTTTATTAAAAACCAATTGCAAATTGAGCCGTGAACTTGTCAACATTACCTTCGATTTCGGCGTGAATATGTTGATACTCCAGCTTGATCGCAGCGAGGTAGTTGATCTGGAACCGGATCCCTCCAACGATAGAGGTGGTGTTATTCTTGATATAGTATATTTCTCCATCCTGGTAATGCAAATCATCCAGCCTGAAATATGGTATAATTTTTTCTGTAATGCGGAAACCGCCATACACATATGAAGCAACGGTTTGCTTTGTGCCCGTAGTATCGGTGCGATTATAACCAAGTGTTGATTCAGCCAACAGCTCAAATTTCTTTCCGAAATATGCAATGGATCCTGTAAATAGCTGCTGGTTCACTTGCCATGTGATGATCCTTTCATGTACATCTGCGCCTTTTGAAATGACATCATAATAATATGACACTCCCAACCGGAGTTTTTCAACAGGCTTTATGTGAACCGCCATCGAAACCGATTTGTTCTTGTCGTTGTCTGAAATTTCATTCGATCCCAGTCCGTTTCCAACCATTAAATCATAACCAAATCGAAGTTTTCCGAGATCATGTCCCTGCGCTCCAATACCAGTAGTATGCAGCGGGATGATGTTTGCTGCAAATAAGAGTGGACGTTCGATTGTAGGGAAAAACACACGGCCATGGTGATAGGTATCATTCCAGTAGTTTAGTGGGGTATGATGTTTCCCGATCAGCAGGTTATGATTGCCATAATAATTGTATTTGATAATGACGCGTTCAATACTTACTGAAAATTCGGTGGGTGAACTGGGTGTGTATTTGAATACGCTTTCGCCAAGGAAAGAGAGGCGGTCGTTGAGTTCAGAAGTAATGAAGAGATCCTGTTCGCCAAAACCAAAGGAAACTTTGTTATCCTGTAACGTGGTCAACGCGTCAATAAAACCCCTGATCTGCGTTCTTTGCGCCATTGCAGTAATGGCAAAGAAATGCAAAAGAACTATCAAGGCCAAATAGGATGCGACTTTCCTTTTGCCGATCATGTTGCCTAAGGGTTTCCATAAATATAGTCAATAAAACAAACCCGATAAAAAAAGAATCTATTAAAGGTGTTGCAACACTGAATATGCGGGCTGGTTTCCTGAGTGGCTGCCATGCAAGACCGGGCTTGGTTATAGGAGATTCGATCTGTTTTCGTTTGGGCGCTTCCTAACGCGGAACACTATACGAAATGAGGGACTGGGAGCGAGAGCCTTGAACATAAACATGACTGATTTTGGAAAGCATTATGATCAATTAACCGAGAAAGAAATTTTGGAATATAAAAAAACAATAGAAAAAAGGAAAGAAAGAGAAAAGAAAAAATCTAAGAAAAGAAAAGTTTAAAACAAAAAATGGAAAAAATTCAGCCTGAAAAAGTGGTAGCAACGCTTCGAGAGGATGGAATCATTGTAACAGGGGAAGAAGCTAAAAAAATCTTAGGGTTTTTACGGATGATGGTCGGTATTGCGGTGGAACAATATTTAGGGAAGGAAGAAAATAAGTTTGAAAAAACTGAAAAAGAAATGTTTTTCAAAAAAAACGGATAAAAGAAAAGCAAAGCTAGCGGCCTTCTTCAACTGTGAATATCTATCAACATTTATAAATCCCAGCCGCCAAAAGACTACGGCATAAAAGCGGAGAGAGAGGGATTCGAACCCCCGTTACACTGATAAGGCGTAAAACTGATTTCGAGTCAGTCCCATTCAACCGCTCTGGCATCTCTCCCTAATAAATCAAGGGCTCAAATTTAAGATGAAATATCGAATACAAACATCTTTGCGCCTTTGCGCCTTTGCGAGAAAATTATCTCTCGCAAAGGCGCAAAGGCGCAAAGAAAAACGCCCCTTTCCTTATAGAATTTACAAGAGGAAGATTTTTTTTGTAGTATGAACTCAAACCCTAATTTTGCGCCCGGAGAGATGGCAGAGCGGTCGATTGCGGCGGTCTTGAAAACCGTTGAGGGTCACACCTCCGGGGGTTCGAATCCCTCTCTCTCCGCTGGTATCAATTGTTTGAGAAAAGCTTTATAAAGAAAGCCTGCAAAATCAAGTGTTTGCAGGCTTTTTTTTACCTCAAAAAAAGATGGTACGTATCAATCAAATGAAATCTCCATTTATTTGCGTGTAACCGTAAACGGTAAATCTTCGGAAATCAGCACAAAAACAAAATGTGATCCGACAAGACGAATGCCGCACAAGGACGAGTCGAAGGAAAAACGAAATACGCAAAATCGATCAACAGCTATTTGGAGATACTGCAAAGAAAAGTTTATGAAATTCGAAAGCACCTGGCAGAAAATGATCTACCCGTTACCTCGATTAACATTAAGCGACTCCTTTTAAATAAAGAAATCAATCAGGAGAAACGGATGCTTATGGAAATTTTCCAATATCATAATGAACAAATAGCATTGCTGATTGGGAAAGATCATTTACCTGCTTCTCTCCTACCTGTGGCATTGAGTATGGTTGATAAATACAAAGTAGCAACTTGAATTGCAAAACCATATTCGTATACATCATTCTAAAAATTGTATACAACGATATTTATGATGGTTTATACGTTTGTAAATGGATATCGGAATACAACATTAACAAGCCCTTATTTTGATTTGTCCAAATAAACTCTACTTTTGTATTGGACTTCATGAAAAGATTTTTAGCGACTATATTGGCTTGTGTCTATCTCTCCACCTCCATCGGAGCTACCGTGCATCTCCACTATTGCATGGGAAAGCTGATGTCCTGGGGTTTGATTGATAATGATGGAAAGAATTGCGCCACTTGCGGGATGGCAAAAAAAACGGATAATGCAAATTGTGTTTCAGCAAAAATGGGCTGTTGCAAAGATGAGCACAAGGAAATAAAAACAGATAATGATCAGAAGCTCGCCCCATCTGAATATCAAACGCTGACTTTCTTCACCAGTGCCGTTGCGGACAATAATCACGAGCTACCGGATTTTTCTATCTATTCTATCGCGATAGCATACCCCAACATAAATGCGCCGCCATCGACCGGCAAGGTGCCCGTCTATCTTCTCAATCGCAATTTTCGGATTTGATTCATTTTCCTCCAAGGCATACCTGACGATCCGTTGGGTTCAAAGTGCATACCTATTCAAATACTGATGCACTTCGTTTCAAAATACAACAAACGTAAATGACTACTCAATCTGGGTAGCACATTATTATTAACTAATACATTAAAAAGCATGAAAGCTGTTAAAACATTCTTCGCTATTGCATTTGCATTGACTATTGCGTCTGTGGCAAAAGCGCAGAATTATAAATTAGAAAGTCCTTTCCTCATTACAAAAACTATTAAAGCGAACGGTGCTTGCGAAATGTGCAAACATCGCATCGAAACTGCGCTGAAGAAATCTTCAGCTATTAAATCTGCTCTCTGGGATGAAAATTCGGAGACCGCGCAAGTTCAGTATTTCAAGTCTAAAATAAATCCGGGTGAAATAGAGCAATTAATAGCGGCAGTTGGTCATGACACAGAAAAGTTTAAAGCACCCGATGATGTTTATGGGAGACTCCCGGAATGCTGTCACTATTCAAGAACTAATTAAATCTATTGACTCAATTTTAAAAATTAACAGAATGAAAAAGATAATCGTTTTGACAGTTGCACTCATTATTTCTTCACTCACCATTTTCGCGCAAAGTGGCAGCAGCAAAAAAATGGATACTGCAATGCACAAAGTTTATACCTGCACGATGCATCCTGAAGTAATCAGCGACAAGCCGGGCAAATGCCCAAAATGTGGGATGGATCTGGTAGAAAAAAAGAGCGCAAAAAAGGGAATGGATCCTATGCAAAAGAAAGATTCGACTATGCCAAAAAAGAAAGTGACATCATAGGATTGAATAAAAAATAGTAGATGCGTGATGTTAATTCATCATGCACCTACTCTCCTCTTCAATGAAATTAAAATCATGGTGCAGAAATTAATTGAACTGTCATTACGCCACAGGGTTGTCGTTTTGCTGATTGCAGCGGGCTTATTTGCTTGGGGAATTTATTCAGTGAAGAAAAATCCTGTTGATGCCATACCTGATTTGAGCGACAATCAGGTAATCGTTTTTACGGAATGGTCGGGACGTAGCCCTCAGATTATGGAAGACCAGGTCACCTATCCATTAGTAAGCAATCTCCAGGGGATACCAAAAGTGAAAAACATTCGCGGTACTTCCATGTTCGGGATGAGTTTCGTGTACGTGGTTTTTGAAGATAATGTGGACGTGTACTGGGCAAGAACGAGAGTAGTGGAGAGATTAAACTATGCACAGCGTTTATTGCCGCAAGGTATTACACCAACACTTGGTCCGGATGGCACGGGTGTTGGGCATATTTTCTGGTATCATCTTGATGCTCCTAAAATGGATTTGGGAGAACAAAGAGCTTTGCAGGACTGGTATATCAAATTTGCTTTGCAGACTGTGCCCGGGGTAGCAGAAGTTGCCTCCTTCGGTGGTTTTGAAAAACAGTATCAGCTTGTAGTTGATCCAGTGAAGTTGCAGTTTTATAATCTTTCCATGGTAGATGTAATGAATAAAATAAAAGCGGGCAATAATGATGTTGGTGGAAGAAAATTTGAAATGAGCAATATGGCCTACATCATTCGCGGTTTGGGATATATCAAAAACAAAGATGATATCGAAAACATTGCGTTGAGCAACAACAACGGAATACCTGTAAGAGTCCGTGATGTTGGCACAATACAAATGGGCGGCGATTTACGGCTCGGAATATTTGATGCAAACGGACAGGGCGAAGTCGTAGGCGGCATCGTGGTGATGCGTTATGGTGAGAATGCAGATAAGGTGATCAATGCGATAAAAACAAAAATGAACGATGTGCAGAAAGGATTGCCGGAGGGTGTGGCGTTTAAGATAGATTATGATCGCAGCAATCTGATAGAAGCTGCCATCGCAAATATCAAAGACAAACTCATTGAAGAAATAAGTATTGTCTGCATCATTGTAATTCTTTTCCTCCTGCACTGGCGAAGCGCGCTAAGCATTATTATACAGATTCCAATTACTGTCGCTATCAGTTTTATCCTGCTCAATGCATTTGGACTTTCATCAAACATCATGTCACTGACAGGTATCGCACTTGCCATCGGCGTTATCGTGGACAATGGCATCATCATGAGTGAGAACGCATATCGTAATTTGTCAGAATGGCAAAACAGTCATGCCCATAAATAATTAAAATGAGTACCGTAACGCATAAACAAAAATGGTGGAAACGTGATTACTATAAAATCCCTGAAACCGAGCGCATGAACATTATTGAAGGAGCATGTAAACAGGTTTCGCGTGGTGTTTTCTTTTCAACCATCATCATTATCACTTCTTTTCTACCGGTATTTCTTCTCACAGGACAAGAAGGTAAATTGTTCCATCCATTAGCGTACACCAAAACTTTTATCATGGTGGTTGATGCAATCCTTGTGGTAACACTTGCACCAGTGTTGATCTCATTTTTCATGCGAGGAAAGTTCAGCCCGGAAAGCGCTAATCCTGTCAACCGTTTTTTAGAAAGACTATATGAGCCAGTTATCCGAGCTTGTATCAAGTGGCGAAAGACAACAATAGCCATCAATGTTATCGCACTGGCAATAAGCATCCCTATGATCATGAGTCTCGGCAAAGAATTTATGCCACCACTCGATGAAGGCACGGTATTGTTTATGCCAGTTACACTGCCGGACGTTTCAAATGGGGAAGTAAAAAGAATTTTGCAGGTGCAGGACAAAATCATTTCCTCAGTACCGGAAGTAAAATCAGTATTGGGAAAAGCAGGCAGGGCAAATACTGCGACGGATAATTCACCGATCAGTATGATAGAAACCATTGTGATGCTAAAACCAAAAAGTGAATGGCGAAAGGGGATTACAAAAAATGATATCATCAACGAACTAAATAGCAAACTACAGATACCGGGTGTGACTAACGGCTGGACTCAACCGATTATTAACCGCATCAATATGCTTTCAACCGGCATCCGCACAGACGTTGGTGTGAAAGTGTATGGCCAAAACCTGGATACGATTTATTCATTTTCGCAAGTTATAAAAAGGGAATTGGCGGGAATTGGTGGAGTGAAGGATTTGTATGTAGAACCTAT
>Ga0163162_10000440_pt1 | contig 38339 bp, 25 predicted proteins | sample S55metaG_FD_115310 | JGI IMG/M metagenome (GOLD analysis project Ga0163162, IMG submission 115310) | Switchgrass rhizosphere microbial communities from Kellogg Biological Station, Michigan, USA - S5-5 metaG | ecosystem: Host-associated > Plants > Roots > Rhizosphere > Soil | place: USA... | reverse complement strand
AGTTACCAGGGTACTTCCAATGCACCCGATTCATTGCTTATCTGGATGAGGTCGATGGAAGAAATTGAGTTGCATGATGCATTTGTAGCAAAAAATTGTGAGGGCGAATTTAAACCACAACCTGCAGTGACCCTTGGAGCAGGATGCATTTGGATGCAGGTCTATAATGCAGTGACCACCAAAGCCGGCAAATACGTGCAAGGCGGCGGATGCGGTACGGTGGGCGTGGCCGGTCTTATCCAAAGTGGAGGCTTCGGCAGCTTTTCCAAAAATTATGGAATGGCGGCTGCTGCATTGCTGGAAGCAGAAGTCGTCACGGCCAATGGTGACATGCTCATTGTAAACGAATGTTCACACCCGGATTTATTTTGGGCACTCAAGGGCGGTGGAGGTGGCAGTTTTGGTGTGATCACGAAACTCACACTTCGGACGCGGGAACTGCCCGCATTTTTCGGGGCTACCTTTGGCAGCCTGAAAGCCACGACTGACGAGGCTTACAAGGCACTCATCAACCAGGTCTTAATTTATTACCAGGAAAAATTATTCAACCCTCATTGGGGAGAACAGATCAGGTTTCATACCGATCGATCCGTCGAGTTCCAGATGGTGCTTCATGGTTTGTCGCCCGAAGAAGCAAAACAGGCATGGCAGCCGTTCCAGGAATGGGTCCTGCAATCACCAGACCTCTATCAATGGACGCAACCGCTTAACGTGGTCTCCGTTCCGGCGAGAAACTTGTGGGATCCCGTTTTTTTGAGCAGTTTTGCGCCACAGCTCATTCATCACGATGATCGCAAGGATGCACCAGCGTCTAACATTTATTGGGCAAGCAACAGGGGAGAGGCAGGGCAATTTCTGCACGCCTATCGTTCGGCATGGTTGCCTTCGACACTACTTGAAGAGAATCAACGGATGAATCTTGTCAACGCGCTCTTCGATGCCAGCAAAACCTGGACTACTTCTCTTCACCTCAACAAAGGGCTCGCGGGTGCACCCGCTTCAGAAATCGAAGCAGCAAAAAATACAGCCACAAATCCTGCTGTACTGAGTGCATTTGCACTCGCCATCATCGCAGGCGAAGGGGATCCTGCGTTCTTGCGCTATCCCGGTTATCAGCCGGATCTTGAGACTGCGAGAAACCACGCACTGAGAATCAACCAATCGATGGACGCATTGCTGAAAGCCGCTCCAGGTGCGGGTTCCTATGTATCTGAAAGCGACTATTTCGAGCGCAACTGGCAGCAGTCATTCTGGGGAAGCAATTATCCACGACTTGCTTCGATAAAAAAGAAATATGATCCTGACGGACTCTTTATTGTTCATCACGGCGTAGGAAGCGAACAATGGAGTGAAGATGGATTTGTGCGCAAATAAATACCGCATCAACCCGCGAAGACCTTTTCTTCTTTTTCGTATTCCCTCCTGATGCCTTCGACGAGGTCGGAACGCAAAATGGTTTTGCTGTTTCGATGAAGCGTTTGAAGGGAAGCAAAATGAATTACACTTATGATGGAAGAGCCGCTCAGTTCATAACGGTGAGCAATAGTTGCCAAATCGACATCAGGCGCGAGGGCTGCTTTGGTGGGAATGGATGACTTCCAGATCTCGAGGCGTTCTAATGGTGTTGGGATCGGAAATTGAATGATGGTATTGAATCGCCTGATGAAGGCCTGGTCTATATTGCTTTTGAAGTTCGATGCCAGGATGATCAGGCCGGGAAAATCCTCCACGCGCTGCAGCAGGTAAGAGGTTTCCTGGTTGGCGTATTTGTCGTGCGCGTTTTGAACGTTCGATCTTTTTCCAAACAGCGCATCTGCCTCATCAAAAAACAAGATCCAGTCTTTTCGGTCTGCCCTGGCGAATACCTTTTCCAGGTTTTTTTCGGTTTCACCTATATATTTCGATACAACCTGGGAAAGATCGATTCTGAAAACATCCTTATTGAATTGTTTCCCAAGCAGGGTAGCGGTCAGTGTTTTGCCCGTGCCGGGTGGTCCATGAAAGAGTGCCCTGTATCCCGGTTTAATTTTTCTTACCATGCCCCAATCCTGCATCAGCGCGTCGTTGTAATCGAGCCAGATCTTAATGTCATGGATCTGTTGCATGGTTTTGGCGTTCAGCACCAGGTCAGACCATTCCATTTTTGTGGTGATGTGCTTGGCCGGGAAATCCGGACTGAATACGGGTTTTGGGCTGGTGCCGAGTGTAAACAATTCGACAAATTCCTGTTGTAGAATAATCTTACCGCTCATGCGTGGTTCGCCTTCTTGCAGGTTTTCCAGCGTCAACACATTTTCTTTCGCGAAAAAGTGGTCCCCGGAAAAATAGTGGGATACCAGCATGCGCTTGTACATATCGTTGCCAGCGAGGATGAAAAGAATGGTTTCGCCGGTTGGGATCGTGCCGCGGTGTTGATTGGTTTTTGCTCCACCGATTTCCGGGAAGTCGCCACCTGTTGGCAGGTAGCCCTGCACGATATTGTCTATGAAATTCGGATGGATATGTGGCACGAGTGCTAACAGTAGAATCGTGTACTCTTCAATGTTGAGCTGGTGTTCAACAATGAATTGACTCATGGGAGAGTCGTCCCCCTGCATGGTGAGATCGGGGTATTGAAAGGGTTTACGCTCTCCGGGTTTGAAGTATTCGTCAAGACGTAGCTTGATGACTTCTTTAAGGAAGTCTAGCGAAAGGACAATATTTTGAAAATGCGTTTCCATCAGAATTTGGTGAATCTGATAACCACTTTCCTGTCTTTGGCGCTTGTTTTTGCGCTGCTTTCGGTGTCAGAGCAATTGAATGAACCCGCTTCCATTTCCGAACAGGTTTTGCCAGGGATGGTGGGTTGGAAGGAAATGAAAAGTCCGGGATTAACGCCCTTCTTCAAGAGTTCTGACTTAATCAGGTTGACCCTTCGATCCACCAACCTGGTGTTGTAGTCCGGATCATTTTTGGGTTTGTCCGATGATGCATAACCTTCGACCTGGATTTTCTTGATGTCACCCCTGTTGTTGATGATGGCTTCTGCTACTTCGAAGGTTTGAATACTTTCAGTTGTAACATTGTTTGGCAAACCAGAAGCTGCACCTGCGAGTGGCATATCTTTATTGAAAAAGACATCGAAACGGTATTCCGCGGGCGTAATTTCATCCTTCATCAGCGGGACTGAATCTTCCAGCGTGAAATTAGTGCCGTTCAACTCATTGAATTCTGTTCGCCATTTCAGGCATTCTGAGAGCACAGATTCCGGATTCTGAAGCAGCGCTATTGCTTTTTGCGTTTTTAAAAAATCTTTGCAATTCGTAGCGCCCGAGCCGCGAAAAATGCCATCAAGGTCGGCGCCACAGCAGGGATCACGATGCGTGCCCCTGGCTTCAATATTGTGTTCACCCCTGATTTTGTTTTCAATATTGGTGGTTGCAGTGTGCTCGCCTCTGCCCGTTACTGCGTTTCCGAAAAAGTCATCTCTGAATTTTCCTTTGTTCATGAAGGAAGCGTGCCCACAAAGTTCATGCGCGAGAACCAGAAAGGGCGGAGTATCTTCCAGGTTCCCCGATTTACTAAGTGTTTTAACGTCTTTTCTATTAGGCGAAACGACGGTCACCGTGGCACCGCTGCCGGTTGACTGGGCTTTTTTGAGATCGTCTGAACTGGTCGCAGGATCCCGTGAATCGTCGATTTGTATTTTAAAGCTGTTGGGCGAATTGGCCATTTCACAAATACATCCACAACCGGCGGGCGTTTTGGAAAGTTGAATATTTGAAACGGGCTTTCCGTCTTTGTCTTTTCCTGAGCCGGAGCAAAGGGTTTGGTCGATGGTGACGGCACCGCCTGTGATGGAGGCGTTAGCGTCTCCGCAAATCTCTTTGAAATAGTCCAACACCGCCTGGCCATTGGTCTGAACGATACCCTTGCCGCTTGGATTTGGGATGTTGTCGTCAGGCCTTAGCACTTCCAATTTTCTTTGAATGCTTTTTGCGCCGCCGGATTGTTGGACTACATGCGTTAACTCGTGTGCGAGTAAATGATTGCCTGCTTTTGTTTGCGTGTCGTATTTGCCCTTGTTAAAACTGATATGATTGCCATACGTGAAGGCTTGAGCATGCATGGATGCTGCTGTACGATGGGCAGTAGGGTCGTTGTGTATGCGCACATTGCTAAAATCATGATTGAATTTTGATTCCATGAATCCGCGGGTTGAAGCGGGAAGGGGTTGGCCTGAAGTCTCGGTTCTATTCTGATTGACTGAAGGAAGCCCTTTTGCATTCGAGATCCGTGTGGCCGTTTGATCAGCGCTCTTCTCTAAGGAAGGTGATGCGTCAACTAGTGCCGAACTTGATGTAAAGAATTCCTTTGACGCATTCTGTTTGTTAGCTCCGCCATTGGCTCTTGTGTTTGATATCGTACTCCGGCATTTCACGTATTTTATTTTAGAACTGATTTGGGTACTTTGACTACTCTATGTGCATTAATTATGATTTCAGGTTTCCCTGGTGGCGCCAGATTCAATGAGTTATTATTAATCGTAACAACCTTTATTGAATCGGGATTATTTTCTAATACCTGCACCTTTATGGTGTAATAATAAGGATCCGGGCTACCATCAACGTCAAATGTGAAGGTTATGCTTTGAATGGATTTAACAGGCGCATCTATTGGAAGGCCACCCTGGTAGGTTGTTCTGATCGGCTGGTTGCCCTTATGGGTTGTTACTTTCGGAGTAGCACGAATCGCTTTTACTTTGCCGCCCGGTGTAGGTCCGCCCGGTCCCGTTCCTCCTGGTGTTGGACCTGTACCAGGAGCTACTGGGGGCCTTACTATTTCTCCTCCAACGTGCCATTCATGTAGATAGCCAGGCAAATAAGATCTACCACCCGAACAGGATGCTGCTGTAACAGGGCCACCCTTAAAATCCAGGTAATATGTGCGACGCCTTTGGTTTTCAGGCGTAAGAAGTGGCAGGAATCCGGGATTGTCCTGACCTCTATAAAGGCAACCGTTAGCTTGGGTGGGGCTGAAAAAATCGATCACGTCCCACTCACGTGGGGAGATTTGGGCACCGGTTCGGGACCTGTGGCCGCGGTGCCCATATCCAGAATCAGGTTCTTTAGACCCGTCCTCGTGAAAAGTATTTGGCTCGAGTCGGGTACTTGGGGAGAGCAGATGCCAGTGTTTCGGATTATTATCATTTGAATTTTCAATTTGACCGTTCATAAATTCGGTTTCAAAAAAACCTTTCACCTCCTGCTTGTATTCACCGCACGAACAATCGCAACCGGTATCGTCATTCATGAATTCAATTTTCATAGTAAAGGGCTGAGGAAGTGTTAGAATAGGCCACTCGCTATGCATAGGCAGATTGCCACTTGGCAGCTCTACCAGCTTGGGGCAAGCCTTTTTCTTTTTCTTCTTGCTTCTTCCACCCGGAAGACATTCAAAGGGATCCAAAGCGCAGGCACAAATTTCCGCAAGTGGGGTTAACAAGCAAAGCAGGGCAATGCAGATGATCGATTCGATCCATCCCGCATCAACGCATGGCAATCCGCCTTTGCAGAAAAGTCTTGCAATTATGGGGATATCACAAGGATTTGGTTTCTTTTCTTCACAAGGTGGATGCTCACATACAGGCTTCTTAATAGGTGGAGGAAAGAAAAGAATGTCAACCCTTCGATTGCGGTTGCGACCGGTTACATTCTCGTTTGTTGTGATGGGCAGATCAGCGCCAAAGCCAATGGCAGGGAAGGACTCGCCTGATTTTGATTTGAGGTATTTCTTTACCGTATTTGCGCGATTTCTCGCAAGAGGGTCATTTATCTCTTTGGTTCCGGTTATGTCCGCATTGCCTTCAACGAGGATCGTCCATTTATCGTGTGGTAATTTCTTTAGAAGAAATGCAACCGCGTCCAGGGCGGTTTTGTGCTCGGCCTTCAAATCAAACTTGTCAATTCCGAAATTAAAAACACTGATTGTAATTGGTTTTACTGATACTTCAAATTCACCCGGCGAGGTCATCGACAACTTGATTTCATCCGCGCGGCTCATACCCTTTTGAGGATCCGGGTCTCTTTGAATTGAAGGATCTTTGCGCTTTATTGTGTTCGACCCCTGCTGTATCACATGGGTTAACTCATGTGCCAGCAAGGTTTTCCCTGAAGGCGTGTGCGGCTGAAATTCTCCCGCAGCGAATGCGATGTGTTTTCCGTGCGTATATGCTCTCGCCTGGATGTCGCGCGATGAACGGTTCGCCGTTGGATCGTCGTGAATCTGCACTGAACTGAAATCGTAATCAAATCTCGATTCCATGAAATTCAGCGTCTGCGTATCCAGTGGCCTTCCAGCCGAATTCAATGTTTGGTGAACAGAATCAGAAACAGTTACCTGACCAATTCCCGATTCTTTGCGGTGCACGCTTTCTTCCTCCTCGCAGGCAGTGCATTTTTTTTGAATCATTACCGGTGCAATTGACTTCCGGTGCACTTCTTCTTCACAAGCCGAACACTTTTTTTGAACATTTACTATTGCCGGTTTCTTTTGTACCTTATGTTCTTCAGCCTCACAAGCCGCGCACTTCCGTTGAATTGAACCTTCTGCAAAAGACTTTTTCTGCAACATCTGCTCTTCATCATCCTTCTTCTGCAACTTTTCCTCTTCCTCGCAATGCGCGCATTTCATTTGCACGAGGGGTGGGGCCGCGTGCGTTTGAACAACATCCCTGTCACTCATCCGCATCACCCTGTCTGCGACAGCATCCGCTTCCTGCTCATAAACATCATTCACTGGCCCTACGGTCAACTTGGGTTGTACCCTTTGGCCAGAAAAAAAATGTCCACCGTCCTTCTTCGATCGCTGAACCGAAGGACGGCTCTTAACTGCATCTATGGTGGCATGCGCATGCATGATTCAATACCATTCAACAAAAATAGTTTCGTTCATCCAGGGTAACCTGATCACACCCAGTCCCCAGGGCAACTTCTGCAGCAGCACATCAATCGGCTTGTTTTCCAACCTGAGCGTCCAACCCCGGTCAACTGCATTTACAATACCCTGGCGATGTAAAAAGGCCTCTCGTAAGCCATCCGGACTCGTATTCTTCAACACCTGCCAATTTTCAATCACTGCTCCTAATAATTCCAAACATTCATTTTTCATGATTTCATCTGCCAACGGCAACAAAACCACGGGCTCTTCGACAGAAACGCCGCACAATAATTTGATGAAGGCCAAATCGGGTTCTTCCATCACCTCATCGCCTCGCGCAAGCCAATACAAAACGCTCATCGCCTGCTCTGCAGAATGCTCATGCAACCATCCCTCTTCCCCATAAATTCCAATATTCTCGAAAAGCTGCACCAGGAAAGGATGCAACAATACCAGCCCCGCATTTTGAACCATCAATCCATCTTCTTCCACAACCTGCCTGGTATTCCGCTTCGAATCTTTTCGCTCAACTTTTCCAGGCTCCTTTTCCGAAAGCCTGGCTTCCACGGCCTGCCTGATCTTTTCTACGGCAGATAGGGCAACAGCTTTTACTGGTTGATCCGGACTGGACGACTCATATTGCTTTGACAAATCGATCAGGAATTTTTCATCCACGACTTCAGCCAACCGCCTGATTCGCTTCGGACGATCCGTCAACAAAGCAAATAATTCAGCCCCCAGTTCCTCATCCCAACGCAAAAATTCGAAAGCCCTGACCGATTCAATTCTTTCACTCCAGGCAAATGCTCCGTGTTGAATGAAATAGAGGAAGGCTCTTTTTAATTTTTCTACTTCCCCTTCGGGCGTCAGGAATATTTTATTTGCCGCCAGCAATTTTTGTCGCAGTTCAAAAATGGCCTTGTCGATCAAGGTCTCCTCCCAATCCCTGGTTTGAAGAATCCCACAGTCAATCTCAAGGGAATCAAATACAATATCATGACTTCCACCCATCTCATCGAAAAGTGCTTCCATGCGTGGCAACAGGCGCTCATGAAAAAGCTCTCCCACACGGTCTTGCATACCAAAACCGTCCGAAAGGGATTCGAAACTCAATTCCACAACCTGTTTTCCGATAATATGGTCTTTTTTGAATGCTATTTCAGATCATTTTAGTTTATGGTATGACCTCACTTGTTAGCGTCACTTCGTCTGAGCCTTTAACCGTACAAGGTCCATCAACGATGGTAAGCGTCACCTTAAAGGTCTGCGGCGATTGGGTGGGCGCGTATTCGTGCGTCATTTCATTTGTCTGTTTCGTTTGCCCGTCTCCGTAATCCCATGTGAGCAGGGCACCCGGTCGCATATCAGCTACCAACAGGAATTCAACGAGGTTCTGATTCACCTGGATCGGCTTATGCGTGAACCGCTTGATCTTTGGCGGCGCTACAATTTCAAAACTGGTGGTAACCGATTTGTTGTTGACGGTGTAAGTGATCGTATGCACGCCCGGCGTATAGGCTGCTGGTACCAGTATGGCCTCGCTCAGTTTCTTGGTATCGATCTTGATTACGCCGCCATCCGGACTAACCTCAATTGGATATTCGGTCTTGTCGTCTCCGCAATATTCTTTCTTACCAATACTCACCGATGCAGGTTCGTTGATGATATAAGCAATCGGCGGGCAATCGCTGCAACAGATATATGGCAAGTAGAAATCTGCTATAACCATGCCATTGGCCAGCTGAAATTGGCGCGGCGCCGGTGGTTGATCAATGATTCCCGTTATCACTGTTTTCCTGTCTGGCGGAATATCCTTGCAATCGTCGAGGTATCGTTTCATCACATCCTTTAAGCGAAGGAAGAGAGCAGGATCGCTGTACTGAGTTGCGAGTGTCAGCAATTTCAGGTTGGCTTCCTGTGTTTCCATCTTTACTTCCGGCTTCAGCAATTCCTTAAAACGCGTCAGCATCACATTGCTTAAATCCCTGTTGAGGAAAACTGAATTAGCGTCAATGAACCTGCGTCCCCTTTCTTCATGATACACCAATACAAAAGTGCCGCCACGCGGAACGCCGGCTTTGTGCTCTATTCCTCCATGCCTTTTGAAATAATAATTAAAATTCTTCGCCAGCCTGTATTGCGCGAGCCTGCGTGTGTATTCGTTTCTCAGGGCCTCTAATTTTTCAAGAATGCAGGTATGCAACAAGAGTTGAACATTGTCAACAAAAAGATCCATCAGGTAATCGAGTACCATATCATCCGTCTTGCGGGAAGCTTCAAGGTTTCGCAGCAGCAGCAATACGGCCGCATTGATGGCATGTATTTCATTTACAAACCTGTCGTTGGCCTGTTTGAATTGGGTAGTGTCCAAATCTGCCAGACTTTGCGTCATCAGGATCTGCAGCATCGATTCTACGCTGTCTACAAATTCAAAGAAATGGCGTTGCAGGGGCGCTGAACCGGTACTCGCATTTGCAGGAATGGGATTACCAAATTTTCCATTGTTCCGGATGATTGTACTGATATAAAATCTGCCAATGGTGTTGACAGGTGGCGCGCAAAGGCGATTGAGTGTATCACCCCTGGTATAGGCAGGTGCGGCCTGGAATTCTCCCACCAATCCTGCAATGAAGGGGTGATCCACCGCAAGTGTAGCTTCCGTAGCGAATGTCGGAAGGATGGCTTCAGCCTCTTTCGCGGCCGCTGTCGCTTTGGTTGCCTTGGCCTTCGTGGTAAACAGGTCTGCCGCAAGATTTCTCGCAGGCGCGGCAAAACTCATTTTCGAAATATAACAATAGGCATCGTGCAGCCTACAGATGAATTCGGCTATCAGTACACGGTAGTCTGATTCAAGGTCCTGGATAATGCATTCCGGATCCTCGCCTCTCAGCAATGCGCCAATATAATCTGCGCTCAAAGCCACCACATCAAAAGGCAGGTTGTAATTCTGTTGGATCGATTTGACTCTTCCCAAAGCGGTATTGATGTTTAGCCCAATATGCCCCTCAACCCGGAAGAAGTTATGCCATTCAATATCGTACACCAGGGGATGTAAAACGGTGTCGGCTGTCGAATACTCAGGAGCGTTATAGCTAAGGTTCATCCTAGCCGCGCCACGCCTCGTTTTTGAGAAATTCCAATAATAATAGAGATCACCCGGAATATTGGCGTTGCCATTCGTCACCGGATCATAATAGTAGGGAATGCAACGTTCAGAAAGGAAATGATGCCCATACTGGCTGGGTGTCACTTTTATTTCTTCGGGCAATCCCTGCCTGTTCAGTTTGAATAATTTTTCGCTCAGCAGAAATTCCTGGTACATCAGGATCATTCTCATCAGCAGGCTCCTGAGCTCGCCCGTGCGTTCGTCCTGCCTGTCGAAAAGTGGCGAATAGATAAAATACTGGCGGTATGCCATCACCGCATTGGCGTTGGTATTCACACTCGCTTCTCCAAGCGTGAGATGGAAGGGAAATTGCATTTCATCGCCGCAGCACTCGCTGGTGATGGCAAGGGCCCGATGGCGGAATTCATATAAGGCGTGGATCAAGTCATAGATGAAATCATAATAGTATTGGATATAGATGGGACGGAACTGAAGAATGAACTGCATGTTGTGCTTCAACGCCGCCAGGTTGCCGAAAGGATTCGAACTGATGCCCGTTAGCAACGACTTGTACGAATCAAAGCAAACTTTCAAATCAAGGGCCAGCCGATCCAGGGTGCTGTCGTCAAGGAGTGCAACAAAAGCGTTCAGAAGGTCATCTGAACTGTTGATATTTTTTACCGGCACATTGTAGCGCCTCAATTCGATATGTCGAAAACCAACTTCACCAGTGCCGTCAGGCCTGCCACCCGTGCCCAACAGTTTTTTATTCACCAAAAGTGGCTTAACCGTAAATTCCATCATGCTGCCCTTGTCATTGCAGTCATTGGTATCACAGTTCTTTAAATTCAGTTCATTGACGTCAAGAAAGAGAACAACTGCGTATTGGTCCAATCCCGGTGCCTGCGAAAGCGGTATAATGCCATTTTTATTGTCGATGGCGTCAAATTCCTGTTGTGTAAGCAACAGAAATATACCACTACCTGCTGCCGCGGCAAAGGCACGTCCGGCTTGCATAGCGTAGAATGGAATATTTGCGGTGGAGGGATCGGGGCCGCATTGTGAAATGAGTTCCAGATCATTTGGAAAAGGAGGGCGTACAAAAGGAACAATGTATTTGTAGCCATTTTCGCCAATATGATCACAAAACAGAATGATATATCCCTGCGAAGTAAGGCCACAGCCCTTGGTTATATTGATGGTGTCTGGCGTATGCGATATTTCAAGCCCGCACACGATACCGCTGCCCAGCAATTTGCAACGCGTCAGGCGGTTCTGCTCGTCAAGGTAATTAAACAGCTGATTCAGGTGCTTATTGGTCAAGACCTGGTCGGGTTCAAAAAAGGGAAAGCTGTTAACGATACTCATGATCATTGATTTTTAAATGTTCCCAATACGGTTCTGCCTAATACCACGGTATTGCTGCCTTCCTTGCTCTCTTCGCAATCATGCAGATTGGCGAGCGGATACTCACTATGCAGCTGAGAAAGGATTTCAATCATTTTGTCATTGGCGTCCCTGAAGGAAAGCAGGTTGGCCTGCTTTTGATCAAATGCGTATAAGGCCAGCGCCTCAATCCATTTTTTATAACGGATTTCAAATTCGCGAAGCAGGTCATTGTTCAGCCAGCATATTTTTAACATCACGTGTGCGGGCGCTTCTTCACGGATCCTGGTCTCGAAATATTCCCTGAATGCCATATTATCAAAATGCCCGGGCCAATAGGGAAGCACCACTGAAGCGCGGAAGCTGTAGGGATCCAGCTCGCAGGGACAATCGCATTCATGAAGACATACGGGCATCAGGTCGAATTTTTTTTCCGGTTCCGGAACCATTCTTGGCCTGAGCAGGATATGTTCCAGCAAATGAAGGCCCTCGGGATCTTTGCAACCCGCTGAAAATTCAGCTGCAATGGCTTTGATTTCATCTTGCGCTTCACCACTGCTGTTGAAGCCGGCTTCACTCATAAGGATATCTCCAAGTTGTATGTAAAATTTCCCGCCATTTTCCTGAACTGAATAAGACGCCGTATCCTTTGCCCTTTCGATAACCTCCATAACCGCGGCTTCTGCATCTGATTTCTTCTCATATTCTTTTGAAGTCATCACTGTGCCTCCAATGGAAGTGATATGAAAACTATGGAAGCAATGCAGCACTTCCACGCCATTTTCCATCACCGGCTTCTCAGTGCAGATGATTTCGATATTTTGGATGCAATACAGGAACCTTCGTGAATAGTCTGCTATACCCGTAAGGGAACAAATTCTTTTTTCAAGTCCGGAAACATTTTTGGTATCCCATAATTGCGCAGTATCAATGCTGAAATCTGCTTTCTGCGGAAAATAGTTGAAGGCCTTTCCGCGGTTGGCGCTGATATCAGGGTAATTCATCAGCGTGAAAATTCGCGCGTTTTTGATAGTAGCAAAATCAATCTTCGTCTCCGATCTGTCTTCATAATTCAGCCTGTATAACATCAACGCATAATCGTTGAACGACTCCGCAAATCTTGCCAGCATATGATCCAGGAACCTTCCTCTACGGTCTTCAAACAATGGCGTTGGTTCATAGAGCGGCTTCCACCTGTTTTTGACGGTCGTCGCGCTGTCTGCATTTATAATGGCATCGTGCAATTCGAAATCCAGGCCGTCGAATGTGTAAATGGGTTTGATGTCTTTGATATCGCCAAGGAAACTGGCGAAATAGGTATGGGTGATATCAGCCGTTGAAAAAAGTTTGGGTGCCTCCGTCAATTGGGTGAGGAAGTCGGCCAACAACTGTTCAAAGAACATCAGGTAAGCTTTTAGCTGGCGCTGTTGTGAGATTCTCTCCTGCGTAGCGTTGGCTGGAAGGCCCGCCTCACCAATGCCATAGGTTTGGGGGAAATCGTATTGCAGGGGCCAGAAGCTGGAAGTATCTCTCACGGTACCGATGGGAAGCGGCAGGTCGTCCTGTGTGCCAAATAACTTCGCTCTCGACCTTTGTGCATGAAACATACTAACGGTATCGTATACCTCTTCATACCTGGCAATGAAGGGAAACTGGTTTTTGAACAGCAGGATCTTTGATTTGTCAATACTCAACACCGGTTTATGATATGGACTGATTTTCATGCACCACTTCAGTCCAAGGAAGCCGGGAACGGGCTTGCCATTATCTCCATATTTGGTCATGACAAAATTTCGGATGGCCAAAACGCCATCAATGTCCATGAGCAGGTTGATGATGTCAGAAGTGTAGACAACCGATCTAAGCTGCGTTTTCTCCAACTGCTGAGTGTCGATGAAACCGTGTTCCAATACTACACCTTCAAAGATTTCGTCGACAGGTATGCCCATTTCCAGGCGCTCCTTAAGACTGAAAAAGTCTACGGAAGGATTCAGGTAATTTTCGATGGCATAAAAAATCTCGGCTTCCACCTTTTCAATATCTGCTGCGGGCTTAACATCCACATCAAAGCAAAATGCGATCTCTTCATCTTCTACCGTGGTCACCTCTAAGAAATCTTCACACAGGTTTCGCCGCTCCTGCAATTTTTTAATGGCCGTTTTCACAATCCTTCTCGATTCGGTTATCTTATCGAGGTAGAACTTAAACCTGGACGCCATGTAGTCTTTGTCTCCAAGCATAGTTTGAAGATCGGCGAGCGTAACAGGAGAGGAGGCAGGCTTCTTTGGAATGTCAATGACAAAATCTTCCGTTTTGCCATTGGTAAGCGTAAGTTTACCCGCCCACCCATCAGGCACACCCGAAATGACGATGGTGTCGATATTCGCTGCACTGGCGGCGAGCGCGGCAAAATCAAAATCTGCCGATTTCCAGGAAGTCAGTTCAAGCGCAATCTGAAACTCCCCCTTTTCATAGCGGCCACCCAATGCCGGATTGTCGTCCAGTATTTCGCCATTGTTCATGTCACCATAGATCAGGCTATTGTCGAGATCCAACAACACCTTGTATAAGCCGGAAAGGAACAAGGGGACGTCAGTTGTTTCGTATTGGAGTTGATCAGCTTTGCAATTCGCGAAAATGGGTACTTCGTTGATCGGTTGCAGGACACCGTTAGCCGATTTGATACTGTTTTCTGCAAAAAGCCACGCATTGTGTACGCCAATAATATCGATCAGAACTTTCCGATAGTCATTAATAGTAAGCGGATTATTCGTCAGGATTTGTTTGGCTGTGTACAGCACCTGGTCATCTGCAAGGTGGGTACTATCCTTGGTCAACAGGTCACGCATGGGGAAGCCCGTGCGGTAGCCCAATTCCGTCATCACATAACATAGCGCTTCCAATACGGTGATGCCGGGATCATGCGCATTGAAATCCGTCCACGAAAGATGGCCCAGGTCTTCCAGGTATTTCAAGCCCTCTGCCCTTAGCAACTCATAATCCAGCGAAGCCGGCAAGGTTCTTTCTTTTGGTATGGTAGTTATTTCATCCATCAACAGGTACAATCTGCGGGTGAGCTAATCAGGTGTCTGGTATTGGTGTCTTCGTCATAATAGGAAACCAGGATGGACCTGGCGGTTGAGCCCTCAGCTACTTCCACGTCCAGTTCTACCTTTACGCCGAATTCATCGCGTTCTATATAGTGATGCATTTTGAAACAGGTAACGAAATCCACATAGGGGCGTTCTTCAACAAAATTCAAAACCGCACTCTTGTACATTTTGCCTCCGAAGGAAATCTCCCGTTTGTTGTCAAAGGCCCAGGGGCAAAGGAATTGCTCGATTTCCTTGTTAAGTAAATCAAGGTAGAAGGCCTCACTGAGATGTTCATAAAATTTCACTTTAAACTCGAGTTGTATCTCTTCAAATGCCGGGTTCTTGACGTGCAGCTGAACAAAGGGAGAAGTGATGGTCTTCAGGTAGTCAGATATATTTACCAGCCATCCAATGGGCGTGTAAGGTCGGAGAGGATTAACATTGGAGCTGAATTGAAGATTCGGAATGGTAATAATGGAAACATGACCGGGAAAATTTTCACAGAATACATCGTTGCCATTCTCCGGATAGAATCCCGCATGATTGATGCATTTTACTTTGAAAATCTTCTGAAATTTTTCCAGGATGATGTGTTCGTAGTCCCAAATGGTAATGGCTCGCTGCTTATGGCGCAACCTTTCACTCACCCGTACATAGAAGTGCTCGTCGGTTTCGCGCGTTCTTCCGTTGAAGGAATCAAAAGGTTGATCGGTGCTCTTCAGACTGGCATCGCTGACCACCAGTTTTGATATAGATTTCGCAAGGAGCGTTTGCCTGAATTCAATCTGCTTTAGTTTGTCCTGCACCAATTCCACCCTTGAAGCCTGTGCCTGCACGAGTATCAATTTACAAACAGCGTCTGCAAATGGATCTGCTGTAAGCTTGATCCAGTAAGTATTGTCGTCTAAAATTGAATTCCGGCTTGTGCTGTCTGCGGGCAGGGTCAATGTAACGATTCCCGATTGGGTCAGGTTCTCTGTTCGATCTACCAATGCCTCGGACTTAAAGACCTTCCAGTTATTGTTAGCTGATAAATAATACCATTTCAGCTCTTCCATATTTCTAAGTGGATTGGAACTTCCTTCGGCTACCTGGAAAAGTAAATTCAAAACCTGCTTCGGTTCTGCGTTGACGATACCTACAAACAATTCTCCCACACTGGAAAAATCGGGAAGCAGCGAGATCTCGTTTATATTTTCAGTGTCAGGCGAGGGATCAACCAGTGACGCACTCACGCGCTTGAATCCAAATGGGGAGAGCTGTAGCAACAAATCGTTATCCATTTCTGCAGTCGCACTTAACACAATATCTGTTGATGCTTCATAATTTACCGAAAGGGAATTGAGAACGATTTCAACCGGAACGGGCGTTTTGGGCACCGATATAGAATAGGTTTGTGGGTCGTCATCGGTAGATACAATTTTAGTGGCACTCAAGGCCGTACTGATCGCGGCCATATGATTGTCGAGCGAATATGAATCATCACTCAACCTGAGTTGGATGAACCCTTCCAGCGTATTTGCCGTGAGGGTTTCGTTTTTCGTGTAGTCGGGCGGCATGGGCGTAAAATGATTGCCGCCTGAAAAATAAATGGCATGTGCAGCCGTGCTGTTGAAAACACTGAACTGATCCTTGCCCCAAATATTTTGCCTGAGGTAGCTGGAGCTTCCGTCAAAATTCGGACTAGCCGTCTTCCAATTGGTGGATACGACCAGTATATTCAATTTTTTTTGAAAGACTTCTTTGCTACCGATGTACAGGCCGGCGCCACGGCCGGGGAAGTCGCCAAAGGGTTTGAATGGTTTTGACGCGTCAATGGCCCCGCCATCGTGGCTTAGCATCAAATCATGTACGCCGATCACGCCCACATTCACCGTCAGCCGGGTGAGTCGGCCCTTGCTCAATACACTATAAGGAATGGCGCTATTGTTATTCTGGTCGAGATAAATATTCAACACCGGCGTGGTGATTCCCAAATTTTTCGCGTGCGTCTTTTCCAAATAGGGCGCTAAGGCCGGCGCATCGGGTGTCAGCACAATGGTGAAGTTGATCACCGTACCTGCGGCATTGCATTGTACAATTGGAACAGGCGCATCAAGCCATTTTTTTGTTCCTGTATATTGCGCGGTGAAACAATTGAGATCATAAAGCGCGGGAAAATTGAGACCGGGCAGCGGCGCTGCGAATTCGGCGGTGACGCGAATGATGCGTTCACCTTCATTCAGGTAAAGCGTATTGGAAGCGATGGCAAAGCCGAAGACGCCATTTTTGGGCGACTTTGGATTTCCGAAACTAAACCAGCTTTTGTCGGTTGAACTTAATTTGGCCCCTTCGCCATCTTCTGAATTAGCAATCGGGTAAGTCTTTACCAATTCACGTGTCTTCTTAACACTTTGCCAGGATTTCAATGAAGACACGCTCGCCTTATTGAGAACGATATCTTCCGTGAGTTGATAACTGATCTCCTTTCCCGTTACATCTTTGCCACCCTTGAAAAGGATGCCCGATTGGAGACGGTGTTCCAAAACCGGTTTCTGCAATTCAAATACCAGGTGCGCCGAATCGGGTTCGGGCGCCTTATTGATTAATTGCAAAACCTCTTTGTAATAAAAATCAAGATGGCGTTTCGTGTAAGTATTCAGAGCGTCCTGTTCATGTGCAAAAAGTTTCAGCCAGGCCAGGAAAAGCGCCATGTGTGGACTGTGTTGCGGGTAATCCGCGACCGTTTGGTCAAAAAGCTTCGCTGCTTTTATGGACAATGAAGCCACACCATTCAGTAACAATTCAATCTGGGAATTAAAGATGTTGTGATTAACAACATAAATGATCCGCTCGGTAATGCCTGGCACGGCAGGAAGTGTAATGGTGACCAGGGTTGCCGGACCCTGCCAGGGAAGTGAGAGATTCATCCGCGTGAAAGCTTCTTCGGATGTCACTTCTATGGGTGCAGCGGGATCGATTTCGTTCAAGGTGTAATCCAAAAGAGAAAGGCCCTTATACTCGTTAAAATAATTTTCGAGGTTGGCCAGCGGGTCATTTAGTTTGGCTGCAATAAAATGGCTGATCTCATCTTTAAACTCGAATTCACCCGGGAAGAGCTGGAACTGATGGTCGATAAATTTGACGAGAGAGAAAAGCAGGTCGAACAAGTATTTGAATTGTCGCTTTGCATCCGCGTCAGTTGCGCTATTCCTGATTTCATCCAGTAGTAATTTCTTGTAGTTGAGAATCAGGCTGGCGTCTACGCGGGCAAGCGATGCAAGGATGACACTGACGTCAAATTCAATCAGGGGTTGCCAGTTCCCTTTTTCTGTATTGGTTGAATCGAAGTATTTGAGAAAGGCCGCATATCTTTTAGCAAAAAGACTCAGGTCAATCATATCACGCTCATCCACCTTCGCAAAACCGGGCGAAAGCGCGGGAAGCACGCGGTTGACCAGGCTGGTGCCTTCCCTGACTAGCGGATTTTTTTCATGACATGACATGGCTCTTTTTCGATTTAATGGGCAGCGTTGCTTTCTGATTTATAGAATGGATAAACAAAATTGAATCTTGAATTGGTAGATCTAACAGTATAATCAATTGAAATGAGGATGCGCCCGTCCAGTTCACCCGTATCATCCAGGTCAATCCTGTTGACATCTATCCTGGGTTCGTAATAGAGAATTGCTGTTGAGATCAAATCCTTGATATAAGTCTTAAATGTGGTAGTGAGTGGTTCAAAAACCAACTCGTCGAGATTGCAACCATAGTCCGGTCGCATCACGCGTTCTCCCTGCCTGGTGCTGAGTAAAATTTTCAAACTGCTTTCAATGTCAGGTTCGTCGCTCAACATGGCCACCTCGTGTGACGGCTTGATAAAACTGGGAGGAAAACTCCAGCCGGTGCCAAGAAATGATTTTGATATTTCCATTTTTAACCTCCTATGATTACGGTTGGACAAAATCCTACGATCAATCCACCATGCGCTGTGGCATCACCCATTCTTGCGGCAGGTAAGCCGCCAATCAACACGGTTGCTGAACCTACAATGATTACATCCGGCGGACCTGTGCAAACGCACATGTCAGTCAGGCGGGCCGCAGGCAATCCACCAATCAATACGGTGGGTGCGCCTGGCGACATGATTGGACCGCCCACATGTGGCACAACACCAGTTACCATTGGGCAGATATGCATGTCCGTTAGCCTGGCTGCGAATCCCATTTCTTTTGTTTTATGTTTATCATACTCAATTGATCTTTACCAACGAGCCTTTTATTTCCGTGATACCACTACTGTTGACAGAGGTGCTTCCACTTCCGTCAAGGCTAAGCGTGGCATCGGCTTTAATAGAAACCTTTGGAGCGGATATGGACAGTGAAGTCCCTGCTTTGATTTTCAATTCCGTAGCGGATTCAATACTTACACCGCTGCTTTCCATGACTATTTTATTGCCGGTGCCGTCATCAACCGTGATTTTGTTTTCATCATCGTTCAGTTCAAACACACGATTGCCGGGCGTTTCAATCCTTACCCATTTTTTTGAATCATCGAAAATGAGTTTGATGCCCTCCCTGGATACATATCCTTTTTGAGGGTTTTCATCCTTGGGTTCCAGCGGCGCAGATTTCGCACTGCTATGTAACATGCCCAGTATGACCGGATTTTTAGGATCGTCATTCATAAAGCCCACCAGTACCTCATCATTTTTTTCAGGTCTGAAAAAAGTTCCTCTCTTGTCGCCTGCGTCCAGGGTGGAGACTCTTGCATAAATGCCATCGTCCTGGTCGTTCACGAGGGGCAACCGAATTTTCACGCGATATTGACCGTTACTGTCTGTGATGCCCGTCACAATTCCAATTTGAAGCCCGTGAATGGAAGAGGCTTGCCCGGTGCCTGAAGCCGCATGTGAAGGATTGGTTTGCTCGGCGAAAAATTGTTCCTGCCATCCCAGCGTGGCTTCTGTAATCCAATCTCCGTCTGCGAATTCATGATGCGTGGCAGAGACGAAGGCCTTGCCGTTGAAATTCTTTCCGAGTCCGTTAAGTGTTATAAAATCGCCCGGTGCGGCGGTTGTCACGCCCTGGTATTTTACTTTGGCCTTTATTTTAGAAAGATCCTGGCGCAATTTTCTTGCGTTGGCGATGGCCTGCGTTTCTTCCTGGCTCAGGCTTGCAGAGGTTCTCATCTCGAGGGGCTGGTCGTTAACGGCTGCCAGATCGGTTCTTTTAAAGGCGCCTTCCTCCGGCGGATTTTGGTCCTCACTCTCTGTGCTTTGCACTTTTTGATTTTGGAAATCCCAACTGAGTGTTTTCACAGCCGACGTTTGCGTTCGCGCGTCCATGTCTGCATGAAATTCCAGGATATTTGCTCCATAGGTGAGGTCCAGTTTAGCATCGTCATCCAGTTTCGGTTTTTTTACTGTCACCTGTCCGTTCCTGATGACGCAAATCATTCCATTCACGTCCAGCCGGCTGATCATATAGTCCCAGTCGGTAATATTTGATTGCAGCAATTGTTCATGCTTGCTCTTCAGGTCTTCAACGTCTTTATCGTCAATTTTGTGATCGTCCAGTAGCCGGCCCACCACATCGCTATCAGTGATGTCATTGAAATGCCGGTTACCCTTGTTAATCGTCATTTTCACCGTTTCGTCCTTGCATTCCAGGTTCAATTCTGCACAATTGTTCGAGACTTTGTGCGTGTTGGTGATGATCATGCCCTTGAACACGATATCTTTTTCGTTATGGTAACCAAACTGTATTTCAATTTTTTTCCCGGGAAGAAAATCACCCGTATCGCTGATCTCGAATTTTTCCTTGTTGGGCTCACCATCCAGCAGGATTAAACTGGCAGTTGGGATCTTGTTGATTTCATTGATGATTGAAACCGAGGCCAGCTGGTATTTCCTGTCAATTTCATTGCCTTCCACCAAAACGGTGCAGCTCACGAGATCGGGATTTTGCCTGGTTGGTATGGTTCTGGTTGCGGTGGCCATTGTTTTTAAACTGTGGGAGGAAAGAAAATCTTTGATCCGGTTTTGATGCTTCTGAATCCATCCAGTTTGTTGAATTCGGCTACATCGAGGTAATATTTTTTATCGTTGTAGATCTTTTTTGTCATCAGTGGTAGCTTATCCGTTGCCGTTACAATCCTTTCATGCGTGATATCCGGGCTCATTGCATTTTCCATGGCCACGCGAAGGTTTTCTTCCACAGTTCCCTTGAAGGCGCATTTGGCCACGGCGCGGATGGGTGTGCCATCGGGTTTGAAAAGCTTGAATTCAATGTCCATGGAAGTGAGTACGCCCTTGAATAGCAAAGTGCCCCAGTGGATCTTCAGGTAATAGGGCCTGTGTATATTTCCCTGGTATTGCAGGACTTTATGCCGGAAGTCGTCCAACTGGTCTGCTACAGACGTGTTTGGCGGTATGTGTATGTTGGTGATGACACCCGTGCCGTCAAAAAGAAAGTCGAAGTTGAATTCCTGGGGTGGCATTTTGTTGAATTTCAATGCCACGCCGGATGTGCCAGGGGCCTGCGTTTCGCAGAATTCTATCTTGTATTTGTAAGCGTAGGTTTCGGGATTGATCAGGGCATAGAAGGGTGGCCCCACCACATTGTTGTATTCCTGGTCGCTGTAGGCGAGGAGATATAGCTTTTCAAGTTGAGAAAGATCAAAGGCCATCAGCGTTCATTTTTTTGGTTGAGCGTTTTTATGACTTTGTCGGTTATTTCTTTGACCAATTCCTTTTTCATTTTTGCCAGGTCCTCCTGCTTAACGCAATCGGTATTGTCTTTCCTGGTCTCGCTCACGATGGCTTTGATAACAAGCTCCCTGATTTCTATCGGCATGATCAATTCGTTTGAACGTTATGGTTAGTTTGAAGGAATGACGTTGAAATATCGGTAACCCAGCGTAACGGACTCCACCACGATGGTATTGTCGGTTGCGTTGAAACCCGAGACCGACCATTTCTTCGGAATAGCATTGACAACATACCAGGTCATGACCGGCGTGTGCTGTTCATTTAACAGCGAGATGGTAACGTTAGCCGGCGCGAAATTGAAATTTTCAAGTGCGTCGCGGCACCAGGTGATGAGTGGCGATCCAATGAACATCCCCCTTTTCAGCGTGATGTCTGAATAGCGTGTTCGTTTGGGCAGTTGCCAGGTAAACCTGTTCTGCCCACCCTCCGTAAAATTTTCCATTTCCATTTCAGCCTCCAGTCCGGACACTTCCTGGAACCTGGTATCCTCTGCGTTTGCAGGACTCAATTCAAACTTGACGAGGAAATGAAATCCAACGGGTGGATACCTGCTCATCATCCTTCATTTTGGATTGTCAAACCTTCGTGCGCGATCTCCACTGTTTCAATCGCCACTTCGTTTCCGTCCGCTTTGAGGTCAGTGGACTGCACTTTCACAGGAAATGCATTCTTCACTTTCCATACCACAACGGGCTCATGATTCTCATTGAGCAACGATATCACCAGGTCCCGACGTTCGATGGTATTGAGCGAAATTGTATTGAACCATTTGTAAAAGTCATTGTCGCCCCTGAATGTGCCACGCTTGAGTGTGACATTCGAAAATTTCTGCATGCCGGGCATTTTTATTTTATGGAATTCCGGGCTGGAACCTTCACGGTATTCGATAACGTCGGTTGAAACATCAAGTCCGGATACTTCCGTGAATCCGATCTTGGAGCCGCCCCATTCTACCTGGAAGTGAAATTTTGGAATTGGGTATTGTGCCATTTGAAAGATGTTTTATGGATGAATGATTGAATGGTTGACTAGCTTTCCTGAAGTTTGTGCATGAAACGAAGAATGATGAATTCTGCCGGCCGAACGGCAGCCATGCCGATTTCCACGATGAGTTTCCCATCCAGAATGTCTTGTGCAGTCATGGTTTGACCCAATCCGCATTTTACAAAAAAGGCGTGCTCCGGCTTTGCGCCTGCCAATGCGCCTTCTCTCCACAACAGGGTGAGATAGTTTTCGATCATGGCCCTGATCTTGGTCCAGGTGTTTGCATCGTTGGGTTCGAATACGAATTGTGCGGTTGCTTTTTTTGCTGATTCTTCAACCATGATGAAGAAACGTCGAACAGGAATATATTTCCATTCGGCACTATTCCCATCCAGCGTTCTCGCGCCCCAAACGAGAATGCCTTTGCCATTAAATGCTCGAATGGCATTTACGGATTTGCCTGCCGTCGTATCGATATTCATGGTTGCTTGTTCAGCGTCTGTTACATTGTCAACCAAATCGTAGATGCTTCTCACACCCACGTTCGCGGGCGCTTTCCAAACGCCCCGGTCTGCGTCCACACTCGCATAAATGCCTGCAATAGCTGGAGATGGGGGAAGTACAACTTTCAATTTTCTTATTGCATCCTTCGCTGCGTTATATGCTGCTCCTTCCGTGGCCTTAAAGGTGTCGAGTTTCGCAGTCGCTACCGGCGCTCCATCTTTTGTTATTTTGAGATCAACCTTGGTTTCATCATAGTCGTATTCGTAGAGCGTTTTCAGGTCGGGATAATACGCTGCGCCATAATTGAAATGGCCAGCTAGTTCCGGAGCGGCTCTGAATGCCGTCATGCTCAGGTCGGTGGTGGCCAGTTGTTCGTGAACGTCCAGAATAGTGAATCTGTCACCCAGATTGAAACACTGGTCCATTGCTTCCTGCATCAACTTGTAGTGGTCGGAGGGAGAGAGGTATTTTCCTTCCGGAACCACAAACAGCGTCGGCTCATCAAATGCCTCCACTGCTTTTACACCTTTTTCAAGGTCTCCAAAGGCAACCGCTGTGGTCGTTTTTTCTACAGATACGATATAGCACGGGCCACCGCCATTGTCAAAATAAAGGCGCATACTATAATAGAGGTTGTGCTGGTTAGGATCAGCAGTAAATTTGGCAATTGCACTGCTCACGCCAGTTGTGGAACTGAGGATGACAGCAACTTCTATTTTCGTTTCCAAGTCTACCGTTCCAAAATATTGTTCATATTCTTTGAGGTTATAAATTTTCGTCGGTTTAAGTTTTAAAGGATTCCCGTCTGCGTCTTTGGCATCTTGCGTATACCCAATAAACGCGGGAATAGCGGTGGCTACCTGGGCCACGGAAGGGGGAAGGACCGAGATTTCATTTACATATACGCCCGGGGTTGCGATGGCTGATTCATTCATGGCAGTTGTGTTTAGATGTTATGAGATCTTAATTATTTAATGCGTTTGAAAGCGATAATGAAGGAGGGTGCGGGATCGAAAAGCCGATCAGTGCCGTCAAATATTTCATACTTGGGATCGATGGCGCCCGTCTTCACAATGTCAATCACTGCCAGGCAAGGTTCGTCAGCTTTGACAGTTGTATTGTCTGCCAGGTCGTCATTGTTCACGACAGGTTCATTATTATTCACTGCGTCTAACGGCAACCAGTAATCGACATTAGATAACGATATGCCGTCTGCGGCCAACACGTCCCTTTTTGTGGTGTAATAGGTTGAACTGTCCTGCACCAGTGTGCCTGCGCTGTAGTCTCTTGCCGTTGAATAGAAATCCACGGCATTGAATAGCCAAACATTGTTTGGGATCTGGTGATTGATGGTATTGGTGAACTGATAAGTTTTGCTTTTGCCCGCCCCTACGATATAAGTGTGAGACAGAAAATTCGCGCTGCCTTTCACCAAAAACCTCAATTTGAATCCAGTGGGCAACTTGATAAATGGAATACGGGGTTTTTTATTTGGCGGATTGGCAGGCGAGGTTTGCATGAAACATACCAACCTGTTGCTGTCCCATCTGAGTAGAAGCTGGTAGTTCATCATTGTGGTGGCGGTCTCCTTGTCGGGCGTAATTTGCAACTCCCGCCAAATGAATTTTTCGTTGGCGTTTTCGAACGAAGGATGATCGAAGCGAATGCTGAACAATTCCGAGAAAACCATCGTGATCTTCTCGCCCGTCAATTTGATGGGGGACACTCCCATAATATTGCTTTAAAAATCCAGTTCAATTTCTTTGATAACCTGGCCTTCGGGCTTATCATCTAAGCGGTCTATGGTCACCATTCGCAAACGATATACGACCGAAGGAAAATATCGACCACCCAGCACCGACCATATTTCGTGCAACTGTTGCAGGTTCAAACTCACCATTTCAATCGTCAGTTTTTCTATCTCGGGGAATGGCACCAGGGCCAGTGTATTGGATGCATCGAAAACGCACTTGTGCTGAAACACACCAATAACCTGTTGCAAATCCTGTAATGCAAGCTGGTAGCCTCCTGCGCGCCTTACAGAAGTGATCAGCAGTGTTAGATTGAGGTGAATCGCGGGATTCTTGAATATGACAGTTGTAGAATCTTTTCTTACATAATTCCGTGGATCCCGCGAAATCCTGTTTTCCTCAATGTTGATCAGTGAAATCACGACATTTGCGTTGACACCATTATTGTTGGGATCACTGACAATTTCGCTGATGTTGCCAAGTTCAGCAGACACGCCGCCGGCAACCAATTCCTGGCGAATAATATCGATGGCAGGAAAGATCACGTCGATTACATGAAAACGATTCAACCTTCCTCTCCGGGAGGGAGTTCAGTAAAGTCTAAGTAAATTCAGGATCGAAATTTTGTGAAAAAGGGTATGGAGCTAATCAGATATGTATCCCTTTTCTTAGGTAATCCAAGGTATGACTTCGTTGAACTTTCACCAATACCCGCTTTGTGGAATTTTTTCTTTTCGTTACCTTACCTCAACAATTCTTCACCTCTTAATTCATCAACCTCATGGCAGAAACAGCAACAACCAGGAAACAGACCGCGCTAGGTGATGTGGCGGCAAGACAACTAGCGATTGCAACGCGTACTGTTCCCCAAATGATCACCATTTCGCCGAGATGGCTCACACATTTATTGAGCTGGATACCTGTGGAATCAGGCGTATACCGGCTTAATAAGGTAAAAGATGCCGACAGTGTTGAAGTTGATTGCTCGGCAAGAGATGAGCGCATCCTTCCGCAAACTTTCGTTGACTATGTTGAAAAACCGCGCGAATACAATCTGACAGCGGTTAACACGGTGGTGGATGTACATACCCGCGTGTCGGATCTCTATAGCAAACCATATAATCAGATCAGCGAGCAATTGAGGCTCACCATCGAAACCGTCAAGGAACGCCAGGAAGGCGAACTGATTAATAATAAGGAATACGGATTGCTGCACAGTGTTGTGGCTTCTCAAAGGATAAAAACCAGGACCGGTGCACCCACGCCCGATGATCTCGATGAACTCATCACGAAAGTGTGGAAGGAACCGGGATTCTTTCTTACACATCCCCAGGCGATCGCTGCTTTTGGTCGCGAATGCACACGCAGGGGCGTACCGCCGCCAACTGTTAATTTATTTGGTTCACCATTTTTGACCTGGCGCGGACTTCCACTTATTCCATCTGACAAAATTCCGGTCGAGAAAAATATGACTAAGATGCTGCTGATCCGTACCGGGGAAGCAAGGCAGGGCGTGGTAGGATTATATCAACCCAATTTGCCCGGAGAACAATCACCCGGACTATCAGTGAGATTCATGGGCATTAACGAACGTGCCATCGCTTCTTACCTGGTTTCCTTGTATTGCTCACTCGCAGTATTGGTTGACGACGCCATCGCCGTGCTGGACGATATACAAATTGATAAATATCATGAGTACAAATAATGGTTTGCCCAACGGCTGGCCCGACGAAGCCTCGCTTGAAAATCTGGCGAATGCTTTCTTTAAGGCCGCGCCAGGACAGGAGCCAAAATTTCCGAATCCTTCAGACTTCGATCATCTCCCGATGACGGAAGACGGGGGAAGCCATATCCTACCCCAGGATCAATATTCTTTCATGTCGAATGGGATGCCTACACATCATCTGCAGCAAGGTCAGCAGGGTGTTACGAGATCTTCCACCGAGATTCCAAATGTGCCCATGCCGGGGTCCGGAAACATACCCGCTTCTGTTGCAGGAAGTGGAATTTCGCCTTCTGCAATTAATCAACCAGGATCATTTAGCATCGACAATCCGCCAACGAGTTTGCCTGATCCAAATTCTACCGATGGAAGAGTGCCTTCTTCAGTTGCTGGAAGTGGCATTTCACCATCGGCGGCATCGGGTGCAGGAATTCAACCCCAGCAGCCGCAATCAGCCATTCCCACTGTTCCCAGTCCGGGCTCGGGAAATATTCCGGCATCGGTTGCCGGAAGCGGAATTTCTCCCTCAGCCATTCACCATCCCGGCGCATTCAATATTGATGATCCACAAACCAGTTTGCCCGATCCGCATTTCACAAGGCAACAACAAGCACAAAAGGGTTCATCATCGTCGCCATTGTCGATTACGAAACCATTTTCGCTGGATCAATTTCCTTATTTCGGAGAAGCAGCCATTGGCAAAGACATGCAGGAGGTGCTTTCTTATATTCCAATGAGCCATGTTGGTGAATTCTCACAGATCCCTGATCCCGGTTCGTATTATTTTCTGGCGGAGAGTTGGATGGGTGAAAAGCCGTTTACTGCTCGGCAGCCTTCGGTTAAGCCTGCACCGGGAGGAATGCCTCGCGCGCCTTTCGATGTGAATCATATCAGGAATGATTTTCCCATTTTTCGCGAACGCGTGAATGGCAAACCCCTTATCTGGCTCGATAACGCTGCGACGACGCAAAAGCCGAAGTCGGTTATCGACAGGGTTTCCTATTTCTATGAGCACGAGAATTCAAATATTCATAGGGCCGCTCACGAACTGGCGGCACGCGCCACGGACGCGTATGAGGATGCGAGAAAAAAGATTCAGCATTTCTTAAATGCGCGTTCACCCAAAGAAATTGTTTTTGTTCGCGGCACCACGGAAGCCATCAACCTGGTTGCGAAATCCTGGGGAGAACAAAACCTGGTACCGGGCGACGAGATCATCATCACTCACCTCGAACATCATGCGAATATTGTTCCCTGGTATCAATTGGCCAAAAAGAACGGACTTCGCTTACGTGTCATTCCTGTGGATGATACCGGGCAGGTGTTGTTGGATGAATACGCAAAGCTTTTGAATCCGAAGACCAAACTGGTTTCTTTTACACAGGTTTCGAATGCGCTCGGGACAGTCACACCGGCCAAGGTGATCATTGAGATGGCAAAGGCTGCAGGCGCCAAGGTTCTGCTGGATGGAGCGCAGTCGGTTTCGCATATGCGCGCAGACGTCCAGGCGCTGGACTGCGACTGGTTTGTATTTTCCGGCCATAAGATTTTTGCGCCAACCGGGATCGGCGTTTTGTATGGAAAGGAAGATTTGCTTAATGCCACCGAGCCCTGGCAGGGTGGGGGGAACATGATCGAAGACGTTACGTTTGAGCATGTCCGTTATCAAAAGACCCCCGCACGTTACGAGGCAGGAACAGGAAACATTGCCGATGCCGTAGGACTCGGTGCGGCGATTGATTATGTGATGAAGTTGGGCATCGAATTCATTGAACAATACGAACATTTTCTGCTGCAATACGCCATCGAAAAATTAAAATTCGTACCGGGATTAAAATTTATTGGCATGCCACATCATCGGGCAGGTGTTATTTCTTTGATCATGGAGGGCTATAAAACTGAAGAAGTGGGTGCCGCTCTCAACCAGGATGGCATTGCCGTTCGTTCTGGTCATCATTGTGCACAGCCCATTCTTCGCAGGTTCGGAGTGGAAACCTCTGTTCGTCCATCCATTGCGCTATACAATTCCTGTAGTGATATTGATGCGTTGGTAGATTCCCTTATAAAGTTGAAAAAATAAGCGGGCACCCCATGCAACAGGGAGAATTTCATGACGTCTTTATTTGTGATCCGCCGCAGGCGGGTTAATAAACCAAGACAACATGTTCCGCAATTACCTGAAAATCGCCTGGCGTAATTTCAAGCGAGATCGCCAGTTTACTTTTCTCAATCTATTTGGACTTTTTACCGGACTTGCCTGCACCCTTTTAATATGGCTTTGGGTACATGATGAACAAGCGGTCGATAAATTCAATCAAAATGATTCCCGCTTGTACCAGGTATTACTGAACTGGGATGACGGAAAATCAATCTCAACTTTTGATGCGACACCGGGTCTGTTAGCCACCTCACTAAGGGCCGAATACCCGGAAATTCAATATTCCGCCTCCGTTATTCCCTCATCCTGGTTTGACAAGCCGGGTATCATTTCCTTTGGCGACAAGCACATAAATGCCGCTGCGCAATTTGCCGGCAGAGATTACTTTTCAATTTTTTCGATTCCCATCATCAGGGGTAACGAACGGTCGATGGGCGACATGCATTCCGTGTTCTTATCGCGCGGCCTCTCTGAGAAATTATTTGGTTCAACCGACGTGCTGGGAAAAGCGATAACCTGGGATCAGAAGGATTTTAGCGGGCCCTATACCATCGCCGGCGTATTTGAAAACCCGCCAACAAACAGCACTGTTAGTTTTGACATTCTTTTCAATTATGATTTGTTCCTGCTGGCGAATCCGAAATTGCAGAAATGGAGCAATAACGACCCGGTAAGTTTTGTAGTGTTGAAAAATGATGTTGACCCGGTTCGGTTCAATAGTAAGATAGCGGATTATTTGAAGACAAAGGATCAAAACGCTAAGGCTACGATCTTACTTCAGAGATTTTCCGACAGGTATCTTTACAACCACTACGAAAATGGTGTGCCGTCTGGTGGCAGGATTGAGTATTTGCGCCTATTTTCGATGATAGCAATTTTTATTTTGGTTATCGCCTGCATCAATTTTATGAACCTGGCTACGGCCAGGGCATCGCGCAGAATGAAAGAGGTTGGAATTAAGAAGATATTGGGAGCGAGCAGGTTCACCTTAATTGCTCAACACATCTGCGAATCACTTGTGATGAGTTTTGCAGCTTTGATCGTTGCGGTCCTGGCTGTGCTTGTCCTGTTGCCTTCCTTTAATTCAATTGTTGGGAAGCAGATTGTTTTCCACCCTGATTGGGACACTATTGTAGCCGGACTATCAGTGGCGACCATCGCTGGTTTGCTCGCAGGCAGTTACCCCGCCCTCTATCTTACAAGATTCAATTCAGCGTCCATTCTTAGAGGACGGTGGGTTGCGGGCATTTCTCAACAGTGGGTAAGGAAAAGCCTTGTCGTTTTTCAATTCACCATATCCGCCATTTTTATCGTCGCCGTTTTGGTCGTGTACCAACAGATGCAGTATGTGCAAACAAAAAACCTGGGATATCATCGCGACCATATTGTCTATTTTGAAAAAGGAGGGATGACAACTCAAGATGCTCCGGCGAATTACGAATCAGGAATGGCAGGATTCATTGCAGAAATTCAAAAGATTCCGGGCGTAAAGAGCGCTGCTAATTTCAGACATAATATTATCAGTCGCGAAGGCGGCACCACGGATTTGAGTTGGGAAGGCAAGGATCCCACATCGAAAATCAACTTCACAGACATTGCGGCGGGATATGGCTTTGTTGAGACCCTGGGCATCGAAATGAAAGCCGGCCGAAGTTTTTCAGCGTCATACCCGGCTGAGAAATCGAAAATTGTCTTCAACGAAGCCGCTATCCGGGTCATGGGGTTGAAGGACCCTGTTGGAAAGACTGTGCATCTTTGGGGTGAAGACCGGCAGATCATTGGCGTCATGAAAGACTTCAATTTTGAATCGCTTCACGAGAATTTGAAGCCCTGTTTTCTGGATTTGCTGGTAAATGAAAGGGCGTCAAAAATCATGGTCAGGATCGAAGCCGGGAAAGAAAAAGAAACCATTAAAAAACTTTCAGATCTCTACAGGCAATTCAATCCCGGATTCTCATTTGACTATCGTTTTTTGGACGAGGATTTCCAGGCTCTTTATGCCGCCGAAAATCGCGTTTCCCAATTGTCGAAATATTTCGCGTTGATGGCGATCATCATTTCCTCGCTTGGATTATTCGGCCTTGCTTCATTCACGGCTCAACGCAGGAAAAAGGAGATGGGCATTCGCAAAGTAATTGGAGCGAAAGCTCATCAGATCGCCATTTTGCTGGGTAGAGATTATTTGAAACCAGTCATCATCGCGATGGTGGTTGCTTTTCCGATCGCCTGGTTGTTGATGAATCAATGGTTGAGCGGATTTGCTTATCACGTAAAACTTGAACCCCTGTGGTTTCTACTTGCCACTGCCACTTTAATGGGAATCAGTTTGTTTACTGTTAGTTTCCAATCCATCAAAACAGCGATGGTTGATCCGGCTGAGACCTTGCGATCTGAATGATCCTGGAGCTTCTTAGGTGAATGACACGCATCGCAAACATTCGTGAGAAACAGGTATTCTCCCCGTTTTACCAACACGGAATCAAATGCAGGTTTCGCGATGATAACCTTCTCCGATAAGTTATACTGGCAGGCTACATAAAAAGTCCCCAATAAAAGGGTGAGCAAAGCCGAAATTAATATGGTCCGTTTCATAATCTGGTGGTTTAAATCCGGCACCAAATTATGTCAGGTTGTTACTGTGGGCAATTGGTGGGTGAATGAATTGAGGATGTTGGGTGATGGGTTGATTGGGTTGATTAGGTTGATTGGGTTTCCACCTAATCAACCCAATCAACTACTTCTTATACTCATACTGATACTCCACCCTCCCGATAAGCTGTTTCTGTTTGTTGCTGCAGGTTTCTTTGGCTTTCAATCCCTTCTCGTTATAGGTATATTGCCAGGTAAAATAATCGATCCCGCCGCCCTGAACATTAACCATCTGGCTTAGACGGTTCTCCCCATCATACTCGAACATATAGTCAGGCAGCAATTTCCTGGCGCGTGCATTGTACCTCACGACATCGGTCATGCGATTCTTGTCGTCGTAGTAGTAATACACTTTGTCCTGGGAGCTATTTCGCCAAAATGACTCTTCTTCCGCAATGTTTCCTTTTTCATCATAGGTAAATTTTACGATGCTGGTGTCATTGCCGTTCTTGACCTTCAACATCCTCTCCGGTTGCCCCTTACTGTTATAGAACCATTGGTGGTCCTCTGTTTCCCTTACCTTATCGCCGTATCCGGCAGAACTGGTTCCAATTGAACTCAGGCGGCCTGTTGAATCAAATTTGTAGTCATAAACGACCACGGATTCCTTACTGCTGTCGACCGATTTATAAATTAATCCCTGGAAATTGTAATATGCGGTGAGCAAAGATTCACCTGTAATAGGTGCATTGGAATAAGTTTTAACCTGGCTATAGGTGTTATTGTAGGTCTGGTTGCAAATAAAGTCTTCCGTGGGCCGGCCATCTGCCTCGAAGCTTTGCAGGTTAACGCGCGTTACCTTGGCCGTTTTGGCAAGCTTGAATTGCTCCAGGTTGTACTGGCTGATCAATATATCCTTGTAATAATATTGAGCTTTCAGCTCGGAAGGAACAAAAGGGCTAAGGAGGAATAACAGGGATACCAGTGGTTTCATACGATGGAATATGCGCAAATTTAATTTAAAACAGCTAACGTTTGGAACCGGTCTTATCATATTCGCAAAGCCGGATTTGTTCTATTTTTATCAAAAATCAGTTTGTCGCACAAGCCTGAAAGAAAAGAGAAGAACTGCCTTAACTGCGGGACAGAGGTTCAAGGGCCCTATTGCCAGGTGTGCGGCCAGGAAAATACGGAGCCAAAGGAGAACATTTGGGGCCTTATCACGCATTTTTTTTACGACTTTACCCATTTCGATGGCAAGTTTTTCTCCACGCTGAAATACCTGCTTTTCCGGCCTGGTTTTCTCACGTCTGAGTATTTGAGAGGTCGCCGTGCCAGCTACCTGCATCCGGTCAGGATGTATATTTTTACGGCGGCCTTCTTTTTTGTTATTTTCTTCAATTTTATGAGTCCTGTTCACGATGTTGACGCGATACTAAACAGCAGGAGCCCGGATCAGAAAATTGTGGAGCTGTTAAAGACGAAGCAGGAATTGGAGGATAAAAAGAACGAAACGGGGGATACGGTTTTGACTGCAGCAATTCAAAGAGGCCAGGCGAAAATTGATGAGCAGGTGAATGTTGAACGAAGAAAATCGGATTCCCTTAGACAAAAGAAGACCCAGGATTCACTTCATGCGATATTGGACAAAGACTCAGCGCGCGACGAATCGAAAAAATCGGGTGGGTTTCGGTTCAGTGTTGGGCGTCAAAATAACAACGGGATCCATATCGATACATCAGGCAGCAACGTTGGAAAGATGGAATATCCCAGCGTTGAGGCTTATGACGTGATACAGGCCGAATTGCCGGAAGACAGAAGGGACGGGTTTTTTAACCACCTGGTGTCGCGGAAGCTGATTTATTTTGAAGAAAAATCAAACAGTGAGAGCATTACGCTGATGAGAACCATTTTGGAGAAATTCATTCATTACTTTCCTCAGATTTTTTTCATTTCATTGCCCCTGTTTGCCCTTATCCTGAAATTACTTTATGTGAGGAAAAAGCAATTTTTTTATGAGGATCACGCGATCTTTGCGATCCACCTATATTGCGCAAGTTTCGTGATCATCCTTTTGCGGTATATAATTTCGGCGATCAATGAGCCTTTGGATTGGATGCCGCTCAGAATAATTTCGGTCCTCGTTGTACTTTCAGCTTTCTTTTATGAATACAAGGCCATGCGGAATTTTTACAAGCAGGGCAAATTTAAAACCATTATGAAATGGATGCTGCTGAACGTTCTCGCTTTCCTGATGATCGCGATACTGATGGGCGGGTTTCTTATTTTTTCAGCCATCCAGACTTAATCATGAATTATGAACAATGCCAGCAGTCAGTTTGAACGTCTCGTGAGAATCATGAATGAGTTGCGCGACCAGTGTCCCTGGGACAGGAAGCAAACCATCCAAAGCCTTCGCCAGCTAACGCTCGAAGAGACCTATGAACTCGCGGACGCCATTACCGGGAAGGATTGGGCCGCCATTAAAGAGGAATTGGGTGATCTACTCCTCCATATCGTGTTCTATGCTAAAATAGGAACCGAGGAAAATGCGTTTACCCTGGAAGAAATGATCAGGGGCATCTGTGAGAAACTTATTGCCCGGCACCCTCATATTTATGGAGATGTTAAAGTTAAAGACGATGAGGAAGTCAAAAAGAACTGGGAAAGCCTCAAGATCATGGAGGGTAAGAAGTCGGTTTTGGGTGGCGTGCCCAGAACGCTGCCCGCGACAGTAAAGGCCATGCGGTTGCAGGAAAAAGCCAAACAGGTTGGCTTCGAATGGGACCACCGGGAGCAGGTTTGGGACAAAGTGAAGGAAGAAATGGAAGAGTTGCAGGAGGCTGTAGCCTCAGCCGATGAAACTAAAATAGAAGAGGAATATGGCGACCTGATTTTTTCATTGATCAACTATGCACGATTTTTGCATATTGATGCCGAGAACGCCCTTGAACTCACCAACAAAAAATTCATTTCACGATTCAACCAAATGGAGGCTGCCGTTTTACAGGAAGGCAGGGATCTGACTGCCATGAGCCTCGATGAAATGGACGCGATCTGGAACAAAATAAAGCAGCAAAATAGACAAGCTTGAGACAGTTTGTACGCGATATATTTTACAAGAATGGGTACATGCTGATTGCAGCCGCATGGCTGTTCACGCTGTCATTTGTGTTTAGTAATTACTGGTCGTTCACGTCTTCACCGAACGGCGTCAGCAAATCCATCGAAAAATACGTTCAGCACCAGGAAAAGAGTTTCGACGACCTGATCAAAGACACGGTTTTTTTGAAAAAACTCAGCAGTGGCACAGAGTCTGAGGCCGATTTGGATGATCTTACCGACAGGAAATACGGTTTCTTTCTTTACAGCAGAAATGCTTCCGGCGACCTCAGGTTGAATTTCTGGAATACCCAATTTACCGAACCTGCAGAGGAAATGTTATTCAGGGCCGACGGGAATTACATGGTAAAGCAGCCAAATGGCATATTTGAACTTGTCAAAAAAGATGTTTTTCTGAACGGTTCCAAGGCCGTCATGATCGCCCTGATCCCCGTAAAATGGCAGTACTTCATCGAAAATGAATACCTCCAGAACAATTTTGTTGATCATCGCAACGTAGACCGGAACTACAATATGTCGTTTGAGCCTACGGGTTATCCCGTGAACAGCTTTTCGGGTAAGACGCTGTTCTATATGGCCCAGAAAACGAGTGGCACCATTTACAGCAACGACTGGATTACACTCCTGCTTAGGATGGTGGGATCGTTGATGGTATTATTTTTTATCCAAACCATCGCCATTCATATCTCGCGGGCGAAGGGCGCCGGGTGGTCCATCCTTTTCCTTGGATTGATGATCATCGGATTAAGGGCATTGAGTTATTTCGCACCTCTTCCCATTAATTTCAAACAATTCGACCTGTTTCATCCTGATATCTATGGTTCCAGCATCATACTTGGGTCACTCGGCGACCTGCTTATCAACGCACTGTTGTTCTTCTGGCTGATTCTTTTCACGCGCATGCAGCTGATCCAGCAGGACGTGCATATTTTCGTTCGGAACAAATCCCTGAGATGGCTGATTGCCGTTGTGCTCGTTGGATTTCTCGTGCTGTCTACCCTGATATCAGGGCACGTGATCAGGAGCCTGGTTGCGGATTCACAGATTTCATTTGATGTTACGAATTTCTTCAGCCTGAATATTTATAGCGTCTTTGGCTTCATCGTGCTTTGTTGCGTTTCGATGGGATATTTTATGTTATCGCAGATCCTTTTCAAATTCATCAATGATACGACCGATGCTACGTACCTGATCAAATTGTTGATTATTTCATTTTTCGGACTTATTGTCCTTTCCCTGCGCATCAATTATCCGTTGGTAAAATTTGAACTGTTCCTGCTTATATGGTTGCTCGTCTATACGTGGATGATGTCGCCCAGCCGGCTCAAACATCGTTGGGTGGTTTTCAGTTCGGGCAACGCTTTATTCTGGCTCTTTATATTTTCCGTGTCCATTTCCATTATCATCATTTTTGAGAACAGGGCAAAGGAATTGGAAGTAAGAAAGCGTGTGGCTGAAAAGCTATCCCAGCAAAGTGATCCCACTAATGAACGTATCCTCAGTATGTCATTGCAGGGATTCGGAACTGAGTTCTTTGCCTCTAATTTCAAAAGGCTCAGGAATGATTCCGCCAGCCACCAAATCAAGGACAGCCTGATCAACAGCAATTTCTTCGCTTACCTGAATAAATACGACACCCGCTTATTCATTTACGACGCCATTCAACGGCCACTGTCAGGATTCGAATCACTGAGTTATGATTCCTTAAACACCATTCACACCATCCAGGGGAAAAAGACGACGGTGGAAGGTTTGCGCTTCTATGAAACGGCGATGGATCTGTTCAAATACATTTACAAAAAAACCATCGTAGATACCGCGGGTGCAACAATGGGTTACCTTTTTATGCTTGCTGAGCCCAAGCATTACAAGAGCGAGGCGCTTTACCCGGAACTGTTCAGGAAGTCGGAAGATTTTTCTTTTGAGCGATCTTTCAGCTATGCATACGCGGTGTACAACCAGGGGCAGTTGTCTACGCATATTAATGATTATCCCTTCCCCACCACGCTTAACAGGGACGAAATTCCACCACAGGAAACTAAAATCATCAATCGGAACGGGTTCAGCGAACTCTGGTACAAGCCCAGCGACCAGAAAATCATCGTGATCACTAAGAAAAGCAACATGGTGTTGGAGGCGATGACCTTGTTTGCCTACTTGTTTTGCGCCTTTTTGTTCCTGGTGGGTATATTCCAAATCGCCAGCCTTATTGTGAGATCCGGATTGCGATGGAGCAGTCTCCGTCTGCTCTGGCAACTCAATATCAGGGCGCAGATTTATAGCACCACCATTTTCATCAGCGTTTTCTCTTTCATCGTGATCGGCGCCGCCACCATCATCTTTTTCATCAACCGCTACGACAACAACAATCGCGACCGGCTCAGCAGAACCATACAGGTGATGGCAAACGAGGTGAATAACAAAGTTGATGAACAGGCCATGATGGATGATGTGCTGGCGGCATACGATTCCGTTTCCCACGAAAAACTGAGTAAGACCATTGACGATGTATCGGAGGTGCACAATGCCGATATCAATCTGTATAATCCGCGTGGCGAGTTACAAATTACTTCACATCCCCTGGTCTATAACCGCGGTGTGCTGAGCAGGAAGATGGAACCGCGTGCATTTTATTACCTGGACAGGCTTCGCAAGATCCAACACGTACAGAAGGAAAAATCGGGGAAATTGGAGTACCTGAGCATTTATGTGCCGGTTCAGGATAAACACCACAAGACTTACGGCTACCTTAATATTCCATATTTCTCTTCCCAGATTGACTTAAAACAGGAGATCTCGAATTTCCTTGTGACCATCATCAACCTCAATGCCTTCATCTTCCTGATTGGTGGCGTGATAGCTGTAGTGATTACAAACAGGATCACGGATTCGTTCTCATTGATCGGCGAAAAGATGAGGGAGGTGAACCTGGGCAAGCACAACGAAGAAATTATGTGGAAACGAAATGACGAGATCGGAGGCCTGGTGAAAGAATACAATAAGATGGTGAAGAAACTCGAGGGCAGCGCCGTGATGCTTGCCAAAACGGAAAGGGAAGGAGCATGGCGTGAAATGGCCAGGCAGGTGGCGCACGAAATCAAGAATCCGCTCACGCCGATGAAGCTGAGTATGCAGTATCTGCAAAAGGCCATTCAAAATAATGCGCCGAATATCAAGGAACTCACGTCGAATGTAGCGAAGACACTGATCGAACAAATTGATCACCTATCAAAGATTGCAGCCGACTTCTCGCATTTTGCAAACATCGGGAACAGCAGGAATGAAGTATTTGACCTGCATGAATTGCTTAACTCACTGGTGGGTCTGCACGCTGTCCAGGAAAGAGCCGATATCAGGTGGCACCCGGTAACCGAAGAAGTTTTGATCAATGCCGACAAGACGCAGGTGAACAGGCTTTTCACCAACCTGTTGCAAAATGCGCTTGAGGCCATTCCGGAAACGCAACATGGATCGGTGCAGGTACAGGAGGTGTTGAACGGCCACACTGTACTCATTTGCATCAAAGACAATGGAAGCGGCATACCGCAGGATATGCAATCGAAAATATTCACTCCCAATTTCACAACAAAGACTTCGGGCACCGGCCTTGGTCTCGCGATGAGTAAGGGAATTGTAGAGCAGGCCAAGGGTAAGATCTGGTTCGAGACCATGGAAGGTGGAGGCACCACTTTCTTTGTAGAGTTGCCACTGGCTGAACTGGGACTAAACTAGCGCTTCTTTCGCTTTGCCAGGTGGTCTTCGAATTCTTTCAAAGAAAAACTACTCAGGTTTTTTTCTTTGGTGAGCCCGCCCTTTTGTGCACTCAATACACCATAGCGCGTGTCATCAAATCCTTCAATGGAATGCGCATCGGGGTCAATGGAAATCAACAGTCCGGCATTCAATGCCGCCTCAATCCATCTCCAATCAATATCCAGGCGGCGCGGATGTGCATTGTGCTCGATGACAACGCCATGCTCTTTGCAGGCTTCAATGATTTTTTCATAGTTCACGGGATAACCCGCGCGACTCAGGAGGAGCCGGCCAGTCATATGGCCCAAAATGGTTGTGTGAGGATTTTTGATGGCGTTCAGAAGGCGGGTCATGGCTTTTTCTTCCGTCATTTTCAAATTGGAATGCACCGATGCAATGACGAGGTCGAAACACGACAAAAACGGGTCACCATAATCAAGGCTGCCGTCATTTAAGATATCGGCTTCAATGCTCTTGAAAATTTTAAAAGGCTTCAGT
>Ga0163162_10000439_pt1 | contig 38391 bp, 39 predicted proteins | sample S55metaG_FD_115310 | JGI IMG/M metagenome (GOLD analysis project Ga0163162, IMG submission 115310) | Switchgrass rhizosphere microbial communities from Kellogg Biological Station, Michigan, USA - S5-5 metaG | ecosystem: Host-associated > Plants > Roots > Rhizosphere > Soil | place: USA... | reverse complement strand
TAAAGTATGTCCGGCATTTGGGCCACCCTGAAAACGGGCAATAAGATCATATTTTGGACTTAGTACATCAACGATTTTTCCCTTTCCTTCATCGCCCCATTGCAGGCCGAGAAGTACATCTACTTGCGTCATTATTTAATAAATTAAGCTGGTTTTATTTGTATTTAATTTTGTTCAATTTTTTCGACTGTTGCGGCACTTTCACTTACTTTTCTGGCCATGCTGCAATCAGAGCAGAAGCCGTAAAGATTTAACGAATGGTGTTTAACATCAAATTTTAGAAGATCACCAACCATGGTTTGGATCTGATGGATACGGGGATCGCAGAATTCTACTACTTTACCACATTCGATACAGATGACGTGATCATGCTGGCGGTAACCGTAAGATTTTTCGAATTGTGCCATGTTTTTACCAAACTGGTGCTTGGTAACCAGGTCGCATGAAACCAATAATTCCAGCGTGTTGTAAACCGTAGCACGGCTAACGCGGTACTTTTGGTTTTTCATGTGGATATATAGGGTTTCTACATCAAAGTGATCGTTTCTTGAATATATTTCTTCCAATATAGCGAAACGCTCTGGTGTTTTACGTAGATTTTTGTTTTCTAAATAAGCCTCAAAAATCTTGCGAACGAGCTCATTTGTTTTTTGTTCAGACATAGTTTTTAAACTCCATTCAAAGGTAGTTAATTAGTTTGATTGTTCGAGGGTTAGATTGTTTAAATGTTGTAAGATTAGTCTGAAGTCCGCAGTCTTTAGTCCATAGTCAAGGCTTTCGACTTTGGACCCCGGACTCCCGACTCCTGACTTAGGACTTAGGACTGTGGACTATCTAAGCATCAAACCTTGTTACTCCGGTTACGCCCCTAACTTTTAATAAATTTTTAATCAGATTTTCTAAGTGTTCGGTATCGTTTACAAAAATCATAATCGAACCGTCAAAAATCCCCTCATTGGTATCTACGGTAATTGAGCGCATATTTACTTTAAAATCGGTAGAAATAACGCGTGTGATGTTATTGATTAAGCCAACATCATCAATACCCACAATGCGTAGGCCAGTTAAGAAAGTTAATTCCTGTTGTTTGTTCCATTTGGCTTTAACCACGCGATAACCGTAATTGGCCATTAATTGTGCTGCATTTGGGCAATTGGTACGGTGTATTTTTATGCCTTCGCTCACGGTAATGAATCCAAAAACATCATCGCCAGGTATCGGGTTACAGCAGGCTGCCAACGTATAATCAATACGCTGCATATCTTCCCCAATGAGTAAAATATCAGATTCTCCGCCCTTAATCTTACTCTTTATTCCATCAACAGAAAGATTTTCTGGTCGTTCCGGACTACGGCTCTCCACTTCTTTTCCACTTGATAGATACTCTTTAATATCTTTTAGCTCTATTTTTCCGAGGGCAACATTTACAAAAAGTTCTTGTGTAGAAGGTAGCTTAAAGAAATAGCTTAGTTTTTGAATATTTTCGGTATTGTAGGTGATTTTAAGCGATTTCAGTTTTCGCTCTAAAATTTCTTTGCCATTTTCGGCAATTTTCCGCTTTTCTTCTTTTAAAGAGGACTTAATTTTGGACTTGGCTTTAGCCGTAACGACCACATTTAGCCAATCTTCTTTAGGTGTTTGTTTACTCGAGGTAATGATCTCTACCTGATCGCCATTTTGAAGTTTGTAAGAAATAGGAACCAGTTTATGGTTAACCTTGGCACCAATACAGGTCGCGCCTACATCAGTATGGATCTCGAAAGCAAAATCCAATGCTGTAGCACCTAGAGGTAACTGGATCAAAGCACCTTTTGGCGTGAAAATAAAAATCTCATCCGAGAAAAGATTCATTTTAAAATCATCAAGAAAATCTAAAGCGTTGGCTTCCGGATTATTCAACATTTCGCGTACTTTTTGGATCCACTGATCTAGACCATTGTCGTTGCTCGATTCTTTATATTTCCAATGCGCAGCAAAACCTTTTTCTGCAATTTCATTCATGCGCTGCGTACGGATCTGCACCTCAACCCATTGTCCGCGTGGACCCATAACCGTGGTATGCAAGCTTTCGTAGCCATTCCCTTTCGGTGATGAAACCCAATCGCGTAAACGATCTGGATTTGGGCGGTATAAATCGGTTACTATGGAATATGCTTTCCAGCAATCGGCCTTTTCATTTTCAGGAGCCGAATCCAAAATAATCCGGATGGCAAAAAGATCATAAACTTCCTCAAAAGGAATGTTTTTCTTTTTCATCTTATTCCAGATGGAGTGGATAGACTTGGGTCTGCCATAAACATCGGCTACTAACCCTTGTTCATGTACAATCTCATCAATAGGCTCTACAAATTTTTTGATAAAAAGCGCACGTTCAGCTTTTTTCTCGTTTAATTTTTTTGCGATGAATTTATAAGTGTCAGGATCAAGATATTTCATTGAAAGATCTTCCAACTCCGATTTTATGGCATATAAACCTAAACGGTGGGCGAGGGGGGCGTATAGGTAAATGGTTTCCGAAGCGATTTTAAGCTGCTTATGGCGGGGCATAAAATCCATTGTACGCATATTGTGTAAACGATCGGCGAGTTTGATCAGGATTACGCGGACATCGTCTGCCAGGGTAAGCAACATCTTACGGAAATTCTCAGCCTGTAATGAGCTATTGGTATCAAAAACACCCGAAATTTTGGTTAATCCATCAATAATTTTAGCAGTTTTTTTGCCAAATTCGCGTTCTATATCTTCTAAAGTAATATCGGTATCCTCTACCACATCATGCAATAAGGCACAAACAATGGAGGTTGTTCCCAGTCCAATTTCTTCGGCCGCAATTTGCGCAACGGCGATAGGATGGTAGATATAGGGTTCACCAGATTTCCGGCGCATATCTTTATGGCTTTCGAGTGCCATATCAAAAGCTTTCCGGATTTCTTTCTTATCGCCCTTCTGTAAAGTAGATTTGCTTGCCCTTAGTAATGCCCTATATCTTTTTAGAATCTCTTGCTTTTCCGCCTCTAAATCAATCACTAACTCTGTTTTCATTTGTATTTTTTGCGTAAAAAAATGCGTCTTATTTATGAATAAAACTTATATTAGTTCTGTGAAACAACTAATATATGAAATAACACCTAACTTTGTAAAAGTATAAATTTATGAAATTTAAAGGGCTCTTTTTTCTTTGTATTGTAATGATTTATGGTGTTTCACTGCGGGCGCAGGAACCAACTGCCCCTGTATTCCCTAAATTAGGAAAAAGCGATACCATAAAAGTAGCCTCTACAAACGATAATGGAGTGATGATTCCATGGATGCAACTGAATGAAGTTAACATTTATGCAGCCAGAATCTGGAAATCACCCGCTGAGCAGGCTGCTTATAACCGTTTGCGGTACAATGTATTAAAGGTAATGCCTTATGCTTTGTTTGCTAAACGCCGTTATGAACAACTGGAGCAGGATTTAGCTAAAACGGCAGAAAAAAAAGAACAAAAACAATTGGTTAAACAATGTGATAAAGAAATAAAAGACATGTTTAACCGTGAAATAAAAGAATTGACGATTACTCAAGGCCAGATTTTAACGAAGCTGATCGATCGTGAAGTGGGCAGAACAACCTATGATATTGTAAAGCAAACCAAAGGAGGTTTTGCGGCATTTTCTTATCAGATTGTTGCCCGGGTAGTTGGACATAATTTAAAAAGCACTTACGATCCGAATACAGATAGAGATATAGAATCTATTATCCGTACTTCAGGATTTTATCAATAACATATAATGCAGGATCGCATCCCAAATATTTATTCGTTTAAGGTTAAGAAAGTTAATGGCGAAGAACAGCCGTTATCAGTCTATCAAAACAAAGTTGTTTTAATCGTAAATACCGCATCAGCATGTGGCTTAACACCACAGTTGAAGGAATTGCAGCAACTTAAAGACGAGATTAATAGTCCTGATTTTGAAATCCTAGGCTTTCCTTCTAATGATTTTGGAAAGCAGGAACCTTTGGAAGGATCTGATATTGCATCTTTCTGTGAGATTAACCATGGCGTAAAATTTCCGGTTTTTGATAAAATTATCGTTCGCGGGGAAAATGCTCACCCACTGTATCAGTTCCTGAGCGATAAAAAACAAAACGCAAAATTAAGTTCGAAACCACGATGGAACTTTCATAAATACATCGTGAACAAAAATGGCGAGCTGGAAGATTATTTTTTCCCGTTCACTAAGCCATTAAATTCGAAAATCAAAAAGAAAATTCAGCAATTGCTGAGTCAAAATGCCCAATAATTAAATCAATGAAACCGACATTATTAAAATATCATTAAGCCAGATGGATAATGATTATTTTAATGATCAAAGGTTCCATCTGACAATTAAAAAACACAAAAAACACAGATGAACTTAGATATTTTAGTAATAGCTGTACATCCTGATGATGCAGAGCTTTGCTGTTCAGGTACCATTTTAAAGCATATTGCACTCGGTAAAAAAGTAGGTATTGTAGACTTAACCAGAGGTGAACTCGGTACAAGGGGGACAGCTGAAACAAGAGACGAAGAAGCGGCAGATTCAGCTAAAATTTTAGGCTTGCATATCCGCGAAAATCTGAGATTAAGGGATGGCTTTTTTCAGAACGATGAATTTCACCGTTTAGAAGTGATTAAAGCCATCAGAAAATACCAACCAGAAATTATTTTAAGCAACGCGCTTGAAGACCGTCACCCTGACCATGGAAGGGCTGGCGACTTGGTTTACGATTCCGTTTTTCTATCGGGTTTACCAAAAATAGAAACATCAGTTGATGGGATTCTGCAAGATGCACATCGTCCAAGATTGTTATTGCAATTCATTCAAGATAGGTATTTGAAACCTGATATTATCGTAGATATCTCTGATCATATGGATAAAAAGATCGAATCGATCCAGGCTTTTAAAACACAGTTTTATAATCCAGATGTAGAAGGTCAACAAACCTATATATCCTCGCCAGAGTTTTTTGAAAGCGTAATTGGCCGTTCGAGAGAATTTGGTAAAAGCATTGGTGCCACTTTTGGCGAAGGCTTTACTTCGCGGAAATTATTAGGTGTTGATAATTTGTTTGATTTGCGTTAAAATCAGCTATTTAACCTAATTAAAAGTGCATGCCTGGTATTTAAGACATGCACTTTTTTTAATAGCCCAATTATTTAGACTCTAAATTTCCCTTAATCTCACCAGCTTTAAATGCTGCTTTTGTTTTAAGATCGTCTACCTTATCGGCAGCTTTGTCAGCCAAATCGCTCGCTTTGTCTTTCAGGTTTTCTCCTGTTGTTTCAGCCTGGCCTTTAGCTTCTCCGGCAGCAAATGCTCCCTTTGTTTTCATTTCATCGTATTTGTCTTCAGCTTTATCTTTCAGGTCTTCAGCTTTACCCTTTACATCTTCCCATACATCCTCTGCTTTATCTTTTGCGTCTTCCCAGGCATCTTCAGCTTTGTCTTTTAGATCGCTTAATTTGCTCTTTGCTTTATCAAAGAAACTTTGTTCTTCTTCTGGTAATTGATTTTCTGTGCTCATATAAATTGAATTTAATTAGAACCATACAACAGTACTTTAATAATAATGTTTTGCATTACACTTTCCAGTTGTGAAGTGCTAAATAGTTAGTTTGGAGCGATCTAAATGATGAGCCAACAAAACTGACCTTCATTTGTTATTCTCAAAACGAATAATAATGGCGAATATATTTTCTTCTCTCAAAAACGCTTACAATCTTTTTAAACATGTAGATTTCGACAAATTGGAAGCTTTATCGAAAAAGGTTGATTTACCCAAAATGGTTGAAACGATATCAAGCCTTGATGATAAACAGATTCAGGGGATGATGAAAATGATGGGTGGATCTGGCAAAAAGAAAGAATTGCCACCTATTGAGGGCGATTTTTACCATTTGGGCGATGAAGCGTTAAAGGATGAAGACCGTGCGCTTCAGTTAAAAGTAAGGGCTTTTTTAGAGCAGGAAGTAAAACCCATAGTTAACCAATATTGGAATAAAGCAGAATTCCCTTTTGAAATTATTCCAAAACTTGCCGAACTTAACATTTGTGGCTTAACGTACAAAGGTTATGGCTGTCCGGGGAAATCGAATTTAATGGAAGGCATTTTAGCCATGGAAATGGCCAGGATTGATACTTCTATATCTACTTTTTTTGGTGTACAGAGCGGTTTGGCCATGGGTTCGATCTATCTATGCGGCTCGGAGGAACAAAAACAACAATGGTTGCCGCTAATGCAGCAATTTAAAATTATCGGGGCATTTGGGTTAACTGAGCCTGAAGTAGGGTCTGCTGCTGCCGGCGGATTAACCACAACTTGCAAAAAGGTAAATGGTAAATGGATATTAAATGGTCAGAAAAAATGGATTGGTAATGCCACTTTTGCCGATATCTTAATTATTTGGGCACGAGATGAAGAAAGTGGGGAAGTAAAAGGTTTTATCGTTAAGAAAGATAATCCGGGTTTTGCTGTTGAGAAAATGCAGAATAAAATGGCCTTACGGATTGTACAGAATGGAATTATTACCTTAACCGATTGCGAGGTAGAGGAATCAGATCGATTGCAGAATGCCAACTCATTTAAAGATACGGCGAAGGTTTTACAGATGACACGTGCAGGAGTGGCCTGGCAGGCGGTAGGTTGTGCCCGCGGCGCTTATGAAAATGCCTTGGAATATACGCGTACCCGAAAACAGTTTGGTAAACCCATTGCATCTTTTCAATTGATTCAAAATCACCTGGTAGAGATGTTGTCGAATTTAACGGCGATGCAAACACTTTGTTTCCGTCTTTCACAATTACAAGATCAGGGATTATTAAAGGATGAACACGCTTCATTAGCCAAGGTTTTCTGTTCATTAAGAACGCGTGATGTAGTAAGCAAAGCAAGAGAAGTGATGGGCGGAAATGGTATTTTACTCGAATACAATGTAGCACGTTTTGTGGCCGATGCAGAAGCAATTTATTCGTATGAGGGCACCAAAGAAATTAATACCCTGATTGTGGGTAGGGCAATAACGGGCTTTTCAGCTTTTGTTTAGATGATGGGAACTTAATGAAGTTTGAAAGGTAAGAGCAATTTAGGAACTTCATTAGTTTTAGCCGGGGTAATTAGTTGCTTGTCAGTCTGAGCGTAGTCGAAGACCGCTGTGGATAATCATGAATTTTTAATGGTTGAAAATGAATGTCAGAATTTCATAGGTACTGTAGTCCTGCCATTCGCTGCAACTATCCTGTTCGTAGCGTTAAGCGTAGCGTCTCTACGAATTATTTAATGGTAATGAGTTTTCAAACTCAATGATAAACTTACGAGTCGGAGACTCTTTTCCATGAGTTAATCCGTAGAGCCTTTCAGAACTCTACGGACAGACTATGTATGAAGCATCTTTTTTATCGGTTACAGATGATTCGCACCTATCCTGTTCGTAGCGTTAAGCGTAGCGTCTCTACGAATTATTTAATGGTAATGATTTTTCAAACTCAATGGCTAGCTTACGAGTCGGAGACTCTTTTCCATGAGTTAATCCGTAGAGCCTTTCAGAACTCTACGGACAGACTATGTATGAAGCATCTTTTTTATCGGTTACAGATGATTCGCACCTCAACATGACAGCATATTAAAGGCTGAGGCAGGCAAAAAGTATTTTCACTACTGTCAGGTTTACGTAACAAGGGCCTGTTTTCAAGGCACAAAAATTGGTTTATAAACCCGATTGGAACGGATGCCAATTTCCTTCAAATTGGCAGGAGGGAAAGCGGGACTGAAAATGCCAAATGCGCAGAACCCTTCATTTCCAAATAATCATGAATTTTTAGGTTTTGGCCCGACGTTTAACTTCTGTTTAAAACGGATGTTTATTAAATGCCACCTGGCTCATCGCACTTTTTTCATATAAAGCAATACAATCTTTGTTAAAAACAGGATCGAAATTTACATCACCGGGCTGTAAGCTTGTTGGAACATTTGCATTTTGCATGAAAAAATACACTTTGGTATTACCGTATTTGGTGTGGGGCATCAAGTTACCATAATCTTCCATTTCTTTCCAGATCGAATCTTTAATCGTCACTACGTAAATCCGTTGTATTGGACCTGTGTTATTGGCATTTCTATACTTGATCACTTCTTTAAAACCAGCTTTCATATCACTAATTCCTGGCTGATCAAAAATATCTTTAACTATAAAAAAGATCAATACTAAAACACCTGCAACCAGGAAATAAACCGGCGATTTTCTGTTCATGCCTACAATAAAGGCAATATTTTTTCCATAACCGTCAGACCTTCGTCAATATGCTTTTGCTCAATACAGAGTGCCGGACGGAAACGTATCGTTTTTTCACCACAACCCAAAAACATCACATTGTTTTCCAGTCCTTTGCCAATAAATGCATTGCGCATTTCTTTTGTCGGGAAATCGAAAGAACATAGCAAACCTTTTCCACGCACGTTTGTCATTTGGTCAAATTTATGCGATAAATTCTCAAGTTGATCTTTTAAGTATAGGCCTACTTTTGATGCATTTTCGCATAGCTGATCTTCCTCTATGATCTGTAAAATCTGAGAAGAACGTACCATATCAACCAAATTGCCTCCCCATGTGGAGTTAATTCGGCTGGGCACTTTAAATACATTGCTTTCAATTTCATCAACCTTATTGCCAACAAGGATTCCACAAACCTGCATTTTTTTACCAAAAGCGATAATATCTGGTCGGGCTTTTTCACTAAAATGTTGGTGGCACCAGAATTTACCTGTTAGTCCTACGCCAGTTTGCACTTCGTCATAAATCAAAAACGCATCATTTTCATCGGCAAGGGTTTTAAGCTGAATCAAAAACTCTTCCCGTAAGTGGTTATCTCCCCCTTCTGATTGGATGGGTTCTATAATGATGGCGCAGATCTCATCTTTATTCTCTGCAAAGGCTTTTTTGATCTGTGCAAGCGAAGCCTCTTCAGTTGCAAGGGCATGACTTAAATTGCTTCCGGAAAGTGGGAATCTAACTTCGGGAACGGCTACCCTCGGCCAGTCGAACTTGGCAAACCATTTTGTTTTATCGGGTAGGGTATTGGTTAAACTAAGTGTGTAGCCTGTACGGCCATGAAAAGCTCTTTCGAAGTGTAAAACTTTAAAACCTTTTTCTTCAGTATATCCTTTTGCAAAGTTTTTCTGAACCTTCCAGTCCATGGCGACCTTAATGGCATTTTCTACTGCTAAGCCTCCACCTGCAATAAAAAAAGCGTGTGGCAGATAATCGGGGATACCAATTTTAGAAAATGTTTCCACGAATTGTGCATATTGCTGGGTATAAACATCAGAGTTTGATGGATTGGATAAAGCGGCGAGTAAAAGATTCTTTTTAAAAGCTTCGTCATTAACCATTTTTGGGTGGTTGTAACCTAAAGGAACCGAAGCAAAACAAGTGAAAAAATCGAGTAAAGTCCTATTGTATTTCGAGTCGTAAATATAAGCGCCATTACTTTTTTCCATATCATAGGTCAGGTCGAAACCATCGGCCAGAATGTGCTTACTTAAAGATTCGTTAACTTGATCTGCAGGTACTGTTAATTGATACATAAACTTGGTTTTGGTATAATCCAAATTTAGTTAAATGTGCCCAAAATCAAAATTTAAGCACTTTTTCTGCACTTTGTGTAAAAAATAGGTTTAAACTGTTTAAAGTATGATTATAGACAAATACCCATTTTGGACTTCACGAATGTGGAAAACTTTTTTAATCGAACGCTTATTAAAAATACCTTTTTTTGATAAAATAATTGATCCGATACTTTATTTTCCAATTACTACTGAAACAGTTTCTGTTGACATTTAGTAGATATATATACAGCAAATTGGCTCCTTATTACTTACGTCAGTAAGATTAAAACTAACAGCTTCAATGATGTCAATTTAATTAATGGCAATAATGCCCGAGCAAGTCCGTTTTTAAAACAAAAACCCCATTTGGAAATGAAAAAAAGATGCTATTTCATATTGATCATGATCGTTGCTGCATATAGCTCAGCTAGCGCACAAGCAATACCTGCTAAACCTCCTACAGTTCTTGAAACCAACAGAAAGATGATTGACTCGTTGGATAAGAAAATTATTGAAACCATTGCTCTCAGGGAAAAACTGGTTAAGGAGATCGGGGCATATAAGGCCAAGAATAAAATCCCGGCGCTACAGACTTCCCGCTTTCAGGAGGTACTGAATAATGCTGTTAAGGCTGGAATGCAGCAGGGTTTATCTGAAGAATTTGTTACCGAGCTCATGAATGCGATCCACCGCGAAAGTCTTAGGATCGAAAGCGAAGCCGCTAACCATCCAAATTAACTTTAAATCAAAAAAAACATTGCAAAAACCACATCTAAACATATGTTTAAATGTGGTTTTTAATTTTAGGACAAAGCTGTTTAAAATATGATTAAAGAAAAATCAGCTTTTAACTTTCATAAGCGTGGAAAGCTTTTTTATTTAATGCTTTTTCCCTTTAGCTGACAACTTGTTGATTCAATAATACACCTTGACAAAAAATTGTTACAATTTGTCGAGAAAATCCAGGTATAGCGGAACACTTTTTTCAATCCATTCTTCTGACGGGTGATGATCAATTCCATAATATGCAAAAAATGGTCTATAATCTGCTTTAATGTATTCAAAGGAAAGCTCGAAAGGACGTGTAAGTTCTTTTAGCGGATATTTATAAATACCAGAAGAACTGAGTTCTGCCTGATCTACACCTAATGAAATGGCCAGTGCAATTTTCTTTCGGGCAACTTTATAGCCGCTTTTGCTTCCATATGCCCAGCCATGTGTAAGTACCTCATCTAGCCACTTTTTGAAAAAGGCGGGGCAGTTAAACCAATAATAAGGAAATTGAAAAACTATCTTTTCATATTCTTCGATTAATTTTTGTTCGGCAGACACATTAATTTTTCCGTCAGGATAAACCTTATGCAATTGATGCACATGGAATTTATCAGGGAATTTACCAAGTTCTTCGATCCATCTTTTGTTAACAACGGAGTTTTGGATATCGGGATGAATGACGATGATGAGTGTTTTCATTTCAGTAGTCTTAAAATTATCAGGTACAAAAATAAGATAGCTTGCCTGCAATATGTATATTAGCAACCAATTGTATGGTACTATAAAAAATGTAAGTAATGTCTAAAATCAAGGAAACATCGACCAATTTTGCTAATAAACAGGCACTAGCGGAGGAATGTCCAGAAGTTTATGCGGCCAATATTATAGGAGGGCAGTGGGCATTGGTAATCTGCTCCTGGTTAATTAATGGCAAACTCAGATTTGGCGAGCTCAAAAAATTGTTGCCTAATATCACCGAACGTATGTTGACACTTCAGCTCCGAAAACTTGAAGAAAACAAAATCATTAAACGTACTATTTATGCTGAAGTGCCGCCACGTGTAGAATACGAACTAACGCCAATAGGCTATGAACTTAAAGCTGTTATAAAACAACTGGAAAGTTGGGGCGATAAACATAAAGCACTAAATTAAGCAAGAAGTAACTGCCTGTTTTAAAGTAAGTTTTCTTGTTAAGCAAAAAGAACGCTTTAAAACTCATCCTTCATGCCAAAAAGGCCCATTAGGCCTCCTGTATGGATAGCCAATACGCTTTCATCTTTATCAATAATTCGTTTTTGTGCCAAATCCTGGATGGCATAAAACATTTTTGCTGTATAAACAGGATCTAAAAGCAGTCCGGTTTTTGCAGTAAAGGTTTGGATAAAGCTAATCAGTTCGGGAGTGGTTTTGGCATAGCCACCAAAATGATAATCAAGATGAAGTTTGAGATGTTCGGATACAGGTGTATACTGTGCAATTTCATCTTGAATAAAAGAAGCCCCTCTTAATACAGGTATGATATGTAACTTCGTATTTAAACGGCGTTGCTGGATCCCGCTTAACAGACCTGCCGCTGTGGTTCCTGTTCCGGCAGCACAAAAAATGTGGTCGTATTGCGCTGTTAATTCGTCGATTATTTCTGCACAACCGATTGTTGCTTCATTAGATGCCCCGCCTTCATTTATAAAATAAGCCTGTTCATCATGTGCAAAATGCTCTGCAAACAATTGAAGTTTATCCCGATAACTTTCACGGTCTGTAAAAATGAGTTTCATTCCAAATAAACTGCACAGCAATAACATCTCATTTTTTACTTCTTCGCCTCTCACAAAAGCAGTAGATTTCAGTCCCGAGCGTGATGCAGCAGCGGCTGTAGCAACCAGATGATTGGAATAAGCACCACCAAATGTAACCAGATGCGTTTTGTTTTCATCCTTTGCCTTAGCTAAAATATATTTGAGTTTGCGCCATTTATTGCCAGAAATGTAGGGGTCAATAAGATCATCTCTTTTAATAAAGAGGTTATTGAAAGGTGCAAGTTCTACTTTCTGTACCGGGCTATATATTTCTTCGAACACGTGTAAAAATAAAAAACACCTGAATATATCAGGTGTTTTTAAACATTATTATATCTATAAGCTTATTATTTACCGATACCTAAACCAATACCTGCATTAACCATGCTGTATTTTGCCTGAGTATACGAACCATAAAACTTAAAGAAACCAAACTTTAACTGAAAGCCTAAACTTCCTCTTACACCATTAATATCTCTTTGATTTACAGCAACCGGGTCAGTATAATTTACCGATTGGCCATTACCGGTATCAAAAGAATAGGTACCTAAAGCCTTTAAATCAGTATTGGAAGTTTGATAACCCACACTGGCAAATGGCGTAAAGAATAAAATTTGTTTCGATACAATTGCGTCAAAATTTACACCGTTAAACCTGGCATCTATATGCTGGTTAGAGCCTGTTGAATTATTGATATTTAATGGTAAGGTGTATTTGTATTGTGTAAAACCACCAGCAATGGCAATGTCAACTGGAATAAGCTTTTCGGTAGTGGTTCCCATCAATAGTGGCAGCAATTCTACTTTAGCCCCAAAACCAATCATTGATAAACTTCCCAGGTCGCTGCCCAGTTTTATTTTAGGCATTGCCCTTAAGGTAACATCGATGTTTTTGGGCAACCCCAAAGTAGCTTGTAACTGTACCGCAGGTACAACATGGAAACCTAAACCTTTTGGAAGGTTAAAAAATGATGTTGTTGGCTGTCCGTTACTGGTGTAGATCTGCATTTTTCCGCCAACCTCGTCGTTACCAAAAGCAGTAGGGCCAATAGATGAAGATCCAACTGCCGGTCTGATGTTTTTTAGACCTAATGTATTTACATCATAGCTGCGGGCAGACTGTGGAACAAAAGCACCCGAAACTGAAAAGCGAACATCGAATTTCAATAAACCTTTAGATTTTGCAGTATTACTCCAGCCATCCGTTAAGCCAATGCCCAAACCTTTGTATAAGGGATCGAAATAAGCATTGATTAATTTGGTTGCATCATCCGGGCCAGACTTAAAAAGATCGCCAACATTCTGTTGTGCACTAGCCTTTTGAGCCATTACCAATAAAAATAAGGCACATGTGGCCTTTAAAGCGTAGCATTTTTTCATGTAAGGAAATTTAGAATGTTTTGATTATGAGTAAAGATAAGGCAGTTTTTCTGAAAACTGCAATCATTGAAAAAATCTTGAAGTTAAAAGTTTATTTTTGCGCCATGGAAAATGTGGTTGGTTTGCAGGAATCAGAAGAACAGGAATTATATGAGCACTTAAAAATTATTGTTGATAAGGGGCAGTCTTTGCTGCGTATCGATAAATTTTTGATGGTGCGCGTAGAAAATGCCTCAAGAAACCGGATTCAAAATGCAATTGATGCAGGGAATGTACTCGTCAACCAAAAACAGATCAAAGCGAGCTATAAGGTTAAGCCTTTCGACGAAATATCTATCGTATTACCTCATCCGCCGCGCGATACAGAAGTTTACCCAGAAGATATCCCGCTGGATATCATTTACGAAGACAGCGATTTGCTTGTGGTAAATAAAGTGGCTGGAATGGTCGTACACCCTGGTTTTAATAATTATACCGGAACATTGGTTAATGCTTTGGCATTCCACTTTGAACAACTTCCTCAACTGCCTGGCAATGACGGCAGACCAGGCCTGGTTCACCGTATTGATAAGGATACCTCTGGTTTATTGCTGATCAGTAAAAATGAAAAGTCGATTACACACCTTGCGCGTCAGTTTTTTGATCATAGCATTACCCGTAAATATATTGCATTGGTTTGGGGCGATATCGAAAACGATGGAACCGTAAACGGTTACATTGGCAGAAGTGTGAAGGACCGCCGGGTAATGGATATTTACGATGATGAAGAAAAAGGCAAATGGTCGGTAACGCACTATAAAGTATTAAAGCGATTGGGTTATGTTACTTTGATCAGTTGCGAACTCGAAACAGGCCGTACGCACCAGATCAGAGCACACATGCAACATATTGGTCATCCACTGTTTAACGATGCCATGTATGGTGGCGATAAGATTTTAAAAGGTACTACGTTTAATAAATACAAACAGTTTGTAGATAATTGTTTCGAATTGCTGCCCCGTCAGGCTTTACATGCACAAAGTTTGGGGTTTATTCATCCAACTACTAAAGAGTATATGTATTTTGAATCGCCATTGCCGCCTGATTTTAAAGCTGGTTTAACCAAATGGGAAAATTATATCGCTACATCATAAAATATGTTTCAGGATTACCTTTTATTTAATGATGAATTTTTGGCGGTTGATGCTCCGATATTAACAGCATCGAACAGAAGTTTCAAATTTGGAGATGGATTGTTCGAAAGTATGCGAATGATCAATAATAAGCTGCAATTTGCCGATTTACATGCAGATAGGTTAACTGCAGGTATGAAAGCGCTAAAAATCGACGGACATGCTTTAATGGACGATTATTTTCTGCGCCAGAAGACCGTCGATCTTTCAAAACGCAACAAATGGAATGGTAATGTTCGTTTCCGCCTTTCTGTTTACAGGGGAGGAGCCGGGGTTTACACGCCCGAAATCAATAAGGCAGGTTATGTTTTGGAAGGTATTCCTTTAAAAATATCTGCTTATGAGTTAAACAGCAAAGGTTTGATCATTGATGTTTTTGACGAAATGACCAAGCCCGTGAATAAACTCTCCAATTTTAAAACAGCCAATGCGCTGCTTTATGTTATGGCCGGACTTTTTAAAAGTCAGCAACGCCTGGATGAAGCCATGATCTTGAACCAATACGGTTTTCTATGCGAAAGTATCAGTGCCAATGTTTTTGTGGTCTATAATAAGCAGATTTATACCCCCTCTCTTGCTGAAGGTTGCATCAGTGGTGTAATGCGTACAGCAGTTATGCAATTGTGCAAAATGAACAATATGCCTTTAATTGAGGCGCAGATCAATCCGGAAATATTAAAAGAAGCCGAAGAAGTTTTTATTACCAATGCTACTCAGGGTATACAATGGGTAATGGGCTATGGCAGAAAACGTTATTTTAATGAGGTATCGAAGTTTTTGATCGAGAAATTGAACGCCATTTAGTTTACTCGTTCATTTGTCATTGGTTCATTGGTGTTGCCAACACTTTGTCATCCCAACTGTAGCGCAGCGGAATGGAGGGATCTATCCTGTCTCAAGCTTTATGGCTCACAGATATCAACAACAAAATTAACCAGGAGAGTTGTCAACTTTCCAGTAAACTGGCTATTAAAGTTGACAATTGTAAATATCACACCCCGGTCGTCATGCTGATCCAATAGTTATCGGATTTAGTTCAGCATTCATCACGGTTTTAAAAAGCTGCTTAATCTTTTGGAAAGCAAAGCTTACATTGCTTTGGGGCGGGTTAGTCCCGGCCTTTGCTTAATCCCGATGAATTTACTTTATAAGATAAACACTTCATAATCTGGATAACGGCTTTCGGTCGGGTTTATTTTACTGCTGACAGTAGCCATGCCATAGCCACCTAAACCGATCTATGTACCATTTCTTAAATAAAGAATTTAAACTTTAAAAGATCCTTCATTGCATTCAGGATGACATATAGTTTACTGCCGGTTATTAGACTTAAGATTCTGTACTTCGAAATCCAGACTTCAGACTCCGGACTAAGAACTAACTTACAACCGCATTCCCCTTAAAAAATCTTCAATCAGCATCCTTTTTTTGCCTTCGTACTGAATATCTAAAAGTTTGATAAAACCATCTTTAGCGGCAAATTTTAAATAGGTTTTGCCATCTGTTAAAAAGCCTCCGGCAACTATTCCCGGTTCTTGCTGTTCTATTTCAGCCTTAAACACCTTCAGTGTTTTATCATTTAAAAAAGTAAAGGCAGTAGGGTAAGGGCTCAGTCCGCGGATTAAATTATAAATCGTTTGAGCCTGATCGTTCCAGTCGATCTTGCAATCATCTTTGAAAATTTTAGGCGCATGTTTTAAGTCGCCGCTTTGTGGTTGCGGTTGTTCGTTAACTTCGCCAGCCTCAATAGCTTTAAGTGTTTTTACCAGCAGGTTGGCACCAATTTGCATCAGTTTATCGTGTAGGTCGCCGGCAGTTTCATCATCAGCAATGGGCGTACGATCACTGAGGATAATATTACCCGTATCGATTTCATGCGTAAGGAAAAAAGTTGTTACACCGCTTTCTTTTTCTCCTTTTATAATGGCGTGGTTTATCGGTGCAGCACCACGGTATTGTGGTAAAAGCGATCCATGCAGGTTAATCGTTCCCTTTGGCGGCATATTCCATACCACTTCTGGCAACATTCTAAAAGCCACAACTACTTGTAAATCGGCTTTATATGATCTTAGTTCCTCAATAAATTCAGGGTTCTTTAACTTTTCTGGTTGCAGAACGGGAATCCCTTTTTCTACAGCATATTTTTTTACTGCACTTTCATTCAGTTTTTGGCCACGTCCGGCAGGCTTATCTGGCGCAGTAACTACTGCAACTATATCGAAATTGGCTTGTACCAAGGCATCTAAAGAGGCTACTGCAAAATCGGGCGTACCCATGAAAACTATTTTCATATGAAAGTGTTGTGTTTTTAAATAACGTGGATATCCATGTTTAAGTTTTGCAAAATAACTAAAAATAAACCCATACTTAGAGGCAAAAAATGGTACAAGGCAAAGATGTTGTTAAAGCAAGTGGATTGGTGTACGTAACTGATACCATGCCTGGTATTTACCGTAAAGGAAAACCTGGAAAATTTTATTATGTAGATAAAGACGATAATAAAATTACTGAAGATAAACATCTGGACCGGATTAAAGCCCTGGTTATCCCACCTGCATGGCAAAACGTATGGATTGCCAATAAACCCAATGCTTATTTGCAGGTTACAGGAATTGATGCTGCGGGGCGTAAACAATACAAATACCATGCAAAATGGACCAGCCGTCGAGCTGAAGATAAATATTTTCGCCTGCTCGAATTTGGTAAAGCCTTGCCCAAAGCCCGTAAAAATTTACAGAAAGACCTTCGCCGGAAAGACTTTGACGAACGTAAGGTATTGGCTATTTCAGTAGATGTACTGCAAAAAACGTTAATCAGGGTAGGGAATGAAAGCTACAAACAGCTATATGGCTCTTTTGGCCTGACCACCCTGCGTGATAAACATGTTAATATAAATGGCAGTAAAATTACTATGGATTTTGTGGGTAAAAAGGGCGTGCAGCAAAAGTTAGAGCTTAACGATCGCTCGCTGGCTAAATTGGTCAAGAAATGTCGTGATATTCCGGGTCAGGATCTATTTCAGTTTTATACAAATGATGGAGAGCATAAAAGTATTGATTCTGGTAAAATAAATGCCTATATAAAGGAAATTACAGGCGATGATTTCACGGCAAAAGATTTCAGGACCTGGGGTGGTACGCTCGAAGCGCTTCGGCAGTTTGCCCAATGCCAGGTGAATGAAAATGCAGGTTTAAACAGTAAAAAACAAATTGTTGCCGTTTTAGATTGTGTAGCAAAAAAACTGGGTAATACACGGGCAGTATGTAAAAGTTCTTATGTTTACCCGCTTTTGCTTACGGCTTATGAGAATAATCAGTTAGATAAATACCTGAAAAAGATGAACAATCATTCTCTTAAAGGTAAAGTGAGTTTGGAACACAATGAAAAGGTGTTGTTATCCTTTTTAAAATCAGGTAGTAAGTAAAAAAAGCAATTATAATTGTCCGTTTATCCTATTATGCAAATCAATCTCGACGATAAAGCCAATATTTTTAATACGCTTATAGAAGAGTCTCCAATGCCCATCGCGCTTTATACTGGAGAAAATATGGTTATTCAGGTGGCTAACAAAGCTATGCTTAAAGCTTGGGGCAGAGATTTATCGGTAATTGGTAAAGAATTGGCCCTCGCGCTGCCTGAGTTAAAAGATCAACCCTTTCTTAGTATTCTTGAGCAGGTAAGAAGTACTGCTATGCCTTATGAAGCCAAGGAAGATAAGGTGGTACTTTTAAATGATAATGTACTCCAAACTTTCTATTTCGATTTTACTTATAAACCGCTGCTTGATCAAGACGGTAATGTATGGGGTATTTTAAATAATGCTACCGATGTAACCGAACTCGTAAATGCCAAGTTTAAAGTAGAACATAGTGAAGCGCTATTCAGGCAAATGATTTACGATGCACCTGTGGCCATTGGTATTTTAAGGGGTAGAGATCTTATTATAGAAGAGGCCAATGACGAACTGTTAAAAATATGGAGGAAGAGTAAAGACATCATTGGCATAAAACTTTTAGATGGATTGCCCGAAATTGTCGACCAGCCTTTTCCAGAACTCTTGTTACAGGTTTATGATAGCGGAGTTGCCCATTACGGTTACGAAACCAAGGCGCGGTTGGAGCATAATGGGGCGGAAAGTGATTTTTATTTCAACTTTGTTTACGATCCTATTTTTGGCCAGGATGGCGAGGTTACTGGCATTATGATCGTGGCTAACGAAATTACCTTACAGGTGGTATCAAAAATGGAGGCTGCCAAAAGCGAAGAGCGTTTTCGTAATTTTATGTACGATATACCGATGGCTACGGCCTACTACGAAACAGAAAACATTGTTATCAGTTTGGCAAACGATGAAATGCTCCGGTTTTGGGGTAAGGATAAAAGTGTAATCGGTAAAACCATTGCTGAAGCCATACCTGAATTAAACGTACAGCCATCTGTTGATGTTTTAAAGGAAGTATATCAAACAGGAATAACTTACCATGCTGATCAGGAAGAATTCGAGGTGATTATTGATGGTAAAGAAGAAAAGCGTTGGTTCTCTTTTACATATAAACCGATAAAAGATTCAAGTGGACAAGTATATGCCATTATCCATGCCGCGATGGATGTGACCAAGCTAGTGCGGCTACAACAACAAAAAGATGAGTTTTTAGGAATTGCCAGTCATGAATTAAAAACGCCGGTAACCAGTATTAAAGCCTATGCCCAGGTGCTCGAACGCATGATCAGCAATGAAGGCGATGAAAAAAAGGCTACTATGGTACGTAAAATGGACCTGCAATTGAATCGGTTAACGGGCCTGATTGGCGATTTGCTTGATGTAACCAAAATTCAATCTGGCAAAATGACTTTTAATCCAGTCGAATTTGATTTTGATGCTGCTGTTGAAGATATTGTTGATGAAATGCAGCACATCAGTTCCAAACAGAAGATAATTTGTGATTTAAAGAGTAATGCAATCGTGTTTGCCGATAAAGAACGCATTGGGCAGGTGATTACCAATTTTTTATCTAATGCAATTAAATATTCTGTTGATGCCGTTGAGATTAACGTTGCCACTTTTAGCCAAGGTGGCGAAGTGATATTAAGCGTTAAAGATTATGGGATCGGTATTTCGGAGGATATGCAACACCTGGTTTTCGATCAGTTTTACCGTGTAGATGGCAATTTGCAACATACCTACCCTGGTTTGGGTTTAGGCCTTTACATCTCAGCCGAAATCATAAAAAGTGAGGGCGGCAGGATATGGGTAAACAGTACTGTTGGACAAGGGTCCACCTTTTTCTTTGCACTAAAAACTAAATCGTTCAGATCATACAACTAATTGCAATCTGAACGATTATTTATGCTTTAGGAGCTTTCTTGATCGGGTGTACCGGCTGCTCTTCGTTTTCACGCTGTTTAGCCGGATTATTTGTCCGAACTGGCTTATTGGGCGTACTGTCGTTTTCTTTTCTCACTGTTTTGTGGTCAACAGGTTCTCTACCCTTTGGTACTTCTTTCTCGTAATTACTTCCGGGTTTATCACTTTTAACTTTTGGACCGCTCATGCTGTAATAATTTAATGAATTTTGAATGATTGAATGGCACAACGCTTATCAATTACAAATCATAACAAACCGCTACCGGTTAAGTTTGAAAATAATTGCAAATGCAACTCAATTATTCTCTCATTCAATAATTAATTGTAAAGCAAATATTTCTTCCGCATCGTTTTGTAAGCACTCAAGCCTGGTTCCCAACTGGCTCTGATTTCTGCTTCGCTTCTACCGTCAATTACCTGCTGCCTGAAATCTGCAACACCAACTAATCTTTCAATAACGCCCATCTCTTTGCTCAGTTTAGTGTTAAAAAAGTCCTCTTTTTTTGGCGATGCCTGATATAATGAGATTAACCACGATAAATTGATCTGTTTTCTTTTGCGTAGCTCCGCTGTATCATAAGTTCTTAAATCTAAACCATAACAAACCTGATCCTGAAACAATGGTGTTTCAGACATTCCTTTTATACTTTTTGGCGTAAAACTAAAGTCGAATTTACCTTTAAGGTAAGGCGCTCCCACAATAGTAAAAGGAAACATGGTTCCACGGCCATGGTTTAAATAAGTGCCCTCAAATAAACAGGTAGATGGGTAAAGTAAAATAGATTGCTGTGTATTTAAGTTAGGCGAGGGTTTAACCGGTAAAGTATATTCCATGTCATGGTCGTAATTGGCATTTTTGATGATGGTTATTTTACATTTCACCCTATCTTTCAACCAACCTTCACCATTTAACATTTGCGCATATTCGCCAACCGTTAAACCATGTGCAATGGGTATTGGCTGCACCCCAATGCCCGATTTAAATTTTGGATCTAAAATCGGTCCGTCGATTAAATAACCATTTGGATTTGGACGGTCTAAGATTAATAACATTTTATTGTTAGCTGCACAGGCTTCCATAACATGTTGCAGCGTGTTGATATAGGTATAAAAACGGACCCCTACATCCTGAATATCGAATACCATAATATCAATATCGGCTAAATCTTCAGCTGTTGGCGTACTGTGTTTGCCATAAAGTGAGATGGCTTTTATGCCGGTTTTGGTGTCAACATCATCTTTAACGGTAACACCAGCGCTGGCATTGCCTCTAAAACCATGCTCAGGTCCAAATATCTTCTGGATTTGCACACCTCTTTTCAAGAGGCTATCAACCGATGTTTGCGCACCAATAACCGATGTAGGATTAACCACCATGCCTACACGTTTACCTTTTAATAGTGGCAGATACTTTTCGGTTTGTTCTGCACCGGTTTTAATCGTTGTTGGTAGTTTAACGGTCTTAATCATCAGTTTTTTATTCTCAGGGCTTTTCTTGCCCAAAACCTCCTGTTCTTTTTGCTTGGGCTGGCCACAGGCCGATAATGCAATTAAACTGGTTAAAGCAAAGCTGATATAATTTTTCATTGTAGTATATGCTAATCTTCCGGTATTATAATAAAACAATTTACAGCATATTTCATTTATGCTATTGGTGTTTCTAGTGATAAGTTAATGATTGATGTTTAAAGTTGGTTATTTATTTTCAAAAATGCCATTTTTAAAAAGGAATTGAGCATTTTTGTTAATACAAACTGATTAAATTGAATTTCGAATATTTCATAGCAGGGCGGATAGCCATTAAATCTGAACGTACTTTTTCAAAACTCATTGTCCGCATTGCAATAGCAGGCGTGATGCTGAGCCTGGCTGTTATGATTCTTTCTATAGCCATTATTAAAGGCTTTAAAACTGAAATCCAGGATAAGGTAAGGGGATATTTAGGCGATATACAGATTACCCGTTACGATCTGAACAATTCATTCGAGCATTCGCCCTTCGTACCTGATGCAGATACGGAAAAGATGCTCAAAAACAATCGCGATATTGAATATTATTATCCTTTTGCTACAAAACCTGCTATTCTATCAGCCAATAATGAAATTGAGGGCATTAATTTTAAGGGAATAGATAAAAGCTACAAGTGGGATTACATTAAACAGCATATTATCAGCGGTACCATCATCGATTTTTCTGATAGTACAGCAGCCATGCAAGAACTGCTGATCTCAAAATATACGGCCAATCGATTAAAACTTAAAACTGGTGATGATTTTATCATGTACTTTGTTCAAAACCAGTTGCGTCCGCGTAAATTTAAAATTGTAGGTGTTTACGATATTGGTGTAGAAGATATTGATAAGGGTTTTGTGCTGGGCAACCTGAATATAATTAAACGCCTAAATAACTGGAAAGCTAATGAAATTGGTGGTATAGAAATCAGGATTAAGGATTTTAAGCGGCTTAAACCCATTTCTGATAACATTTATGAAAATCTCCCACGTAATTTACGTTCCTATTCCATTGAAGAAAATTTTCCTAATATTTTTACCTGGTTAGGCCTTCTAGATGTCAATACCAAAGTATTATTAATCCTGATGCTCATTGTAGGTGTAATTAATATGATTACGGCATTGTTGATTATGATTCTGGAAAAAACTAATATGATCGGGATGCTAAAATCTTTTGGGGCCAGCAACTGGAGCATTATGAAAATTTTCCTTTACAATGCTGCTTATTTAATTGGCATCGGCTTGTTACTTGGTAATATTCTGGGCTTGGGGCTTGGTTTCTTACAGCAGTCTACGCACATTTTTAAACTTAATCAGGCGTCGTACTTTTTAGCTTATGCACCTATAGAATTTCATTTTATTGATGTATTGCTGCTAAATATTGTTACGGTTGTGGTGTGTTTAACCGTTTTGGTTATTCCTTCTTTATTGATCAGCAAGGTTTCTCCGCTTAAGGCCATCAGGTTTAAATAAAAAACTTGGGGCACCGGTCAGATCAGTTCCCGATGCCCAAGCAACCTAAACTAAGCTCTTGTTTGTCAACCTTCAATTTGTGTAATATCACGCTTCTAAAGGCTGAGGATAAGGTTTGGATGCTGATTAATTTGAAAATATAATCTATACCAAACTAATTGCTTCTTTTTAGAATATATTCATAATCTATGGTAGCGTAGGAGGTAGCAAGAGAAAAGTCTGCTTTTTTATTGAACCTTTTTCTCAAGGTTAAATCCACACCGCTGCTTCTAATATCGTATTCGCCATTTAAAATCATATTCCAATCAAAATCTGCCGTCCAGGCACCTTCATCCTCAAAATAACCAATGCGATTTTTGAAAGTATAGGATCCTTTCCCGCTTAGTGGTTTTAAGTTAGCATTTGCGCCTGGCGTAATATTGAATTTTCCATTCCGTAATGAAATAGAAATTGGCCGGGTTTCGGGTACAGATTTATCACTATTGGTAATTACCAAAACACCTGCGTAATTACCATCCAGTAAAACATCTACGTTTGTGGATTTATTACAGCCCAAAGCTAAAATCAGGACGAAGAGGAAAATACAGATTTGGACTTTCATACTCCTTAAACGAAGTTGAAAATGAAAACGCTACAGTTAAATCGAAATCCATTCTATACCTTGAGTACTGTGGATAAATTCTGGTCGTGGTTCGAGATTTAAATACGGATAAGTGACCTTTGAAAGGTACAGGCCTGTTGGATGTGCAGGTAATGATATTTTTGAAGGTTTAAGGGTAATCAGTTCGCTTTCGAATTCATCAAAACTGAGTTCTCCCTTGCCAACCATTAAAATTTTGCCCATAATTAAGCGGATCATTTTGCCCAAAAAGCGGTTGCTGGCAATATGAAACCTTAACCTGTCGCCCTTTGCGTTTACAAATAAATCTGCTTCCATTACATTGCAAATGGTATGTTCATATTTATCGGGGTGCGTACAGAAAGCCCTGTAATCTTTGTATTGGGGTAATAATTTTACTACCGCCTTCATTTTATCAAAATCCAAGTGGTTTAATAGATAAAAGGAGCTTTGGGTGCTTAAAAAAGGATCTTTATAGGTATGGAGAAAATAATCATATTTACGCTGTACGGCATCAAAACGGGCATGTGGTTTACCTTCCATTTTAATAATGTCGAATACCGCAATATTATAGGGTAAAGCTTTATTTAAAATGAAAAGCAGATCGAAATCAATCTCCCTTTCAATATCAGCATGGAAGAAAAATTGACTGGCATGTACTTGCGCATCGGTGCGTCCACACCCGTTAATGGCAGTTGGCGATTTTAAAATCTTCGACAGCGTTTGCTCTATAACTTCCTGAACGCTTTTAACTCCGGGTTGTTTTTGCCACCCACTAAAGTACTGGCCTTGATAGGCAATGTGAAAAAAATACCTCATTATTCTGCTGCAATTTTACGGAAATTTTAGCAGCGGGAATATTAAATCATACTTTTGTGCTGTAAATTTTAATCATGGATTTAATAAACTGTCCCTGTGGAAGTGGAATAACTTTTCAGCTTTGTTGCCAACCCTATCATTTCAAAACAAAAACAGCACCAACAGCCGAAGCTTTAATGCGTTCGCGATATTCGGCTTTTGTAGTAGCTGATGCAGATTATCTTTACGAAACCACACATATCAGTAAAAGAAAGAACCATTCCAAACGTAGTTATTTAAGCAGTGCAAAAAATACCAAGTGGCTGAAGCTTGAGCTTGTTTTTTCCGCTTTTGATGTGGTAGAGTTTAAGGCCTATTATCTGAATAAGAAGTTCCAAACTGAAATATTACATGAAAAATCTAACTTCAGGCTAGAAGATGGGAAATGGTATTATGTGGATGGGGAATTTTATGAATAAGGTTGAAATCGCAAAATTCATATAAAATTTGCGATTCCATTCGCAGAATTAATATGAATTTTGCGATTATACTCCTTTTGGCTATAATTTCTTTGCTTCGTTCCAATACACATCCATTTCTGCAAGCGTCATATCGGCCAAAGCTTTTCCGTTTTCTTTTGCTTTGGTTTCGAGGTATTGAAAACGTTTGATGAATTTTTTATTGGTTTTTTCTAGGGCATTTTCAGGATTGATGTTGATGAAACGTGCATAATTGATCAGCGAGAAAAGGACATCGCCAAATTCTGATTCTGCTTTTTCTATATCAATGGCAGTATTGTCGGCAACATTGAATTCATTTTTAAACTCTTGCAGTTCTTCCTCAACTTTTTCCCATACTTGATTTTTATCTTCCCAATCAAAGCCAACTCCACGGGCTTTTTCCTGGATTCGGGCAGCTTTAACCAAAGCGGGGAGTGACGATGGAACACCAGCCAACACCGATTTGTTGCCTTCTTTTAGTTTAATCTGTTCCCAGTTTCGCTTAACGTCTTCTTCGTTTTCCACCTCAACATCACCATAAATATGTGGGTGCCGGTTTACAAGTTTATCGCAAACGCCATTTAGAACATCGGTAATGTTAAAATTGTTGGTTTCGGAAGCAATTCTGGAATAAAAAACCAGATGCATCATTACATCACCAAGCTCCTTTTTAATTTCGTTTAAATCGCCATCTAAAATGGCATCACTTAACTCATAAGTTTCTTCTATGGTTAAATGACGCAGTGTTTCCATAGTCTGTTTTTTATCCCATGGGCATTGCGTACGCAGTGTATCTAAAACTGTAAGTAAACGTGTAAAGGCATCAGCTGGATTATTGGCAGTGACAGGAATCGGGTTGTTTGGCATGTCTAGTTATTAAAGTAATTATCGAATGCTAAAGTACCAAACCCAAACGATTAAGAAAAGCTGAAAAGGAATTCTGAACCATAAATATTTTGGTCCCGGACCTGGCTTATACAAATCTTCGTAATTGATGCGGTTCTTGGCTGCGTAGATATTTGCTGGTAGAACGACTATAAAGAAAATAATCAGCGCTATTCCGGTGAAATGCCTGGTGCCTGGTATCGCCAGTCCGATTGCAAATAAGATTTCCATAACTCCTGTTAAAAGTACAATTTCTACTTTTTTAGGGATGAATAATGGAACCATGGCAGCCATACTGGTTTTAAATTTGAAATGGCCAATAGCAGTAAAAAGCAGCATCGCAGCCATAGCCATATTACCTGCAAAAATATTTCCTTTATCAAAGGTGGTATGGGTGCCGAATGCCAATAGCGCAACATAAACGATTACGAGTACAAATAAAGGTTTCATTTAAGGAATTAATTTACTTTATTAAATTAAATGCAATTAAAATCGTAGCAATAAACAGTACCAACAGCCCTGATAAAAAGATGAAATCGGCTGCTTTTTCCAACCGCAGGCTTGTCATTCTTTGTCTTCTCATCGAGATAAAAGATAAGATACAGCTGGTCATAAAAAACATTACAGCAGCCACGGCAAATTCGTCAATTAGCGAACCATCGGTAAGTGCCAGCTTTTTTAAAGAGGTAAGCACAATGAAGCAGATCCCTAAGAGATTAGCAGAGGTGCTTAAAATATGTGGCGATCTGTTTTCGGCCATTTTAATCTTTTTCTTCTAATTTAATCTTTTTTGTAATCCGGTAAACGCGTTTCTTTTTATCGGGTTTATGTTCTTCACCCATTAATATGCCCCATGGTTTTAGGCTGTCTACTCTATCGAAAATTATTTTTAAGATGGCCAGATAAGGAATACATAAAAACATGCCTGAAATGCCCCAGATCATCTCGCCAACCACAATGCCGATAAAGGCAAATAAAGCATTTATTTTTACTTTAGAGCCCACTACTAATGGCATCAGTACATTACCGTCTATGGCATGTACACCAACAAAGGCAATCAGCACCAGAAGCACTTTACCAGCACCTGCCGTAGCAAAAGTAATCAAGCAGCTTACCAACAATGCGAAGAATATGCCCAGATAAGGAACTACATTAAAAATACCTGCCACCAGGCCCAACAGAACCGCATATTTTACACCCAATAAACTCAGTACCGTAATCATTAACACCGTAACAATGAGCATTTGTAAAAACAAACCTATGATATATTTTTTAATGATATACTGGATCTGGCTCACAATTTCTGAAACTTTTTCTTTGTGCTCTTCACTAAAAACAGAAGTTAAAAAAGTAAATAAAACTCTACGGTAGTTTAAAATAAAAAAAGTGAATAGTAGGGTGAAACCTAAAAATAATAGCGTAGAGGATAGGGTAGATAGGGTTGTAGCCACAATTGCAGCACTGGTAGCTAAAGCTTTTTCTGTACTATCGTTTAAATAACTGAGTTGTTTCTGAGAATTTATACCGAAAGTATGCGAAATCCATTTTTGGAGTTCATGGTATGAAACATTTGCTTTCTCTTTAAGTAAGGGCCAATCTGCCCATAAATCGCTTAGTTGATTGCCAAAAAAGTATACAATACCTCCAATAACAGCAATCATGAGAATAACTGATAGCAAGGTTGATAAACTCCTTTTAAATTTTAATCTGTGCTCTAGAAAATTACCTACAGGTAATAATAAAATCGCCATTAAAAAAGAAAAAAGCAGGGGAGCCAGCAAAGAGTGGCCTAAAATGGCAATGTATGTTAAACTGATTAAACAGAAAAGAACCAGTGCCAGTTTGGGTAGAAAAGATAGTTTGTCTTTCATATGTTTTAAAAATCCTGTTTAATACAAAATGCCCGATTAATTGTTTCATTAATCGGGCATTTAAATATAAGAGATTATTTTAATAGCTGCTCGCTTTATCTAAAAGAGAAATATCTTCTGCTGATAATTTTAAATTAGCGGCTTCAGTAAACGACTTTAATTGATTTAAATCGGTAACGCTTGCAATCGGAGCCGTAATTGATGGGTGATGAATTAGCCATGCCAGGGCTACAGAAGCTGGTTCAACACGGTGCTGCTCTGCAACCTGATCCAGTGCTGCTAAAATTTTAAAGCCACGTTCGTTCAGGAATTTTTTAACGCCCCCGCCACGCTGGCTTTTGTTCAGATCATTTTCGCCGCGGTATTTCCCGGTTAAGAAACCGCTGGCCAGCGAATAGTAAACCACAACGCCCAAGCCATATTCCTGGCAGATTTTTTCGTGTTCCCGCTCAAAGTCTGCTCTATCGTAAAGGTTGTACCCCGGTTGGTAAACTTCGTAACGCGGTAAACTATTTTTGGTGGAATAAATCAACGATTCTTTAAGTCGATCGGCGGAAAAATTCGATGCTCCGATCCAACGGACTTTACCAGCCTTGATTAAAGTTTCGTAAGCACTCAGGGTTTCTTCAACAGGGGTGCTTTCGTCATCAAAGTGAGAAAAGTAAAGATCGATATAATCGGTTTGCAAGCGCGATAAAGAATGTTCTACTTCGTTGATGATGTAATCTCTCTTCAACGATTTGCCTTGCCCCATATCTGAACCTACTTTGGTTGCGATAATAATGTTGTGACGCCTGTTGTGTTTTTTTAGCCAGTTGCCAATGATCGTTTCCGATTCGCCACCACTATTGCCAGGTGCCCAACGCGAATATACATCTGCCGTATCGATAAAATTGAAACCACTTTCTACAAATTGGTCTAATATTTCAAACGACTTCTTTTCATCAATCGTCCAGCCAAAAACATTTCCTCCAAATACGATGGGTGCAATATCTAAATCGGTTTTTCCTAAGGTTCTTTTTTCCATGATATGAATGTTAATACCTTTCTAACAAAATTAGATGACGTAGGTTTTAGGGGAGTAGTCTGAGTTTATGAAAAATGTTCTATTTTAACTGCATAGGACTCAAGAATTTGACAGAGTGCACAGCTTTTGGCGTATACGTTTTCATCACAGAGACGTAAAGAAAGATATTTTTGGAAAGTTTACTTCGGACATCAGACCTCTGATTATTTTAACCTTCCATCTTAACTGCACGCAACATTTCTCTTTTTCCCGGGGCGCCTGGTAATTTTTCGATAGTAAATCCACAGGCTTTAAGAGCCCTTTTTAGTTTGCCAGTAATGGCGTAGGTAACAAAAGTACCACGGGGTTTTAAGAAACTGCAGGCGTGTGCAATAATTTCATCACTCCACATTTCGGGTTGGTGCTGTACAGAAAATGCATCGTAATAAATCAGGTCAAATTGGTTATCGATGCGGTATTCGGCCAATGTAGTATGCGGAATTTCTAAGGTGCAATGTGGAGTTAATTTTTGTGGTGCTTTTAATGCTTCTTGATAATTTGAAATAAACTCAGTCCATATTTCTTTAGGAACATATGCCGCATAACCTGTTTGCTTTATTATATCTGTAGTAAGCGGAAAGGCCTCAATGCTGGTATAGCTAAGGTTAAGGTTGTTTGCCGCACAATATTCGAAACTTAAAATAAAGTTCAGTCCAGTACCAAAACCGACTTCCAAAATGGAAATTTCAGCTTGGTTCGCGGATGCGAATTTCAAACCTGCATCAATAAATACATGTTTGCTTTCCTGCAGCGCACCATGTTTGCTATGGTAATGTTCACCTATGGTTTCGTTATAAAGCGTATTGGAACCATCTGCAGTAGGCGTAATTATATTCATGAGCATGGACTATTTTGTTTTTGAAGGTAATGGTGCAAATATAGGAACAGGATTGATAGGATTTTTAGATTTCCAGGATCAATGTGCGGTTCCAGGATTTAATGAGTAAAAATTAATTAGTCAAAGATCACATTTGTCTTGATACTTGTGTCTTATACTTTCGGCTGTCCAACTTAATCATCGAACTTCTGACTCCCAACTTCTGATTTTTTCTCTTTCAGCTTTAATCTTTTGTGTTTAGCTTTGGTCTGACCCTAAACCCTAAACCCTAAACCCTAAACCCTAAACCCTAAACCTTAAATGGATATCGAATCTTTCAGAGAATATTGTTTGAGTTTACCCGGCACTACAGAGGGTATGAAATGGAAACATCTGTGTTTTATGATAGAAGAGAAAATTTATGTGATTATTGCTATTGATGAGGGTAGCCGTTTTTCTATCAAATGCAATCCGGATGAATTTGATGAACTCGCTGCCCGGGATGGCATTGCGCAGGCCTATCATATGGCAAAGCGGCAATGGATTCAGATTGAAAATTTGGATGTGTTGAACGATAAAGAGTTAAAAAAAAGGGTGGCCGATTCCAGGGCGATGGTTTTAGCTAAATTACCTAAGAAAACGCAGGCCAGGTACGCTTAAATTTTTCAGTTGAAACGTAGAATATTTTAATGCAATTTTCTATACCAACTTTTTTAAGGCCATGATGTAGCCGATATGTAGTCCTTCATGAAAAGGGATAAAGTTTATGGCATCTTCTATGGAATTTAATTTCATGCCATAACGCTTATCCCAAGGGTCGAACTTTAGAAAAATACCACCCGAATAATCGATGGCTAAACGATCCATGCTATTTAATAATGTATCAAAAATGGAATCAATCTCTGTCTGCTCAATAAAATGTTCTGGTTTTGTTCCGCTTAAAAATGGCGAAAAATGTTCTTCTGTAACCGTTACTGCTAAGCCCGATCTTACATAACACAGGTTTTGCTGTGCAGCTGTTAAATGGCCAATGTTCCAGATGATGTTATTGTTAAAACCTATGGGGATTTTGTTTAATTGTGCTGTGTTTAAGTTTTTTACCAATTCTAGAACAAAAGCTCTGGTATTTTTAATCTGGGTGATCGTAGCAATTGTATTGGACATCAAATTGTTTTATAAATGGCTATTTATTATTCGTTTTTTGTTTCTTCCGCTTTGGTCTCGTCTTTTTTAATGCCTTTGTCAGCATTGAGCTCTTTCGACTTCATAATATTAAAACGGTACATTTCTTCAATCCCAACAAGTTTTCGCGTACATTTATCAATGTCTGTTCCTTCTTCCCATAAATACGGGCGGAAACTATAGGTTTTGGTGCCATCCAAATTTGCAATAAACTGATCCCAGCTGTTCCAGCGTAATCCTTTATAAAATTTAGAGAGATCACTATCGAAACAAAAAACAAGGAATTCACCATAACCAGCCCCAAGCGGTTGCCAGGTCAGTGTGTTTGGTTCAAGATAATACACGTTTTTGATGTCTTTGCCTAAACCACCGTAATTAATGGCAAAAAAACCGCCTACAGCATCATCTGCAATTAAAAGATAGGGCATGTTGTCGCCATATTCTTTTAAGGTTTTTCCTTTATTCCAATCGGCTACATTTCTGCTTAATCTTTCGCTACCTGAACCTAAAATTCTAATCCAGCCATTATCAACCATAATGCCCCCGGTATTATAAATTACCGAACCAAGTGTGGCATAGGTTGTCATTTGTGAATGATATAAAACCTCTTTTGCCTTTGTGGAATCAACGGGTAGTATTTCCACCTTGTTTTTTGCAGAATCAATCCATTTTTTCACCAGTGGCCATGCAGGATCTGTTTTATTAATTAATTTCTCAAGACTGATCAAATTATTTTCCTGAGCAAAACCTGTGAGGGAAAATAAGGTTAAAGCAAAGATAAGGAGAAAGGTGATTGGGTTTTTCATGGATAGGGTACTTATGTTTTTTCAAAGATAGGACGATAATTAGGAATTGCTGAAAGGAGCAGGATAATTTTTGATTTAGGTAAAGCATTGTAATTCAATTATTGGTTCTTGAGGACACTGACTGTGGCACTTAGAATGACTGTGGTGTTGGATATTACCATCCTACACGGGGAAAATCATCACTGTCAACGGCTTTTGTTTGTGATAAGATGAAACCAAGGCAGATTGAATTAATGCTTTTGGTAAGTGTCAGATGGAAACATCTGACAGCACAGCTATAAAAAAACGTCCCGAAAGTAATCGGGACGCCTGTAATATTGGGGTGATGTAATAATTGAATTAATGTTGAGGGGAAAGAAAATCTTAAGCCTTACACCCCCCACCTTTCAGCCTTCAACCTCAAAACTACCACATTCTAATTCTGTTTTCTGGTTTTTTATATAGCTTATCGCCAGGTTTAACATCAAAAGCTTCATACCATGCATCCATATTTACTGGTGCACCAATGGTACGGTACTGACCTGGCGAATGTGGATCTGTTTTAATTAATTGAGCCGCACTTTCAGGTAAAATGTTACCTCTCCATACCTGTGCCCAAGCCAGGAAGAAACGCTGATCTGGTGTAAAACCATCAATTTTCTCATTGCTTTGTCCTTGTTTGGTCATTTTGAAAGCTGTATAAGCTGCATTTAAACCTCCTAAGTCGCCAATGTTTTCGCCCATGGTTAATTTACCGATTACATGAATGGTATCTAATACGGTATAAGCATCAAACTGTTCGCCCAAAGCTTTGGTTTTAGCATCAAATTTAGCTTTGTCTTCGGCTGTCCACCAGTTTTTTAAGTTACCAGCGGCATCATACTGACTTCCGCTGTCATCAAAACCATGGCTCATTTCGTGACCAATTACAGCACCTATACCGCCATAGTTAACAGCATCATCCGCATTTGGATCAAAGAAAGGGAATTGTAAAATACCAGCTGGGAAAACAATTTCGTTTAACGTAGGACTATAGTAGGCATTAACCGTTGGAGGCGTCATTCCAAAACGTTTGCGATCAACAGGTTTACCTAACTGACTAATCATTTCGTTATAGCCCCAAATACTTGCACTGCGCAAATTTTGGAAGTAAGTATCTTTATTAATCACTAAACCATCGTAGTTTTTCCACTTTTCAGGATAACCCACTTTTGGTGTAAATGCATGTAATTTAGCTAAGGCCTTTTGTTTGGTTTCAGGGCTCATCCACTCTAAACCATTAATCCTGATTTCGAATGCTTTACGCAGGTTCACAATCATCTGGTTCATGCGTTCTTTAGCTTCTGGCTTAAAGTATTTGGCTACATAAAGCTGACCTAATAATTCGCCAATAGTGCCATCTGTTAAAGATGACATGCGTTGCCAACGTGGTGTTTGTACTTTCTGCCCAGTTTGAGCCTGTGTGAAAGCGAAACTCGCCTTCACAAATGGAGAACTTAAGCTAGAAGCAGAACCTTTTAAAATGTTCCATTCCAAATAGGTTTTCCAATCTTCAACCGGAATCGATTTCAACATTCCATCCAGGCTTGCCATAAATTTTGGCGATGAAACCAGAACAGTGTCTTGATTTTTGATTTTGAATTTTGGTAAATAGGTTTTCCAGTTAATATCTGGCGTTTTTTGGTTCAGTTCGGCAACGGTAAGCTTGTTATAGGTGGCGTAAGGATCACGCATTTCTAAACGGCTCATCTGCGCTTCAGCAAATTGCTTTTCGATTTTGTAAACCGTTGCTGCTTTTTGTTTGGCTTCTTCTGCAGTACTTCCTGTTAAGGTAAATAAAGTAGCCATGTAGGTGTTGTAAGCATCGCGGATCTTAATACTTCGCGCATCATCTTTCAGGTAATAATCACGGTCTGGAAGTGTTGTGCCACCCTGACTAATATTCACCATGTATTTGTTTACGTTCTTGCGGTCTTGGCCAACGCCCAAACCAAACATTCCTCCCCCCAAACCATTTGTTCGCATGTAGGCTACCTGATCCAGCACATCCTGAATGTTTTTGATTTGCTTAATTTTTGCTAAATCAGCTTTTATTGGTGTATAACCCAATTTTTCAATGGTTGCGCTATCCATGGCAGCCGAATAAAAATCGCCAACCCTACGCTTAACAGAACCTGCGGGAGCAGATTTATCGGCAGCTGCATCTTCCACTAAAGATTTAACGGCATTGATATTGAAATCGCGAAGTTCGTTAAATGAACCCCAGCGTGTTTCTTTGGCAGGAACTGGATTGTTTTTTATCCAATTGCCACTCGCATAGGTGTAGAAATCGTCGCCTGGCTTAACGGATAGATCCATGTTGGCAGGGTCGATAAATTTTTTTGTTTGTGCATTTGCAGAAAAGCCAGCAGCGACTATACCCAGCGCCGCAAAACATCTTTTCAAATTTTGGTATTTCATTCGCTTAATAAGTTAATAATGATGCGAAATTTATGAAATACTAATTAATACTGGTGTTATATATTAAGAATATTACTTGTTAAACCAGTAGTAAATTTTTGCTAAGCCAAGCCGCCTGATCAAGTTGGATGCTGAAAAAGGAATTTTGATAGATTTCATGATTTTAAATCTTTTATATCACTATTAACATTTTTTAACAAAATTTATTGTGTACTTGTAAAAATTATTGCTATCAAGAATGATTCGGAATAAAGCATATTATTTTCCATAAATTTGAAACACTTATCCAAATCTCATATGTTTTCAAAAACTTTGAGGTTTTGGAAGTGTTAAGAAAAATATAGTATATAAATGAGCCATTCACACGATAGGGAAGATAGCTGTTGCAGCAGTAAAGTACATTCCGAACCAAAACATACCCATGACCATGATCACGCACATGAAGAAGGCGACGAACATGACCACGACCATAGTGGAGATCCATCAGCCTTTAAAACGTATTTGCCAGCCATCGTAACATTGGGTATGCTGTTGATTGGAATTGCGTTTGATAATCTTTTTAAGGTTCCGGCATTTCAGGTCATTCGCCCTTATTGGTATATCGTGGCTTATTTACCAGTGGGTATTCCGGTTTTACGTGAAGTTTGGGAAACATTTAAAGCCAAAGATTTCTTTACCGAGTTCTCTCTGATGTCTATCGCTACCATTGGCGCTTTTGCTATTGGAGAGTATCCGGAAGGTGTAACGGTTATGCTTTTCTACACTATTGGCGAGTTGTTTCAGATGGCTGCGGTAAACCGTGCCAAAAGAAATATTAAAGCATTACTTGATGTTCGGGCAGAAGTGGCACATGTATTTCGAAATGGAAAATACGAAGATATTAATCCTGAAAAGGTAGAAATTGGCGAAACGATACAGGTAAAGGCTGGTGAAAAAATCCCTTTAGACGGAGAATTGATCAGTGATAGAAGCAGTTTTAATACCGCTGCTTTAACCGGCGAGAGCAAACCGCGCACCATTAATAAAGGTGAATCGATTTTGGCCGGGATGCTTAATCTGGATAACTTGGTCGAAGTTAAAGTTACTAAAGCCTTTGCAGATAGTGCATTGTCGCGTATTTTGGAAATGGTTCAAAATGCCACTACACGCAAAGCCAAAACCGAACTTTTTATCCGCAAATTTGCGAAAATATATACCCCAATCGTTTTCTTTTTAGCCCTTGCGCTGGTTACTCTTCCAATTTTAATTTTAGGAAGCGAATATCACTTCCAAACCTGGCTGTATCGTTCGTTGGTTTTCCTGGTTATATCGTGCCCATGTGCTTTCGTGATTTCAATCCCATTGGGTTATTTTGGGGGAATCGGTGCGGCATCAGCAAATGGCATTCTTTTTAAAGGGTCTAATTTCCTTGATTTGATTACCAAGTTGAACACCGTTGTAATGGATAAAACAGGAACCTTAACAAAAGGTGTTTTTAATGTTCAGAAAGTAGAAAGCAGTATAGATGAAGCAGATTTTTTAAACTTATTAACGGCTGTAGAAGCCAAATCTACCCATCCAATTGCGAGGGCTATTGTAGCGTATGCAGGCCAGAAAGAAATTCATCCTGCCGATAACATGGAGGAAATTGCCGGGATGGGTTTGAAGGGCTTTGTTAATGGTAAGGAGGTTTTAGCAGGTAATGTTAAGCTTTTGGAGAAATTTAATATTGATTTTGACCCTAAAATTGCATCCATAGAAGAAAGTATTGTTGTGGTTGCTATCGACCAAAAGTATGTTGGTTATGTGCTCATTGCAGATGAAATAAAAGAAGATGCCGCCGAAGCCATCAAACAGCTCCATGAAAACGGAATTAAACAGTTGGTCATGTTAAGTGGGGATAAAACCTCAATCGTTAAGAAAGTAGCTTCAAGTTTAGGAATCGATACTTATTTTGGGGACTTATTACCTGAAGATAAGGTTGCCAGACTGGAAGCAATTAAAAGTGACAAAAGCAATGTGGTAGCCTTTGTTGGCGATGGAATTAACGATACACCAGTGTTAGCCATTAGCGATATTGGCATTGCAATGGGTGCAATGGGTAGCGATGCCGCTATTGAAACAGCTGATGTGGTTATTCAAACCGATCAACCCTCTAAAATTGTTACTGCGGTAAAAATAGGTAAAGCAACCAAAAATGTAGTGATCCAAAATATCGTGTTGGCATTTGCTGTAAAAGCAATTGTTTTAATTTTAGGTGCGGGAGGAATAGCAACCATGTGGGAGGCTGTTTTTGCCGACGTTGGTGTGGCACTTCTGGCGATTTTAAATGCGGTGAGAATTCAGAAGATGAAGTTTTAGTACATTTATACTTTTACCATTAAGAAATTAAGATAGTTAAGGAATTGCCTAAAACTTAATGTCCTTAATTTCTTAAGTGTAAGTAAGATATATTGAAAAATAGAAAGTCGGAATACTATAAAAATTAGTATATTTGATTATGTCTGAGCCAGTTCCATATCCGATCTTAAACGATGATGAGCCCGTTCGGCAGTTCAATGAACTTGATGCATCATTAACTTACAGCTATGCCAGCTATTTAAACTGGCTTTTTCCTGAAAGGGTAGAATTGATTAAAGGTAGGGTTTTTAAAATGAGTCCTGCGCCATCGAGCGTTCATCAGGAAATTATTGGTAACATTTTTCTTAAGCTAGGAAGTTTTTTAAAAAAGAAACCTTGTAAAGTTTATATATCACCATTCGATGTTCGTTTTCCAAAAGAAAGTCATAATGATGAGGCTGTTTTTACTGTTTTGCAGCCAGATATTTGCGTAATCTGCGATAGGAGCAAAATTGATGCCCGTGGCGGTGTTGGTGCACCGGATTTAGTTGTTGAGGTTTTATCGCCAGGGAATACCAAAATGGAACTGCTTCATAAATACCGCGTTTACGAAGAGTTTGGCGTTAAGGAATACTGGGTAGTGAGCCAGGGCGATAAAAGTGTTTTGATTTATACCCTAGATGAAATGGGTAAATTCCAACCCTCTAAAATATTTACCCTAAGCGAAAAAATCACTTCAGCCGTATTGCCAGGTTTTGAACTGGCATTGGATGATGTTTTTGAAGATTTATAAAATTCATCAATATTTTTGTATTACTACTTTTTAGTATCTTGAATGATGTCTGAACCTGTTCCATATCCGATCTTAAATGATGGTGAGCCTGTTTGAGCACTCAACAATATTGATGTGCCTTTAACCTAAAGCCATGACCATTCTTCGGTGTTCCTAGAATTTGAACCGGTTTTAGATTAATCAGGTTTTTCTACTAAGTGCGGTCAATGCTACTTAAGTGAGGTCAATACTGCAAAATTCACTGCTTTAGGGTGCTTCGCTCCTCCAAAAACAATCGCCTTATAAATGATTTTTTCTGAATTCTTCAAGTGCATCTTTTAAAGTCTTTCCAATATTTTCTTTAAACCAGGCCATAAAGATTCTGTTGTTCTTCCAGCCTTCGCCGAAATGCGATTGAAAATAACGCCGCACATTTGAGGTGTTTTTAAAATTTAAGGTAATCACTGTTTCATCGCTCAATGGTTCAGAATGCCAATTAAATTTGCTCATCCCCAAATATGAAAAATAACTTTTTACTTTCATAATGCTGAACATCCTGCCTTTCGCCTCTATCTTTCTGCTTTGGTCTTTCAGCTTTGACCTGAATTAGCTATTTTTGGGCTTTTATAACAATTTTCATGAGCATTTCCACCAAGTACAATCCTGCAGAAACAGAAGATAAATGGTATAGCTATTGGCTATCCAAGAAGTTTTTCCACTCAGAACCCGATGAACGCGAACCTTACACCATTGTAATTCCGCCGCCAAACGTCACAGGTGTACTGCACATGGGGCACATGCTTAATAATACCATTCAGGATGTATTGATCCGTAAAGCCCGTATGCAAGGTAAAAACGCTTGTTGGGTACCTGGAACTGACCATGCTTCTATTGCTACAGAAGCAAAAGTTGTGGCCATGTTAAAAGAGCAGGGGATTAATAAAAAAGATCTTTCGCGTGAAGAGTTTTTGAAATATGCCTGGGAGTGGAAAGAGAAATACGGTGGTATTATTTTAGAACAGCTAAAGAAATTGGGTGCAAGTTGCGATTGGGACCGTACCCGTTTCACCATGGAGGAAGATCTTTCTGAAGCGGTGATCGATTCTTTTATTCATTTATATAAAAAAGGATGGATTTATCGCGGTATCCGCATGATAAACTGGGATCCGGCGGGCAAAACGGCCGTTTCTGATGAAGAGGTGATCCGTAAGGAAG
>Ga0163162_10000438_pt1 | contig 38395 bp, 28 predicted proteins | sample S55metaG_FD_115310 | JGI IMG/M metagenome (GOLD analysis project Ga0163162, IMG submission 115310) | Switchgrass rhizosphere microbial communities from Kellogg Biological Station, Michigan, USA - S5-5 metaG | ecosystem: Host-associated > Plants > Roots > Rhizosphere > Soil | place: USA... | reverse complement strand
TCACAACCTGGGCTCCAGCCATGGCGATACGCGTATTACCCGGCTTTCGGTGGGTGAGGGCGCGCAGTACGTTCCCATTGTGCGCAATTCCCACCGCATCTGGCGCGAGCTTGAGCAATTGTCCGGGGAGTCGCTGTTCGAACAGTCGGGTCTATTGGTTCTGACTTCGAGTCCCGAGTTTGACCCCAACGATAAAACCGACTTCACATTGCGCACCATCGGCCTAGCACAGGCCTATGGCATCGAGCACGACGTTTTATCCGCCGACCGGATTCGCCAGCGCTTTCCACAATTTGCCAACGTACACGACACTGCCATCGGCTATTTCGAGCCAGGTGGAGGTTTTGTACGTCCTGAACGTTGCATTGATGTGCAGCTCAAATTGGCCGAGCAACACGGAGCAATCCTCTACAAAGGCGAAACCGTCACTGGGATTAGCTCGAATGAGCAGGGAGTCCATGTCACTACGAATCTGCGCACGCTCTTTGCAAACAAGCTTGTGATTAGCGCCGGCAACTGGAGCGGCGGTTTGCTGGGCGAGCCGTTTGACAGCCTGCTCAGCGTCTACCGGCAGAAGCTGTTCTGGTTCGGGCTGGAGGAGGGGGCCGAGTGGGTGGATCACTCACCGACGTTTATCCTCACTCACGGCCGTGGCGACGACAAAATCAACTACGGCTTTCCCGCATTACACGGCGAGGGCAGCCTGAAAATCGCCACCGCGCAATACCACACTACTTCGTTGCCGCAAACAATGGATCGTACGGTCTCGCCGGCGGAAGAGCGGGACATGTATGAGCACCAGGTGCGCGGCCGCATCGTCGGTGTGACCTCGAGCGTGGTCAAGTCTGCTGTCTGCGCCTACACCGTGACGCCGGATCGCCATTTCATTATCGATGAGCATCCGTCGTGGCAGCACACCTTGGTGGTGTCCGCCTGTTCCGGTCACGGCTTCAAACATTCCGCCGCGTTGGGCGAGGCGTTTGCACAGTGGTGCATACGCGGTTCGACCGACTTGGATCTCTCGTCTTTCTCCCTTAAACGCTTCGAGCGCTATCATGGACGTGAAGCCGGATTCACGGTGCCGAGTACGTAAGCGTTCCGGGAACACACTCATGAATCTTGATTCGCTGAGAAGTAAGTCAAGCATCAGCGTTCCCTCCGGCGATGAGTAATGCCGTCAGGTACGAATCCAGCACCTATGATAGCGATGGTGCACCGCAGTAGGCGACCTAGGTGACCATCAAAAATGAGAATGTCATCGTGCAATATCAGGGACTTAGATAGACCGTGTCATTTGAATCGAGTAACAGAGTGCAACAGAATTGAGAGTTAGGTCGTGGATTTTTTCAGATTTGAGAATCACAAGTACGGGATGATCGTCCTCGTAATACTCTTTTAATAAACGGAATCTCGTTGTACGCATCCAGTTGCGTCACGACTCCTCCATGAACGTCTGCAGCGTGCCCCTGCGTGTTATGGACGGAGGATTAATTAGAGTGAGCATATTTGCTCGGTTTTTTGGAAAGGTGGGCGCGCCTAGCTGAAAGGCTAAACTGTGCGACCCGATTACCGACCACTGCCGACCGAGGTCGCGGAAGCGTTTGTCGCTGTGTGGCAGCAGTCGATCTATCTAGCCCAGGGCGTCGCCGAGAAGGCGCTAACTGAGCAACGGCAAGTGATCATTCCCGAGCATGAGCGAGTGGCCGCCGCAGAGGAGCTGACGTCTCTGGCACTGAAAGGCACGGCAAGTACGCTGTCGGGGGCGCGCCCGAACGGTAGCCGCGTTGCCGCATCTGTTCTCAGGCGAGGGCGCGGGGTTTACTACTATCGGGGTAACACCGAAAGTTGCAGTGGCGCACCGGTGTTCAGCGCGCATTCTGCCGCGAGCAATAGCAATACACGCGAGCGGGCGACAGCCGTTGCCGAAAATGCGCCAACGCTATACAGAGGCTTTCTTTGCCTACGGTTAGCCGTCGGCAACCTTTATTTCCATTTCTGCCAGCGGCTTGTTTCCAATTATCCTGAATGACATCATAAGGCCATTATTTTGTTGGGGCCCCACCTGTGTTTTTCCCTATTCACAGGGCCCGCTGGAATCAAGGAAATCGCGCCATATGACGCAACCTCTCATGGACGGGGTTCAAGCGCTGCTAAGCAGCCTCGTAACGTCCGATATCGTTGTTGCCAGTACTTCAGTCGCCGCGTTGTTGAACGGTGAGTCGATCCGCGGAAGCGATGACGGCCTGATAGAAGGCCGATTGACCGTCCCCGAATACCAACGGCCTTACCGCTGGCAGATCAAGCATCTGCAGCGGCTGCTGAATGACCTCACTGAGTATTTTTCAGCGCCTGAAGGTTTGGCTGCGCCGGCTCATGATTTTTACCTGGGCAGCATCATTGTTCATCAGTCACGCCTGCCACGGATGCATTCCGATGTATTGAACATCATTGACGGCCAACAACGCCTGGTAACCCTCGCATTGCTCGCCCATGTGCTCAAGCAACGAGGGTTGGCCAAGGGCATTAAGCTGGACTCTCCGGAATCCCAGGTGCGTGCCTTGAGCAATCTGCGTTGGCTCGAGCAACAAGCGCTGCCGGCGGTGGATTTTTCTCGGATAAACATCACGCTGGTGGTCACCCGCAATGAAGATGACGCCTACCGTTTTTTTGAAACACAGAACACCGGTGGTGTCAGGCTGGACGGGCCGGCGATCCTCAAGGCACATCACTTGCGCGGGGTATCGCGACAGGAACAGGACAGCCAGGCGCGGCGTTGGGAGGCCTGGGGCAAGCTGGACGATACGATGGACGCCTTGATGAAGGCGCGTCACTGGCAGCAGTTGAAGTGGCGTCGTCTTTCGAACCATCGCTTGCCCCTGCAGATGCGTGAAGAGATCGTCTCGGAGTTGGCCGAGCGCACCGGGCAGGGAGGGGATGTTGCTTATCGCACTGCGCGGGTTTGTCATGCCGGGCTTGGCCAGGCACTGCACATTGAAAACGGTTATGCGATGCGTCAACCCATCAATGCGGGCGTTAACGCCATTCACTATTTCAACTATTTCCATGAGCTGCGTCGCAGAGTCCTGGTCCTTCGCGAGGACAGTCACCTGGTGGGCTTTCATCGGTTCTATGACGAACTGGTGGTCAAGGCCAACGGCAGCGAGTTTTTACGCAGGCTCTATGACAGTGCGGTGTTGTTGTATGTCAGCCAGTTTGGAGAGCGAGGGTTACTGGCGGCGGGATACTGGCTGTTCAGGGTGATTTTCTCGGCGCGGCTGAGCAACGAAAAAGCCGTTCGTGAAAGCACGGCGCAGAGTTTTGCCAAGGACAACCCGGTGTTGGATTGGATTGCCTCCAGCTACACACATGACGAGTTGATCGAGACGTTACAGCGGTTCAGCTATGCCATTTCCGAGCGGCTCGACGCTAACAGCGTCAAGTTCCGGTTCGTACAAACCGTACAGGCCTACTTCTCGATGACGTTGAACCTACCGGGCGAAGCGCTCAAGCGTGATTTTGACGACGAAATCAAGCGAGCCATCAGCCGCGTGCTCAATCAAAATGTTTCCCGCCTGGCAGGTGTCCAATGAATACCAGTGTCCGTTCATATGTCCAGGCGCCGGCCTTGTTGTGCGCTGCTCAGGTTTCCCTGCTGATCCCGAGTTATCAGCGCCCTTACGTGTGGCCCAGCGAGGATGTGACGCAACTGTTGGATCAGATCATGGTGGCTTACGACAATAATGCTGCGCATTATTTTGTCGGCACTGTGCTCACGTCAGTCGTGACTGCGGACGGTGCGGGTCATGGCCGCACGGCTTATGAAGTGATTGACGGCCAGCAGCGCATGACGACGCTGATGCTGCTGGCCATCGCGTTGAACGAGCAGGTCCCTGGCAGTGAGTTGGCGAATTTCATTACCTTGAACAAGCTGCCGCGTCTGACGTTTGCCATTCGCGAGGAAGTGCAGAGGCGTTTCGCGCAGTGGGCAGGCCTTGAAGCCGATACCCATTCCGGCAAGGGGTCGGAGGTTGACGCGGCCTATATCCAGCACCTTGAGGCTGCCCGTAAGGCGCTTGCCGACCACTTGACCAAAGTGTGCAGTGACGAAAGAAAAGGGCGCGCTTACCTGGCGGGCGTGGCCGAGTACCTTTACTCCAAAGTGCTATGGGTCAACAACGTCATGCCCTCGGGGATGGATTTGAATCGCCTTTTTTCGACCATGAACAACAGTGGCGTGCAGTTGGAGCACAGCGACATTTTGAAGTCCCGTTTGTTGGCGGCGATTAAAACGCAAAAGACGCGTTTCGATGCTATCTGGCAGGCCTGTGAAAACATGGACGACTTCTTCGAGCGCAATGTGCGCAAAGTCTTCCCGGATGCGGATTGGAAGACGCTCAAGCAAAGCGATCTGAGCGAGCATTGCGTAAGTACCTTTCCAATCAAACACGTCCGTGCCTCGGATGCGACAGGTCTGACCATTGCGCAGCTGGCCAAGCTGCCGCTGGTCGATTCGGACGAGCCCAAACCACCCCAGGAGCCTGGGCGCTATTGTCGGTCCATCATCAGCTTCAGCCTCTTGCTGATGCATACTTACCGTATCTATCTCAGCGAGTATGGCCAGAACGATGTCGATGTGCGGCTGCATGACAGTCGGCTGAATGACTACTTTGCCGACTTCATCAAGAACATCACCGAACCTCAGGCAAAAGCCTTTATCGAGCGACTTTGGGCCGTGCGTTACCAGTTCGATCTGTGGGTCGTGAAGTGGTTGCCAGAATCGGAAAGCCAGGTTTGGCATCTGCGTCAAACCAGCGTCAACCGACGTTACACCGACAAAGTCTGGCGGCTTCGGCGAACTAGGTTGGAAAGCAGTGACCTGAGTCAGCTGCAAAGTGTGCGTAACTTTACCGGCGAGCGCAGTGCACAGTATTGGTTGACGCCGTTTTTGGGTGCGTTGGTCAACGGTGCGGCCACCACCCAGGCGCAGGTGGTGGCACTGCTTGAGGGCATCGACAACCAGTTGTCCTTGGCCGAGCAAAGCCAAAAGGAGGCCAGTTTTGAGCTGTTGGCCGGCAACGAACTGGAGGTGCTGGATATCGACAGCGTAATCGACGATCTGAACCGGCCCCATGGCACTCGCTTTGAGCATTACTGGTTCCAGAAACTGGAATACATCCTTTGGCGCGAACGTAGCCGCTTTCGCTTCTATGATGCGACGAAGCTCGCGGCTTACCGCATTGCTTCCAAGAATTCTGTCGAGCATGTGCACCCCCAGCGAGAGGAGTTCGGTGTCCAGCTGAACAAGGAGCACCTCGACAGCTTTGGTAATCTGGTGTTGCTCAGTCCTGGTGAAAACTCGTCCTACAGCAACCAGCGTGTTGGAAAAAAATGGGAAGACTTCAAGGGTAAGCCTCGCTACGACTCGCTCAAGCTTGCCCATATTTTCAGTGCCAAAGGTGAGCAGGAATGGGAGGCGACCGCGATCGAGCAGCACAAGGCGCAAATGCTCGCGCTGATCAAGGAGCACTACGCCGGCCTCTGAGCCTGAAGGCCAATGTCTATTAGCCTGGCTGGGCCCTGAAGTACTCGACGCTGTTCACTGACAAGGAGTCTCAATGCAACCTTCCGAACTTTCGCTGGCCGGCAAGCTTGATATCGGCCTGACGAAGGGCCTGTTGAGGAGAGGAGCCACACAGCAGCCTAAGGAGTCGAGCTGCTGGAAGTCGCGTGCATCAGCGCGAGCACGGACGATCCTAAAGACTTCAAGGATACGCAGAGGACGTTTGCAAAGTGGCCAGCCAACTAGCTTAAGCTGGAGTTCATAAGGGCTGCCCCGCATTGCCTCATTCTGATGGAGTCCAGGCTTGCCTGGCGGATATCCATCCATGAGAGCCTGAGTTCATGGTCGCCAATGGTGCTGGCAACTCCGATCAGACCTGGTCGGCCTGCGTGCGCAGTGCGAAGCTGGCCGTCCGACCGCTCCCGGATCAGCCCTTCGTACCTGTAGAACTACTGCAGGAGCTGGGCGCCCTGAGAGGTGTGAACCTGATGGCTCGCGAAAGCAGGGTCTCACGCCTGTGACCGTGCGAGTAAGTGGGCAAAGTGTGGTTTCTTTCCAAAAGTCCGCGCCTCACCGGTCTTCATTGGAAGGACCGGTTGAGGGATCGCGGATCATAAGTTGCGCGGTTCGCGTATGTGGCGAGCTCCAGGCTACAGCACATATTGATTTCGTCGGTGAAAAAGCTCGAAGACAAGGATCGGACTGTGCTGTTACAGCTGGGGTTCAAGGTGCTTAGATCACCTATATATAAGACCCTCTGCGACCCCAGTCTTCCAGGCGAAAGGGGCGCGCGCCAGCTCTCGAATTTCCGCCAATCCTCAAAGGCGGAAATCTGGCCTAAGGAGGAGGGTAGCGATTAAGACCTACAAGTTGCTTTCTGGTCTTCATCCGCTTGATCGGTTTGCGGCTAGACACATAAAACTGAATCCAGGCTCGGATAGAGGTGGGCACCGAGGCTTAAACTGGATATCCAAGCTGTATAAGCTCGTCTCAGAACTGGGTGGCGGGGCGCTAGCCCGGATCTTGAGATGTGGCAGGTTGCTATCAGGCGGCTGGGAAATTTTGATACCATCTTATAATTGTTAAAAATCTCGAAGTCACACTTGGCGTGTTGCCTGTTTTGTCGCTGGCACTGGAGCGTAGCTAAATACACGGATGCCCAGGTTCTACTGCTCGTACCAGCCAGTGGCGAACCATTGCCGCAAGCGTTCTCCAACACGAAAACTGAAACGGATTTCATCTATGTGGCATGACAACGAAACAACGGTCGACTATCTGAATTTTGGTGTGGTGGCTGATGCTTGCGCCAGTCTTCTGCGACAGAGTCGTGGTGAGCCTATTTCGATAGGTGTGTCAGGTGGTTGGGGCGCCGGCAAGTCCTCTCTGGTTAAGATGATCGCCGCCCGCCTCGAAACTCCGGTGGCTTCAGCGGCTCCGTCACCATCTGCTGCCACAGATGCACAGCCCCAGCCTACCGAACACCGATACGTCGTAATCACTTTCAACCCATGGCTGTACCAGGATTTCGAAAGCGCTCGCAGTGCGTTGCTACAGATCGTCGGCGATGAAGTGCTGAAGCTGGCCAAGGGTGATGAAAAGCTGCTGAAGAAAGCCCTCGACCTCCTGAAACGCATCAACCTGCTGCGGTTGGCGCAGTTTGGGGGTGAGGCTGCGATCACGATTACAACGGGTGTGCCCGTGGGTGCGATCGGGAAGGCGATCGGGAAGGTTTCGGGTCTATGGAGCGCCCTCAGTTCAGACGGCGATGCGGCTGAGGGGGGCGACAAGAAAGAAGGGGAGTCGCTGGATTTTAAGGCTGATGGTCTGTTGAACCCGGCGAAGCCTATGTCGCTGCCCAACGAAATCCATGCCTTTAGATCCGCACTCGAAAAGCTGTTGGAGGAGCTTGGCATCACCTTGGTGGTGTTTGTCGACGACTTGGATCGGTGCTTGCCTGAGACGGCAATTTCGACCCTCGAATCCATCAGGCTGCTTTTGTTTCTCAAACGCACGGCTTTCGTGATAGCTGCCGACAACGAATTTATCCACGGTGCCGTGAAGAAGCATTTCGAAGGCACTGGCATTACAAGCGATATCGCCACCAACTACTTTGACAAGCTGATCCAGGTGCCTTTGCATGTGCCTCGCATCGGCGTGAACGAAGCCAAGGCGTATCTGGTGCTTCTTCTGCTGGAACGAGAGGCCCGTGCTGGAACGTTTCCGCCTGAAAAATTCGACCAAGCCAAAGTTGATATACCGCGCAGGTTAGCCAGGAGTTGGCTTGGCGAGACGATCACCTCAGCGTTTCTGCATGACCTGGTGGGGACAGATACAAGACTTCAGCAGTTGATGGATCTGGCAGAGGGTTTGGCGAGCCTGATGTTCAAGTCATCTAGTATCAGCGCGAATCCACGGCTCATGAAGCGTTTTCTAAACACGGTTTTTCTGCGAGAGTCGCTGGCCGCGCCTCAAGGCATCACGCTGGATATCCCATCTTTAGCCAAGTGGCATTTGCTGGAGCGTTACAACGAGGATCTCGCCAAAGCACTCTCTGGTATGGTCAGTTCCGACAATGATGGGGAAATCCGAGAGTTGCTGGACGCCGAAACCATTGCGGCGCAGGGAGGAGATCTACCTACCCCGTTCAGTAATGATTCGTTCGTGATTGAGTGGCTGCAGTTAGCTCCTCCGCTCGGAGGTCAGGACTTGCGCCCTCTGTTGCACCTGAGTCGTGACACAGCTACGCGAGATTTTGGGGACGACAACATGACGCCAGCTTCCAGGGAGCTGCGCGATGTACTCAAAGTCGCCACTAGTTCGAACGATCAGCTCACGCAAGCCATCAAGCTGGTCGATGCCAACCAGGTCCAGCTTGCGATGGAAAAGGCGTGGCAAGGTACGGCGTCCAGCCGCACTTGGAAATCGAAGGACGAGCTCATCATGTTGATCGAGCCTTGCAGGGTTTATCCAGCTCTTGGAAAGCGCGCTGCAGCATTGATCAGACTCGCGCCTGCCAAAATGCTCGGCCCGGGATTCATTCCTCTCTTGGGAGCTGAGCAGTGGGCAAACGAAACACTAACGGCGTGGCTGGATGACCCTTCAGTGGGCAAACCGACCAAAAATGCTATTACGGCCGCATTGAAGAACGCCCCTCGACCGGCGCAAAGGAATGGAATCTGATGGGTACCTCTACATCAAGTGGTGGCGGCAAGGCGGGTTCTCCGTTTGACCCCGAATGGTTAGATCAGGGCGATGCTGCTGGTGGCCCCGCGCCGGATGGTGAAGAGGGTGTTCCGAAGGATGCACCTGAAAATGATGTGCCCGGCTTAGAGCACGCCCAAGATCAGGACATAGCGCCAGATCGCAGGTTTATGCCGGCCCGATCCCAGATGGGCAAATATCTGTCTGGAGGTGGTCGTGACGCGCTTCGCGGCGCTGCCAGCAGCATGATCAATAAGGGTATGGGTGGAGCAGGGCGTGCGAGCAACACCATGCGTGGGGTTGCTCAAGGAGCCGGGCAACTGGGATCGTTTCTCGAAGCGGTCAGGGCCGGCACCGACCCTCAAGTAGTCGACTGGATTCAGAGAGTTCGCGGCCAGAACCTTTCAGCCAGCGATCTTGCCCTGGAGCTCATCAAGGAAGTCATGCCGGACACCGGCAGTGTCGACGATGAGTCATTGAGAAATGCTGCCGCCGATGCGTTAGCGCAGCTGTACGAGCAGGATCCCAACGTCGATATTTTTCAGCTTGATGATCAGCAGATCACAGCAGTCATCGGGTTCACGATCGCCAACGAAGTCTGCAATCGGATGGACCTGCAGCTGGGCCAGACTTATGAAAAGCTCAAGTATTCGCCAGTCGAAATCCAGGCGTTCCGTAATGACATCAAGCAATGGGTTCACGGAGAGGTGCAGCGAATAATGGAAGTTCTAGCGGCGCAGAGAATCGATCCCCAGACCCTTGCGCATAATGTGCTGCAAACCGCGCTAGAGGTATTTGCAGAATGATTAAGGTCATTTGTACCAGCATTGCCCGTCTTCCCGCACAACTCGCCGAAGGGGAGCGCGCCTTTACCTATTTCAAAAGCGCCAGGCGTGAGGGTGTCGGTACCATCGCCAAGAGTTGGCACGGGTCCCTGAAGCGCAAAGGGTTCCGCCCAACCCCTGCGGCTTGGGACTTCGTTCAGTTCTGCTTGGCCGTCTGTGCGACCGATCTTTGCGCGATGCGCAGTACAAGTGCTGATGGCTGGACTCGTACAATTGAGCTGAGTGTGGGGCTTCACGAGCCATTGCGATGGGATCCGTGGAAGGTGGAGCTTGAGCAACTACTGAAGGTGCTGACCGGGGACTATTGGACTCTGATTTTCACGGATGCAGGCCTGCCCCCCCCTCAAGGACGCTTCACCGCCAAGGATCAAGATTGTGTTTCCTTGTTGTCTGGTGGCCTCGACAGCCTTATCGGTGGCATGGATCTCGTGGCCCAAGGCCGCCGGCCTCTGTTTGTTTCTCAGCTGGCTCACGAGGACTCTGAACGCCAACGTCGCTATGCAACCCTGCTTGGTGGTGCTGATGCCCACTATCAGTGGAGCCATGGAATCAGCTTCAAAGGCCCGCGTGAACCGTCGACGCGTGGTCGTTCACTGGCGTTCTATGCCTTCGCCGTGCTGGCCGCGTCTCGACTCGACGCCGCGCGCCCGACAATCTACATCCCAGAAAACGGCTTCATTTGCGTGAACCCTCCGCTGGTTCCTGGGCGGGTATCGAGCTTGAGTACTCGCACGACTCATCCTCTGTTCATCAACAAACTGCAGCAGGTTCTCGATGGTGTTGGTGTCTCGGTGCAGCTGGAATTGCCCTACCGGTTCAAGACCAAAGGGCAGATGATGAATGAGTGCCTTGATCAGCCGCGCCTACAAGCGCTGGCCTCCGACACTACCAGCTGCGGGCGATTCCGTACGTACAATCGAACTCACTGCGGTCGCTGCGTGCCTTGTATGATTCGCAGGGCTGCTTTCGGTGCCTGGACATCGGGGGCTGATGCAACCCGCTACGTCTTCCCAAGTTTGGTCGGGAGCGACAAATCCAGCGGGCCAGATGATCCGATGGCTGTAGCATTGGCGGTACTTGCGGCGCGAGATAGGGGTATCGACAGGTTTTTGGGAGCATCACTAGCATTCGCTCCTATTCCTGAACGACCTCAGTATCGATCTGTGCTCACGAATGGCATCCATGAGCTGGAGGCCCTTTTGACCGGAGACGGATTGCTTTGATGGATTTTCACTGCCATCTCGACCTCTATCCCAATGCACGGGAGGTCTTCGCGCAAGCGGTGGAGAGGAACATGTTCACCTGGCTGGTTACCACCAGCCCCCGGGCATTCTCCGCCACCAGTAAAGTGCTTGGTGGTCATGCAAATGTGCTCATCACACCGGGACTGCATCCGGAGATCGTCCATGAGCGTTACGCTGAGCTCGACACCCTGATTGAGCAGATCAAGTACGCATCTGCTGTCGGTGAGGTGGGGTTGGATGGTTCCAAACGGTTCCAGCACAGCTTCGACGCTCAGCGTACAGTGTTCACTGCTGTGGTCGCGCAATGTGCCAACGTCGGTGGACGCGTGCTGAGCATTCACTCTCGCCAGGCCGTGAGAGAGGTGCTGGCGATTCTCGATGACCACCCTGGTTTTGGCACAGCTGTTCTTCATTGGTTTACAGGGACGGCTGCCGAGCTTAAGTCCGCCTCGGATATGGGATGCTGGTTCAGCATCGGGCCGGCAGCGTTCAACTCGGCATCTGGTAAGGCGCTTGCCAAAAAGCTGCCTCGTGATCGCGTGGTTCCGGAAAGCGACGGGCCATTCGCCCAGTTCGATGGTGCCACGGTCATGCCGTGGAGCTCAGGCCGAACGGCTGAGCTGCTGGCCCAGGCATGGGAATTGCCAGTGAGTGAGGTGGCAATGACTCTCGAATTCAACGCTAGACAGCTGATCGTTCTCATACACGGTGCCGATTAATTCTGTTCGAGCACTTGTGAGGCTTCCCAGCTGGATGCTCAGTGTTTAGGAAGGTGCGGATTTTTAACGTGCCGTGTTGAGGATATAGCCTAGATTTTCGGTCGAGAGCGGAGCTTGCATCTAATGAATGATTCATTGGCAACGACTGCGATATGCCAGGATCCTGACGATAGCAGTGAGGACATCATCATAGATCTCCCACCGGATGTTCTCGCAGCAATGGGCGTCGGTTCAGGTGACTCATTGAGCATCGAGTTGATTGACGGATCGATAGTGGTAAAGCCAATCCGTGAAATTAACACGCAATAAGGATTACTTCCGAGTACTCGAACAAGCTGTTTGGCGGCGGGTTAAACTGCGATAGGGCTGTATCTTCACAATCGTGACATTCTCGATTCTAATGCATTTGCTCTCATTTCTGATGGTTACCTAGGGGCGACGAGAGCGGGAAGTGGCTGAGCCTGACACATGATTTAACATAATATACATTATGCGTAATACGATGTTACGTAATGAGGGGCAGTGCCCGTGTCGAGATTTTTTAAATATGCGAATAAACAGCTAAATATGAAACGGCCGAAAAATCAGCCCCTTAGCGACCTCCGCTCACTGCATCCAGAAAAATATTATTAAAATATGCGCATCAGCTTCATGCCGGGATCGGAAATCCTTAAACGCTAGCGTGAGAATCGAGTCTGGTGTCCTTCGTCGCGGAATCTGTTTGCAGATCACAGCTCAGGCAATCGTTTGGTCTCTCAAAAGTCTAGCGTTGATCTTGCCGTATCCGTCGTACCTAATCGACCTGTATGACAGCGCTTCTAGGAATGTCACCAGCCACGACGCTGTGTGAAATCTGCAGCGTTCAGCGTGGGTTGGTGCAAAGATTTCAACTGCTGCCATCCGTGGTACCTCGACACCACGCTCGCGCCTTGACGATAATGGGTTTGCCAACCATCGCTCATCCCATTCCCAGAGAATAATCATCATGGACGACTCGCAGAATACTTCCGCTGAATCCACCAAGAAGTTTACCTCCAAGATGCCTGAACAGTTTGGTATCCAAGCAAGAGGCTTTGCTGATGCCGACACGGCAACACGCCTTGCCACAATCGTTGGCGAAGCCGTGCGTGCACTGGGTGGGAAATTCGATTTGAGCGGCCTCGACGGCATAACGCTTGCCGTCGACTACAACCAAGCTTTGCTCGATCTGGATCGCGGGTACGAAACGAACTGCAAGCTGACCGCCACTAACTCGCACGTTGTAGGAGTTGCAATGACGCCTGGCGTTTTGCGTAACGGTGCTTTGAAGTCGCACATTGTCCTAAATGCGCACCATATTTCGCCTCTTATTGACCTGGAAGACGCCCAAGGTCGAGATCATGCAATCCATATTTTGGCCCATGAGTGCGGGCATGTTGAAGTGACTAATGCGTTCGACCGCTGCTTCCCTAACGTGCTACTGCGTCAGAAAAATGGGTCGATTCTGGAACAAATGCAGTGGCAAGTAATTCTTGCCGTGTGGGACGAATTTGCGGTCACGTCCATTTCTGCTGGTTTTGGAGAAAGCCAGACAGAAGCCTATGAAAACACGTTTATCAACGACTTAGCTCAAGCTGACAAACGCTCCAATAGACTGATTTTGAACTACAGAGAGCATGGCTCAGTTGATCAGATTCTGGGTGAGATATACGGGTGCTACGGCGACGTTCTAAAGTTCGCTGCCTACCACTTGGGTAACCTCCAAGGATTGGGAATTCGTTGGCAGGACTCTGAAAAAACGGCCTCAACTCTCAAAGATCATTGGTTTTTGCCATATTTTGAGCGCTTACAAGCTGCCTGTCTCGAAATCGCGAAAGACTATGGTGAGTGGAAAAATAAGGCCAGCTTTACTCTAATTGCAGACATCATCGATGACTTGGTTGAAAGAGCCGGTTTGTTGATAGAACCCATGGAGGATGATCGTTTCTGGGTGGATATCCCCTATACTCCAGAAACAGATCCCCTCCTCTGCAAATAACTATTAGATTAGCTCAACTAAACATCTATTTAGTTGAGCTAATAGTCATCCTGTTTTGGTGTCATCCTTCCAAGCCCTATTTTGCCATATCCGATAACTGTCAGACTTGGATATTGGGCAGCCTTCTAGGCCACGAATCGCACGTGGACCAAGTCCCGGGCAGACTATCGGCGGGTTTCGACCCCACACCTTCAGACTCCAAGAAGTACTGCCAAAGACGTTGAAGTCTCTATCGCGAAGATGATCTGTCATCTTCCGTAGTCGATCAGGTCACTTACGATATGCACCTAATGCCTTCGCCGTGCAAAGGCATTGGCCAAATCACTGCCCCTCCCCGCCCCGCTACTATCAGCGATGAGCGTGCAGTGCCGCTTAAGGCTGAATTCCTGACCTTTGTTGTGCAGGGCGATACGGCTGTCAGTCTACACTACACCACACCAGAGCCGGATCCGTGGTATTTGGTCTGGATGAACAAAACCATACTGCCTTCTGCGCTGGCCGTGGTCAGCTACACGGTGCCGCAGGCGTGTGAATCACCGGGCTCGGCTTAACCCTAATCAGTTTTGTCGCAAGGCAAAATGCCCGCCTTGTTAGTGGTTACGTAAATGGCCGGAGCGTTGCTACCACTCATTCAGCTCTACAGGTTGCTACCTGGTTTTCCACGGCGTCTACACTAAAACAGCCATAGATACATCCACCGCCAACATGAGGTTGAATTATGACAATTCCACAATATCTTGAAGACATGCTCCAGCAGGAGAATCGGTCTGAAGCCGACTTTTCGATGCTTTCGATTTCTTACTCAGTAGAAGAATCCCTCTCAGCCGACATCGCTATCAATATCAAATACTACAATTCAAAGGCTATCGCCTACGCGAAAAACTATTGTGGAAAACAAGATAACGCCTGCCACGTCTTTCTTAATGAAACTGACAAAACAGATTGCGCCCATTTTGTCGCCCACTGCCTGGATGCCGGCGGCATTACCATTAAAACAACGGATCCAACCGCCAATTTCTGTCCTTCAGGTTTGGCCGTTCGAAATACCGATCTCGTGGCAGCGCTCAGGTTCCTCGCCTCTAAACACGACAATATGACCGAGATTGGCATGGTAGACGCAATCGTAGGAGACATCGGATTCCTAAGCAATCTGCGCAGACCATCACATGCTTTTCTGTTGTGCGAGCCTGTTGACCTGCGTGATCCGCTGAAGCCAGCAAAGGTCTGGGCTCACACTTCGAAGAAGTGCTGCGAGGATACCGGGGCAGAAATCCGGCAATGGTTCGCCACTATTTTTAGAATTACGGACTCTTAAAAGTGAAGAGCACTCCTTAGACCCACTGTCGATCACACTCGAACATTAGCAGTCCACTGGGCCGCCCAGTGCATTGGGGAATGCAGGCCTGCGGTAGCGCGGAAAGCTACATCATTTATTTCCATATGGAATTAAAACATCCATAAAGATCCGAGACGAACATAGTTCTTCATTACGCGCCCTGTCGGATACGAAATTAATTGCGTTACCAGCCAGCAGGCACTCAAACGCCCGCTACACTCTGAAACCAGTGCGGCATATGCAATTTTTCAAATGTTCATTTCGAAATAGTTCGTTTAGCTCTGATTTCTGTTTTGTATAACACCAAATGCTGTCGGCACTAAGTGCATTTAAACCGGTCAAGGAGCGAATATGGAAAGTCGGTTTGGTCGTGGTGTCAATGTGATCCTGGCAGCAGTCAAAAAATCACTGGCACGGTTCGAGTTTGAGTTGCGCAGGGCCCCTAACCCGCTGAAGAATATATGTGCGCCGCTTGCGTGGTTAAGTCTGCTAGGCGCTACAGTTGCAATAGGAGGATGCGCATTCGCGCCGAACAGCTTCCGGATCACGAATGCCAAAAGTACCCAAGAGCGGATTATCTATCCACCGGGCGCGGTGGTCCGCGACGAGAAGCTCAATCTCTATGTAGAGACTCGAAGTTTAGAGTGTCGAAAAGCGCTGCCAACTCGTACCTCTGGTTCGGTCACCGTCTCCACTCCTTACTGGTTCGATGCAGGGCTGCGAGTGTTGCATATCGAAGTCTTATCCAGCGATCTCTCGAAAATAATGCTGACACCTCCCGCACGATGTCTGAACGTCACGGTACGGCGTGCGCCCGAACAGTGTCCCCAAGACTGGATTGCTGGCGAGGTGTTGTCAGCGATCGAAAAGGATGAGGACTGGGGCAAATGCATTAAGAAAGACACACGTTTAGAACTTGCAGCAGAAATATCTGAGGTGCTTCCGCACCCCGCTGACTATTCAGGTGCACCTCGGGAGGAACGAACCTACGCGCGTTCACCTGATCCGAGCGTTCCCGAAGAAGATAAACCGTCTGCCGTCTCTCTCCTCCCGGCAGAGATAGTCAGTCTCCACCCCGGCACTTCCGTTTGCTTAAATACGGTGCATCTATTGGTTGGCAATGATCCTGGCACCTGGATTTCGACCCCCCAATCGTGCGTACGCCTTCTTGAGGGGACCGATGGATACGGCCGTGCTTCAGTTGCACGAACGGACACGGAATATACCTTTCCGAACGCAGACTTTTTCGATGATCAAGGCAAGGCAACACTATTCGAGGCACGTTCGTGGTTGGCGATACGAAGCGTGCTCACCACGTTGATGCCCGGTGGCGCCTACCTCTATCTGTATTACTCAGGAAAAAATGATGTTTCGGGAAAAGTCAATTGGCAATCCAGTGCGAATGGGAGTCCACGGGTTTACGTACCCACAGGCGAAGATGCAAAAACAACTCCGATCCAGGTTTCACCTATCCTGATAGTCCAATCACAACCGTTGAAGCTTACGACTCGCGGCTTACCAACGCTTGCGAATCTCTGTCAGAGAAAAGGGAAAATTGAGAAGCGCTGTTTTGCTTTTCCTGATTTCAGTTCGATTGATGTATTGCAGCCCTTTTTGGTTGACGGGCAACTGCATTACGAACCTACAGGAACACTGACGAGCGACATTCCTGAAATTTCCGTCGAGCGACATCCTGTGGCAACACGGCTTTTTCGCGGTCGCAGAGTAGCAATGGAATTCGATGTATCGAATTCGAGCACCGCTGTCCCCCTTCAGGCAGGTGACCAATTTGGAGAGAGGCCATGACAAAACTCGTCAGGGTTACCGAGCGTCTGTATGTGGCGGATGGGGCGGCTGTGGACGTAGGCGGCGGCCGCGAAAAGGTACTTTGCTTTATCACGTCGGCCCCCTGCCATACGCCTGATCTGGATCTCGAAAAGGCCTTCGCTAGCAATGGATCGGTGGCGATAGTTAGTGCGCCTTCAGGTTCGGCGTGGAAGAAAAACAGGTTTTTCATTGACGATATTTCCGCCATATCCGGATGTGGCCTGGCATTGGTAAGGTTTGATAGTTACCTCACTCCGAGCATTGATGCCCGGATGGTTGTGTCTGTAGCTGGCTCGAAGTGGTTGACTTCCGGTTCCTGCCAACTGCGCGCGGAGTTCGGCGAAGTGGGTGTGACGATTCCCAAGGGAGTCAGGTTGTCCTTGCTGCCTGGCGCTACCGCTCTTCAGATTGACGCACCTGCTGGTCTGAACATTGATTTAGACAAGTGTTTTAGTCTGTATGGTGTGAGATTACCGGCGACAAAACAGTTGGTGCTGGGCTTGGCAAGCTCTGATCCGGGGCGGCTCGAATTCCAGTTCAGTATTACGGTTTCGAGCTATAACGAAGATGAGCCGATGCTTGGTCTGTTGTATTTCAGGGCTGTCCAGCACCCCCTTAATAAATCATTCAATTTCAAACGCTTCCACTACCCACTCTTTTCGTTACCGCCGGGCAACGGCAGCATATCAGTGCACCTCTCGGCATCGCTCGATCTCATGGAGCCGTCACCTGGCGAAGTGCCGTGCGTGATGTTCCGATCCAGCGTGCGTTTAGAAAGTGTCGTTCTCAACGGTGCCGATCAGAAAAAGCTGCCCTTGAATCAGTTTTCACCTGACGGAACTCGTCTATTCGCAACGGCATTGAGCGTGCGCAAAGACCTACGCTTCCATTTCGTAAAGGTCCCTACTTTGATGTCGACGATGACAAGTAAGCCGACATACAAAGAGGTAGCTCTTCTGCCTCAAGGGACCATTGAACTAACCTCGCCCTCTGTTTCGCTTCTCGGTAGCGGCCTGCTGGAAAGGGTGTCCACTTTTGACCGCCTGAAATTCGACTTGCACGACCCGGCCGATGCATTGGATGCACAGTTATGGTCCCCCAAGGGCATCATCTTGGGCAAGACGATTGATACCGAACCGCACCCCGACGCTTATCTGTCCAAACTTGCCATTACATCCGCTACCCGTTACGAAGCAAGTAGCCTTAATCCTCTGATCAAGTTCTCGCCGGATCGCCTGGCGCTCTATTCACTGGATTCTGGTGCAGGTACATATCGACCGATTGAGTGCGGGGTGCCTCAAGGGCTACCAATCTCTCCCATCGATTTTGGCGAGCCGACCTCGACCAATCAAACCCGCTGTCAATTTGATTCAAATGTGATCGCAAGACACCGTATTGGGCTTTTGAGTAAAGCGGCTATGACTCGGGCCTCGTCCCGTCAGGTTTTCGCTGGGGAGGTAGGCGCGGAGTCATCTTCGACTCCACAAGGCTTCAAGGTTATGGACGAGGGAAGCTTTTGGTCGGACATCGAATTTGCACGAGGCACAGGGTGGCGCATCGCACTCAGCTTTGGCTCTGATCCTGCTGTTGCCAAAGAGTTGCAGAGCGCATTCATGGAGAAAGAAATATTCATCGTCGCGCGTCGGCTGCCTGCAGTACCGGCCGGCACGCTGCAGCCTCCGAGGTTCGTACTCGAATTCATGGCAAGCGGGTGGGTATTCCGCACTTCCATTACGGACTCGGCCACTTCATATGCCGCATCTGCCGATGACATCGATCCGCTCATCGTCATCAAATTTGGGTCCCGTTCCGTAAAAGATCTCGTGGATGACAGCGACAGGTGGACCGCTGCGAAGACTTTTGTGGGTTCCGCTTCCGACATTTCCGCTGTGAAGTCCCGTTTGAAGGCAGTCATCAAGCAGTTACAGGATGATCATACGAACGAAGGGGCTGACGGGGACACGTTCCCTGGGCCGTTCGTCAATACCGATTCTAAATCGCGGACCGGCAAACTATTTGATCCCAATTGGAACGGCGTGGTTGCACTGTCCTTGGCGATGCCGTCAACGCAGAGTCCGTTTCCTGTCGACCTGCAGCCGATTCTGGATGAGTATGCGTCACGTATTCGAGCCTCGATCATCTGCGCCGATATCCGCCCTGTCGGAGTGGCAAGCGACGAATCGTCTCAAGTGCTCGCGTTAGTGCGCTATCTGAACCCGGCTCAACCAAAGATCGATAATGGCACCGATCCTGACTGCGCCGGTGGGTTTGACCTGAAAATGCTGAAGGTGCGATTGCTAGCCGCGCGAGTGGAAAAGTTTGAGTGCCGGCTCTCGTTCAGTCTGGAAAAATTCTTTGCCCAGAACTTTGGTGTTGGTGGTGTTCTCGTAGGTGCCTACGACCGGCGCCTTGAGTCCGGAATTCCCATCGATGTTTACAGTTTTGCGTTCGAATCGCCTTTGTCGCAGACATGGGGACCAGGCTCTTTCCTCACTACCGCGACGTTGACGCGCCTCGGCTACGAGCGTGCCCAGTCCTCAAGTGGTGAGGCTCGTGGCAGGTTCTTGATCACGGGCAATCTCGCTTTCAACCTCGACCATGTCGGCATCAAAGATCTGGAGTTCGATCGGCTCGGGATCGAGTTCAGCTCAAAAAGTCGCTCCTTTGAGTTCCGTCCCGGCTTACTTAAAGTCAACGTGGAGCGACGTAATCTGAGTAAGCTGCTTGAAAAGCTTCCTTTTCGTCTGACGTCGTTCGTCTTTGGACGCCTTGCACCAGGGAAATTCCTTTCTTTGGACGTTCTTGGCTTTCAACCGTTGCCCCTGTTCGGGGGGGGATCTACGGGCAAAGGACTGTTCTCTTATGGATTTACCTTCGATCTAGACCTAGGAAGTCTGGGAGCCCTCTCCAAGAATCTCGAGGGTTTCAAGGGTGAGTTGCTTTTGGGCTGGCAAATGGACTCTGGCAAATTCGACCTCAGCCTCGGCTTCAAGTTGAAAGGTAACAAGGGCGGGCCACTCGACTTTTCGCTGCTGGACGTGATTCAAGTCCGGGCCAAGCAGTTTGGGTTCGGCCAACTGCGTAACGGAGATGCTTACTATGTCTTCGCAGCGGGCCTGCAATTGCGATTACTGAACCAGACCTTCCCCGAGAAAGGAGCCGACCAAAGCGTCTTCGTTTTCTACCCGTCTACGGGTGGCACTGTCGCGTGGTTATACGCGCGCGTGGATGATTCCAAAGACTCAGTCATCCCGCTGTTCGCCATCGGCCAGCGCATAGAGATCCAGAATCTCTTGGGTAGCAAGACAACTCTGGAGGGCATCACTAGAATCAAGGACGTCTTCAAACACACCATCGAGCCCGGAAACCTTCCCTATGACGGCACTTCGGACGTGCTATACAACCCTAAGGCTGACTGGTTACTGGGCCTGGAAGCAAAAATTTTCGATGTGGCAACGTTACAACTCCTCGTCGCCGAGCCCGATCTTTATGGCGCACGAGTCACCATTTCGAAAGAAAAATTCCCATTCCTGACCAAGGACTGGTTCTTCGACTTGCTATACCGGCGTCTCGATGAGGACACCGGCATCTTCTCGATGGAAGTGCCACCGCCAATCGACATGCTGGACTTCGGTGCTGTGCAAGTGATCCTGCCGACGATCCGCGGGGAAGTTGGAACATCAGGCAGCCACCTGCTGGTTGACCTGGGATATCCAGGCAAGAAATCGATCGCGGCCTGGCAACGTACCGGCAAGATTGTAGCGGGGATTTTTGGCGGCGACGGCGGCGCCTACCTTGGGCGTGTCGCATCCAGAACGTTCCCTGTCCAATTGACAACGAAATATGCAAAGGTCTACGAGTTCAAGAAAGATAGCTGTTTCATGGTGGGCATGGCCGGCTCCTTCGGACTTATGCGTTACTTTAGTCAAGGACCGATGAGTGGCCATGCCTCGCTCACTGGCTTCTTCATGATCGAAGGGGCAATGGCTACCATTCAGACCAAACGTGACGTGGTGGCCGATCCAGCACTCACGAAGCCGCCTTCAACCTACTTGAAGCTCGACGGACAATTCGGAGTCAAGGGGTGCATCGAGGCTTGTGTGGACTTCAAGCTCGTGAAAGCCTATGTCGGGTTAGAGTTCAAAGTTTACTTTGGCTTTAACTACGAAACATGGAAGGGCATCATGTTCCGCGCCGGAATGGTTCTTAACGCCTATGCCCGTCTCGTGATAGGGCGTATCCGCATTCCATTCGATGGCTCATTCGAGATTGCTTTGGAGTTTCGTTTTTCGTTCGAGACAACTTTTGAGCTTCGCCTGTCCAATGATGATTCGCGTTGGATCGAGGTGTTCGAGGACAACCCCCTCGTTTCGCCTAAGACTCTTGTAATCCCCAATTTTCGGCCCACCCCGCCACAAGTGAGGCCACAGGGCAAAACCCAGGCCGAATGGATCTGGCCATCGCCTATACTTGAAACACTCGGGTACACGGTCAAGAAACCGGTTGAATTCTGGTTCGTCGCGGTACCGACTCTGGCAGATGAGACGTCGTCAAGCGGTAAACAAGTTCCAGGCGTTATAGGTCATCTGCTGGCTGGCGAGCATCCGGTCTACTTGAATCGTCCGAACTCCATACTCGTACTCGCCGACGCTTTGCTGCGTTGGATGCTGCCGCAGATAAAGGGCTTAAAAAAGTGGGACGGCTCGGCGAAGTTTGAGCCGCACGATCCCGCTTTCCTCCATTTTCATCAAGCCCTGCAGCCGGACAACAAAGACAGCCGGCTGGAAAGCGTCGATGTCGCCCCATCGCTGACCGGAATCGACTCGAATCAACTGAAGCCGGGTGTACGTCTCGTTTCTCGGGAAGCCAACATTGCCAAGGCGAGACCCGGCTTTGAGAAGCTGACAGCGGCACGGCTTTTTGAACTGTATGACCAGTGTTTCGACACGCTGGTTGCACTGCCAAAAGACGGTAACGACAAAGAGAAACAAACTCCTGCCTGTGTTCCATTTCCGCTGCCGCCTCTCTTTGAACTCTCATATGTTGTTCAGTCACACGATGGCGCTGACTGGAAAACTGAGAGCCAAATCAAACGCGACCTGACTCAGACCTGCATGCTTTCAGAGAACGAGGTCGATGCCTTGCAACGGCAACTCGACCAGTTTCATGCGCTGCTGAAGGCTGAACGCGAGGTCTCTACCAAGAAAGCAATTTCACAAAGCCCGATGCAGGAGTGGATTTTCCTTAGCTGGCACCAGCTTTTTTGCACAGAGTTGCTCCGCCTGTCGATGAACATGCTTGAAGGACCCAACGACATTACCTTCGAAGAGCTACGTGCGAAAATGGTGACTGACGCGAAAGGACCTGCCTATATCGCGGCACAAGGTGTGTCTAGGTTGTTCGCCGGAGGCCTGCGCTTCACCCATTTCAAGAAAACCCAAGGCAGCTTCGCGCTGGCAGGCACAATGTTCAACGCGCCCGAACTTGCGTTGGGCCAGCGTGCACTCCTGTGTTTGAAGCAGATCCCAGGAGTCTCTGGATGGTCGCTGAACAACACCCACGTTGCAGCTTGCGGTAAAGATGGTTTACCTGACGCCACTTTGGGTTTCGAAGTGTCAGGGCTAGCGCAAGAGTCAGAATTCGTTATCCCCTCCTTCACGCCTACACGCCCGAAAGGCTACGAAGATCTCCCAAGGGAATACCCTTTGTCCAAGACGGCGACAATGGGATCTGATCCCGTTTACGCGTTCCCGAGAGAACTCGCCCTGATATCGCTGTCGAGCCAAGGGTTGGTGATCGACTGGAAGGCCCGTAAACGCAACAACGCTGGCAACGAATTGGAGGACCTCAATCCACAACCCGCTTCTGCTCATCCACACACTGCATTCCGGCTGCGTGGTATGGTGGTTACCGCCGACCAATTTTCGTTCGAACTCGGCATGCTGCCCCTTGCTTTGGAAGACAGGGAACTCCTCCAGGAACTCGCGGCGGCGCCGCAAACCTCTTTGCGCCTCGGCTACCGCACGGCGAGTTCTGGGCCGGATGTTCCTTATACAGAGCTCACAGCAGGCAATCTTCAGCAACTCAGTGCCTTCAGAGTCGACGTATCACAAGAGGAGCGGCCAACACTGAGTCTGTCGACAGCGCCGCTTCCTTATTACGCCGAGTCCTCGGGAGAGCTGATCGCGCTTCTCTCTGCATGGACGAAGACAGGCTCGCGCACCTGCCGAATGACTGTGCCATCCCCGCCTGGCAGCACCGCCGTCGCCGCCGGGGTCGAAGTGGAGGTGCTGCTGTTGTCGGATGCCGATACAGGTACCGGCAAGTGTGGCAAGCTCGGCAATGTTGTGACAGGGACCCTTCCTGAAGGTGCGAGTTGGTTCGCAAGGACAACCGAGATACTTCGGCGTGTACCCTCTTCCCCACCGGAAGCACTGATGATCGAGGTCAGGCGCGACGCGATGAGCCAAGCGTTGGTTCGAGTGCCGGAAGGGCTCCGAGCGCTTTTAAACGGCGACGACTGGATGCCGGTCGGCCAGCTGCGTGAGCTCAAGAGACACCGCGTGTTCGGGACATCAACCGAAAGCGCGGCGTTCAAAGCTGACTTCGATGCATTCGTCCTGCAAGCAGAGGCGCAGGCCAGCCACTTCGACTTGCTTGCACTCCAGGTGAAGGTCGATGGCATCGAAATGATCGGCTTTGAGAAAAGCCTTCCTCTGATTCCCACTACGCCCAAGATCGCTCAGTTTCAGGTCTATCTGGATCAGCCACACGTCTACCAGGGATTCGTTCCGGCCAAGCTACTTGGAATCAAGACTTCGCCGTACGAACTGGTAGGCAAACGGGTTGAGGTTTTGGGTCGATTGCGGGACCACTATGGGCAGCAGGCTCCACATGAACCGGTGCACATCCTGGATCGTATTGAGGAATATTGCGACGAGATTGTTGGTCCAAACGCTTGGGAACACATCACGGCGTTTCTTCGTTCGTCGCCGAAAGGCATTTCGCTGGTTCTGCGCGCCAATGTAGATGCGTGTAATCAAGAAGGCGGTCGCGCCGATTTTGTCAGGCGCCGTTTGGGACTCATTCGGCACCAGCTCGGGGATAGCAGGCTTGAGGTTAGCGCGGAGTGGTCCTTTGGCGACAAGACTTCCACCACCATCGACAAGCAGGTATTTGTCAGTAAGCTGATTGACTCGCTCGAGACATCATTGACGGTCAGGCCAGCCAAGCCCTTCGTGGAACTTGTTACGCCGCTACCCCTTCCCAAGCTGGCTAAAGACTGGGAGATTCAGCCGTTCGCTGCCGTTCTTCGCATATCGCGGCCGTCAGGCACTGACGAGCTGGTACGCGAAACAACGGCAGCCCTCGATCCAGAAGGATTGGCAGTCAAGGGCAGCGATGATAGCGTCAACAGTTTGAAGAAGTTCTTCGAGCCCGTTCTCACGTTCTTCAATGCGAGCCTTGCTGTGTGCGATCCGGGTGTCGCACATGGTTCGTTCTTCCTTGTTAACTCTAAATGCATCAGCGGGGAAATTTTGAAGGACGATGATGGCTTTTATTCCATACTGCCATTTGCAAACAAACCTGTGTCGATGAATAAGCCCGACGCGACAATTGTCGACAGGGATCTAGATGCTACATTGTCCGCAGCCTGCGAAAGTCTCGACTCACTTCTCGATGACAAGCAATTGGGCTCTGTCCGCTCGGCTGTCCATTCGCTGTTGTCTCTGAAACGGCAAATGGGTCTGACCAGCGGAAACAGGCTGAAGGGAGTATTTAATGGCAACCCCTCACCGGACGCTGCGCGCAGGGCCGTCGAGGACGCTGTATCGCAACGCGCTAGCGCGTGTTGGCGTTTGGCTTCTATCGCCGATCTGGCTGTCAAGCCGCGGCAGGCCGCAACAAGCAGCATTTTCCTGAAGGTTGTCGGAGACTTCCAGCTCGAAGGTCCACCCGGATCGCCGAAACAGGCATTGCCTGTGTCGACAACCGGTATCACGTGTGCGGCTGAGTGGCGCATTCCCGTCGTCGCGTGGATGGGTGCTGAACCAGGCATGGTTTCCGTTCCAGCCCTCAAATTTGCTGCCAGACACATTCTTGTCGACCTCGCGGAGGTGAAGTCGCTGGCGAAGGCGACCGGCGCACTCTGGCTGCGGCTGGTCGACGTCGGCCCTGCGCGGGCGGAGTTCGTGTTGCCCACTTTCACAGCGCCAGCGCCGCTACGGCGAGTCCTCGATACACCGATTGCCTCAGGGCATATCGGTACCACCAAGACCCTGAAGCCGCAGACCCTGGCTACAGCAAAAATATGGGATTACTCGGCGACCTATTCAATGCCTGGACATGGATTGCAGCCAGGTACAGATGCGGTATACGCCCGCGTGACCTCGCCTATAGCCGGTCAGTCTCTCACTCGAACAAGATTTTCCGAACAAAGTTTGCTTGTCGCGGCCGATAATTTCATCGCAACTGCCGGAGAATGCATCGGTGGAATGGCCGTCATCAGCGATCTGCAAGCCTCTGCTGCCCGCCTCGAGCACGAGCTCGCCAACTACGCACCGATCAGTAGCTTTGGCTTAGGTAAAGTAGAGATCGTATCGGCGCGCATCGCGCACAACGGAAAGAAATGGGAGTCCAGTAACGCTGATCTTGAAGTTGATGTCGATAAGGATGGGGCGTCGCTCAAGCTGGGCGTAAAAAGCCTCGACGCTTGCCGTTACCCCTGTGCCACTACTGACCTTTATGCAACCCGAAACGAACAACTCGCCGGCGGTTTTGGAGCGCGTCCCCAGAAGAGGCCCGTCTTCCAGGAGTTTATTTATGCAACGCCTTCAGTCGGGTTTAAAAGCGAGGCCCTGCCAATCATCGAAGTCGCGGAAATGCTCACCGGCGGCACGGCTTCTAATGATCCGCAGAAATGGCTCACCCAAGTAATTAATGAGCTTCTTGGCGGCGCAACCACCGAACAGCTACAGCAACTGCTCGTGCAATGCACGCTCGGATTTTATCCAAACAACGTGTACTCATTGACAGGGCAGAATAGCGAGCCCGCCGCTGTCACCATGCTGACATCGAGAGGAGATAGCGCCAGCACTGATATACCTGCAGGCGCCTCAAGCGCGGCAACTATGTGGCTTAGCGAGGTCGGCGGTTCCGCAGCACTAGGGTTCTGGAGTGCGGAAGTGATTGTATTTAGAAATGGAGCGGGCTCGGCGCCGGAAAGATTCCTTGCACTGCACAGAGTCCGTGGCGAACTTGCCAAAAATGGCAATGCCAGTGAGAAGAAAAAGCTCGCGAATGGGAAGCAGACGGGAGCGAAGGCGAAACCCTAACTCAATGCGACCGGCCAATTGCCGCAAGCGTTTCCTCGCCGCCAGCTTCCAAGGCTCAACGGCTCAACGGCCCAGCGCTCAGCAGCTGGGCGCTGACGTCAATGACATCAACTTCAGAGCCGCTCGGATGCAGCCCTGAAGTTGCGCAAGCACTTGCCGTCGCGCGTTATCCCGCTCCCCTTCGTCAACTATGGGAACTCCCTGCCCCTAGCCAAAATTTTGACAATAGTCGCAGACTGCTATAACTCTTTAACTCCGCGATCTTGGCGAAATCGGGCTCATAAGATAAGATCGCTCTTTCGCCAAGGGTTTTAAATATGAGCAGTGGGATGCCGGAATATAAGAAGAGCTTAGATGACGAGCTAGACTGGTCCTCGGTTGAGCAATACCATGAATCAACAATGCAAATTAGCAATCAATGCTTTGAATACAAGAAATTATGCGTGGGTGCCTTGGGCATTATTATCGCGGCCATGCTGAAGCTCGGAACGGATACAACTCCATTATTGCTTTCGCTAACCTGCCTATTCATTAGCATCGGGTTCTGGATGTGCGATACCACAGCCTATTACTATCAAAGAGTGAATCGACAGAAAATTTTGAATCTTCAAACTAAAATCTCAAACCGAAACACTGGAGAATCTATCGCCCCACCTATACTGCCTAATTCATGGAGTGCAGCGATTTTTAACAAATCCATGCTGCTATACATTTACTGCTCAACCATTTTCGTACTCATCATGCTCGCAACCATCATCATGCATATTGTCAAGCATTTCGCCTCTGGCCAGTAAAAATGAAGATATTTATCAGCTACACCACCAGAGACAAAATAATAACGAGAGACTTCCTTAGTATCTTGGAGTTCGAATTATCTGACTTGGGGGATATCTATATCGATCTTCTTCACAATCACTCAAAAAATAAGCAAGCAAGAGTGGCAAATGAGTTGCAGCAGGCAGATATTTTTATGCTGCTGAGCACTGATTCCATAAAAAACTCGCCGTGGGTAAAATGGGAAATAGATACTGCGAAGGCAATTGATCTTCATGGCGTCACCATACATGCGGACGCTTCCACAAACGAATTTTCCATAGATGAAATTCGCCTGACCATCTCTGGTGCTATCGATAAGTTAGTTGCAGCCCGAAAAAATCCCCCCATTAAGTCTCTGAAAAACCAGAGACAAAAAATTATCACCCCGATGGTTATATCTGCCACCCCCTAAAGGTAATAGGATAGTTATGAGTGAGCTCTCAAAGCGGGAACGATTGCTGATTTTTATGGAACAGCTTGGGTCCGCTGGATGTGTGGGAACGAAAAGCGAGGCCTTCAAGCTTGTAGAAACGATTTTGGATAAAGTAGAAGATGATCACAGCGGACAGCCTAAAAATTATAAAGATACAGGGCAACGTATGTATTTATGGGATTTTACCAAATGGGTTCACGATGACTCAGGGCTCTCATCTATATTGCTAAAAAACCATATGCTATCTTTGTACGAAGACGGCAGCATCAAAATAGAAATTCTCTTGGGGAGTGGTCCGATCACTGTATTCTCCAAGTCGGGCATGACGGCGACCATTTAATACCCCTCGCACGACTTGAAGCTACCCCTTCAGGGCCTCTAGATCGGCCAGGTATCTTTTGAGTTGACGGAACTATGCAAACTTTGACATAAGTAATTCTTGAGTAGTAATTTCTCAACGAGACTATAAATGGAAATTCACATCTAGGGATTACCAACGTCCCATCGCCATTGTCTGCGACGCCCCCGCCAAGGCTGTTCAGAAAAAATACAGTCGGAAGTATCATTAAAAATATGACACCCCAGTGCCGCTTGACTTTGCGTGACATGGCCTCCATGAGCAACATCATTCCCACCATACACCTGCAACTACGATACCGATGTCATTCCCGCCCAGAAAAATCCGAACATCACAATGAGCGAGGAAACAGCTATAACCCCATAAGTGGCCCAACCATATCTAGCAAAGAGAACAACAAATCTAAGAAGCGAGAAAGATGTAATTGTGATCGCAAGGACTATTAGAGCAAAGCAATAAATTCCTGCGATCGCAGCCCCAAAATTGGAAAAAACCCCGTGCGTCGTCAGCATGAGCACGCTGCCTAAAAAGCCGCCCAACGCTTGTTCACCCAGAAAAGCCGATACCACCGGAAACGTAATAGGTACCTCATTGTCCGGTAAGGCCAAGAAATTTGAGAGTCGGGTTTCTCCGGCCGCTTCGATCCTTCTCCTTGCGAACGGAAGCCACAATATAAAGCCCCCCAAGGCGCTGATCATAACCGCCGAGAATACATATACCGGTTCGCGACCAGAAAGATAGAGTTGAAGATAGGCGACATCCAGCAGAGCCACAACAACCAAGACCACACCCGCAATAAGGAGCTCCCACCCTCCATAGACACCATTCAGATGTTGCTCGCCTCCACTATTCAACTCCGACTTCGTTTCGTTCATTTTTTCTACCCACTATTCACGTTGACGGTTACTAGCATTAAAGATGTACGGATGAGGTAAAGTTCAAAACTCAAATTTTAACTATGCGCGGCGCAATGGATTACCTGAGATCACTGCCATAATAGAAGCCAATCTCCCCTTGTGCTCTTGATGCCTGGTATCCAATTGAACGACTTGTACTGGGCAGCGCTCCATGCCAAGCAGGCATTAAGGTGGACGATCATGTCAGCAACGCTTGCGGCCTAAAGCAACGCAGCTAAAGAGCTAAATCGTACTTCCATCGCAGCCTAATATTGGCCAAGCCCACACCTATATAGATGCCCAACCGGTCAAGTCGTCTACCCACTAGCGTCCTGCCGCAGGGTGGACGTGAGTGAACTTGCAGCACGTTCTAATGTTTAACGTTATTGCTTAACAACTATGTTTATCTCATGCTCCGAAACGATGACCATAACCGCAGGCAAGCCATCAGCACTCATTCTTTGATGCAAGGTCGCTATCAACTTTTCGTCGTCAACACTCGCCCTTGCCGAAGAGCCAGGCGGATGGGAATGCCAATCGCCTACGTAATCAACCACCCGCGCAGTCAATTGCTGCACCCTTTCTAATGCCTCCCGTTGTCCTTCCTTGCCGCGGATGAAATGAGTAGGGCTGGATTCGCTGTCGGATGGCGCAGGTAGCACATCAACAAGAGTGATGGTCCTGTTCTTGAAATCGGTGACACCGAGAATGGCACCACCGGTTTCATTTGGCAGCGCGCCCCTTCTGATGTCCTTAAGCTTCAGCCGAAGACCGTGGTCATACGTGACGGTCCAGCCCGCGGTAATTTCGCGCGTCACTGCAAACAGTTCCACCTCGTGCGCATGAACGGCCCCTGAAGCCTCATCGGATGACCAAATACAGAGCCGGGCCTCCTCTTTAAGCACTGCCTGGCGAAGTTGGCGCGACAAGATCCCGGCATGTGCATGAATGCACTCATTGGACATGCGCACCGATATGTCCCGGCAACCGCCTCCCACCCAGCGGTCGCCGAAATGATGCTCGAGATGAGATTGCCCCCACTCACTGTTCAGGATCGCGCGGTAATACTGCCCCTCCAGGGCGTCGATTCGCTGCGTCCTGCTGGCGTCCTCCATGAGCATGACACTGGAGAGCCCCGAGGGAGTGAGGAACAAACTGATGGTTCGAGGTGCATCATCGCGAACTGCCAAGCTACGAGGCGCTTCAAAGGTGGTGGTGACATCCACCACTAGCTGCGCGTCTCGAAGCGCCTGAACCACATCCCCATCTTCCTCGACAACGCTCTTGGCGATGGCAGTCGGGGCGGGCTCATGCGGATAGATGTACGTCGCCAGCTCCTGCACAACCGCGGTCTTCGACAGACCCAGGTGGCCATCGAACCCCCATTGCCGGACCAGATTGTGCGGCATCAACTGATCAGGATCGATAAATGTCCATTGCCCCCAGCCCGAGCGCACCCAGATATCAGCCAAGGTGCTTCCCAAGGCCCCGACACCGGCCAATACGCCTTTAAAAACGGCGGTGTCATGGTCAATTGCAGACAGATCTCGCGCATTCTTGGCGTCCATCCCGGGACGAATTTCCACAGGTAACAGCGGAAGCTTCTGCCAGCCCGCACCGACCTGGCCATCCAGTGGCTGGAAGCGGAACTGCAGCCCCTCCCCGTCCTTTGGCCCTAAGATATCGAATGCACAGGCGAGCTCGTAGAGTGAAGTGCCTACTACATACCCCATAACATTAGGGCGCTCGTCGCGCCCATTGCGTAAGCGCGGTACCCACACCAGAATCAGCAGTGCCTCCCCTTTCCCGCTCGGCGGTTTGATGCCATTTGGTATGGCGTCGAAGGTGGTCTTTAGCAGCCGATCGGCCAACTCACTGCCCCACGACACCAGGTGTTCGTGCAGTGCGCCCAAGGTCTCGGGAAACATCTCCACTGACTTGGCCTCGACTGGAGGGACCTCGATCGTCAGCATGCGGATGGCCTTCACCGACGATCCATCACTCTCAGGTACCGCCCTCCAAGTGATAGGCGGCCCTTTCTGGACCTCTTGAATCATCAACTTGCGGTCGACCGAGTTCGCATATTCGTAGTGATTGGCGGGAAGAATCAGTTGGTACGGGCTGAGATAAAAGAGCTGTTCCAGCGGTTGATCCTCCCGGTGAAGGCGCAGCTCGGATGACTCCTTAAGCCACCAGAATATCCGACGGAGGAATCGCTCTGCGGTCCAGCTGCGCTCTTCGGCACTCCACGCCGTTTCGTACAGGCAAAGTGTCCTTGGTGTGCCGGGCACCCAGGCATGTTGGTGTGACAGACTCGGAAAGTCTTTGCGCAATGTGCGAGCGACAATGGGGACCCTCCGCTCGGGATTGATCTCTATCGCCAACCGTTCTTTGCGCCGAATCCGCCCTGGGTTGCCCGCGTTGACTTCACCGTCACCCGCATCAATGACGATGTATTCCGAACGATCGTCGCCCTGCTCCGCAATACGCAATTCACGGATCGCAATGTGAGGATGTTTCTCACAGGCTTTTATCAGAGCCACGGTCGCTGGGTAGAGCGGCGCACTGGTCAGAGTGTCGGGTAACTCCCCCAGTTCGAAATATTCGATCATCGTTCAGGTGCACCCGCGCGCGGTGCCGCAGCTGCGGCGGTACTTGCGGCAGCAGAAGCGATACCTACCGCGGCGATCCGGCTCACACTCCCATTGCTCGCGACCTCCAATTCGAGGACTGCGGCATCCTTCAAGTCCCCGGTACAGCCGAACCAGCCGTCCACCTCGTCGGTGATTTCGTCATACTCACGCTTGGCGCGGATGCTCGGTGGATCAACGGCATCGTCGAGAATTTTGTTGCTACTGGAAATGATGGTCGCACCGCCGCGTGCCTGACCGAGTGCCTTGCGCGCAGCATCGCAGAGTTGGGCGTTCTCCCGGAGGTCCGACCAGCTGTCGTACGAGAGCGATCGCCAAGAGCAGTGATGCGGTGCCAGCAGGAGATCGTACTCCAACACTTCCGGTGTATCTTGGAAGCGCTCCCACATACGCTCCCAAATCAGCACCCGCGCATCACCGCCTGTCAAAAAGCGCGTCTTGCGGCTCGAAAAAATGGAAGGCGAAATTTCCATGTTCATGACGATGCTGGAGTCATTTTTAGACAGCAGAGTCTCCAGCTCCTGATCATCTTCATGCGGCGCTGGCGCTAATAGGCGAGCGGAAAACAGCGATGAATACTCACCGTCAATTTTGCTGAAAGTATCGCCCGACCTTATCAGGATGGCGCCTAAATCATCGGTTTTGTCGTCGTTGTCTTCACCCATGATGAGAATGCGATTGCCGCTGGTGGCATAACCATTTGCACGCCAGTGCGCCACGCGCCGGCGAGCTTCCGAATTGAAGGCGCGCGCATCGTCACACAAGGTGTGGTTCACCGAACGACGGCGGAAAATCAGCGGAGACGACCACAGTTCACGGATGATAATGCGCCGTTCTGAGCGCTCAAGATGGTCATCCGGATAGTCCTCCGGACGCCCCAGCCAGAAATGCTTGCGCAGGCCGCGGCAATGGTCCTGATCCGGATGGCTAAGCATAAAGGCGTCAACAAACGGACGCTGATCCTTGTCATACATCAACCGCTGACGCAGTGCGCCTGCAACGTCAGGCATATCATCGTCGGGATCATCCGCTGAACTACGAATGTTGATGTCGGTCAGGATAGTTGTCACGCGTGTGTCCGCGAGCCGAACCAGAGTCATGTCGCCATTACCGACCTGAAAGAACGTAATTTTTGCTGCCATTGACGCCTCCTGGGCGGTTACGCACGATTGAGTTCTGGCACCGCGAAGGCTAAGATACGTATAGAAAAACTACCCGTCTAGTAGTTATGCGGATAATTTTTATACGCATATAAAAAAGCATGGAAAATCAATAACATGACCGAGCAGATCACCCGTACTGGCCGATGGGGTCAAGACCGAAGACTGGAGTTCATCGATTTCCGTCTGCTGTGGGAGGGACGATTGAATCGCTCCGACCTAACGACCTTTTTCAGAATCTCTGTTCCCCAAGCATCCTTGGACTTGTCCAGGTACCAGGAGCTTGCACCGGACAACCTGATCTACGATCGCACCCTCAAGACCTACGTCGCCTCACCCTTCTTTAAGCCGATTCTGGCCAGTTTTGATAGCAGTCAATATTTGAACGAACTGTTGTTGCGTGAGCACGGCACCGTTGCCCCGGGTGATAGCTTCATCGGTTGGGCGCCGCCCGTTGCGAGCCTCCCCTCGCCTACTCGCAAGGTCGAGCCTCACATACTTGTGAGTATGATTAGAGCGCTGCAAAAACAGCAGGCAGTAGTCTGCGATTACCGGTCTCTGACAAGTTTTGACGAAGCCGCGACCCGCACAATTTACCCCACTTCATTTGCCCATGATGGGTTTCGATGGCACATACGTGCTTATTGTTTTAAATCGTCAAAATACAAGGATTACGTGCTCGGTCGCATCATGCAGATCACAGAATCAATCGCTCCACCTGGCGAAGTTCCTCAGGATGTTGAATGGGAAACTTTCATTGATATCGTGATCGGCCCAAATCCTAATTATTCCAACCCCAAAAGATTAGCCATTGAACACGATTACCAAATGATCAACGGCGAGACAAAGATCCGCGCTCGTAAGGCCCAGTTGTATTATTTAACCCGGCGCCTAAATTTGGATATAAAGCCTGATGAACCCCTTAAGGATTCGCAGCAAATCGTAATGTTACGAATTGAAGAATGCGCCGCATCCGGACAGTAGGCCAATAATGATGAGCCCTGCTCGGTGGCGAGACCGCACCACGCCGAGACTGAATACTCCCTGAAGAGGTGGATAACGCAATCCCCGCGGTGTTGAAGGCAGAAATGCCCTTCGATGCGCCGGTGACCAATGCCACCCTTCCTGACAGTTCAAGACCCATCGGGTGTCTCCATTTTTAAGAATTGATCCAAGCCCGAAGTGCTTCGGTGGCTCAATTCATCAATTCTCCGGCGCGAGCCTTAGACCGCAAAAATGGATACCATCCATTCCGAGTTGGAACAGGCCTGTCCTCCTGCCCCCCCCCCCTGTCATGCCCAGCCGCAGCGGGGGTGAGGCACTTGGGCGTCAGCTGGTGCGCGTTGACTGGCGACGGCGTGAACACCCTGCAGATCATTGAGGATCCTGTGACGTTGCAGGGGGGCGCAGCGTACCTTGCCCCTCCTGTGCCTTACTTGGTCTCACCTGGTCGCGTGGTGTTTCGCGATGGCTTGGATGGCCTTCTTCGCCGAGAACTCTTTATCAGCTTTCGCGTCGGAATTGAACCGAACGACAAAAGCTTGTGTTGTTCCCCCGTTACCACCCACACCCCTTCCGACATTGCGCACGCAAAAAGCTATGGGTGAGGCTGGAACTGGCCAATCCGTGTACTCACAATATTTGAGGTAAAGCTCACGCAGCAATTCGAACTCCTGCGGCTGGGTGATATCGGCCGCAGAGGCGCTGTATTTGTCGCGCAGGGCATAAAAGTAAGCTTCCGCTTCCTTCTGTGACTCAAATGTGTGATCAAGCAAGACAAGTTCGTTGGCCACCTTAACTCCTTAGAAACATTGAAGGATTCCTGGGAAACACCTCAAACGGGCCGGTCGGACCAGAGGGCCACGGGCCCTATGCGGTCAGGGCCCGGCGTGTGCCTTACTGCCGGTCGCCTGCAGAGGTATCGTCCTTGCGCACCTCGGAAGCTCTCGACTTATCGATGCCCCAGACGGCTTTGGCCACCTCTTCGATTTTGGCGACAAACTTGTCGACATTCAGTCCCGCAATGAATGCCAGGGCAAAAAAACCGATTTCACTGGCATCACTTTTAGCGCTGGATTCAAGGACCAACAATCCAGCCTTTAAAAACAGGTAGCTGACTGCGCCGGCCACAATGCTGGTGATCGGTCGAATGAAATACCAAACATGCCAATCGGGATCCCAACGTTTGTGCACACATTTGTTGAGATACACCGCTCTTAAGCAGTACAGGCATCCCCCAACGCATGCAATGGCCCCACACATCAGCGGCACCCTCAGCACCTCGTAGGGTTGGCTCAGCCAACCCAATGCCATCGCGCCAATGGAATACGTCGCCAGAAACAACAGCAGTACCAGATAAAGCGGGATAATGAACAGCATGAGATTGGTCGTGACTCTCGAAGTAGGATCGGTCAATTTTCTTGCTCTTCTGGATAAGCCGTCTGGGGCACCGCCGACCACCCTACTCGCTGATTGCCGTTGAACCACAGAATGTCGGTGCCCTCCGTGGCTGCGAAATGCGCGCCCCGGTGCATCATCGCACGCACTACCGACTTTCGCGGATGGTCTTCATCCGCCTTTGCGGAACTGCAGATCGCCGACCACACCGGCTCATCCGGCAGCGACGGTAGTCGTTCCCCCAGCCACCGATCTAACACCTCGGTGGACACATTATGCCGGCCACCGTGATGCGGCACCTGAAACAACTCGAGCCCGGGCAACGCCAAACCGACATGGGGGGCGAAGTCCGCTGCTTCGGTCAGCCCTTCGCGGCCGGTGTCGCCGGTCAACAGGATTTTCGATTCATTGATTTTTGCGTATTGAACGACGCTCATTTCATTTTCACTGCTCGTACCGGCAGCTGGAAAATACTCATTGCCCCAAACCGATTTCACCAGGTTTGTCAATGCTCGAAACGCTTTGGCAATGCCCTCGAAAGACTCGCCGATCACCGAGGCCTCCTCGGCTTCCGGCGTTTTTTCGGACTCCACGATCAAGTCCAAATATCGGCGGCGAGAAGGCGTCAGCACGTGGAAGGCACCGATACGCTGGCCCTGTAGTGGGCTGTAGATCGGGATATTTCGCGCTAGGGCAATCGCTTCGAGCGTTGCGCTGGCGGAATACACCGACCTCAACTTTCGCTCCAGTGCGTCGGCAGAGGTATAAGTCGCGAAACGGGGCAGCAGCTCTGCGGCGTACTGCCAGGGTCGATTGAGCCATAGTGCTCCCACACTGCAATTTTCAAGCACCGCTCTCAGGCCATTGGCGTGGTCACGATCGGGGTGGGTTAGCACGACATGGTCGATCCGCGTTGTTCCATAATGCTGTTGAAGGTGTTCGATAATCTGGGGGCCAGTGTCAATATAGCCCCCGTCCACCACGTGTATTTGGGTGGTGCCGTTGATGGTGTAACGCACCGTAATGGCATCGCCGCTTTTCGAGGTTTCGACGCCGATAAAGTCAATCTCAACACTGTCCGCCACGTCCTTGCGCTCCCTTCGTGCTTAATTGAGGTCGAGCCACATGCCAAGCATACTGGCCCTTTGACACGCTGCATCAGATTGGCCCAGCCCGTCAAGCCAATCGTCGTGCTGTACCCCCCAGCCTTGCCAGCCATGGGCTGGCTCATCCTGTTGTCTCCGCGTGCAGCGGACCACCCCATCGCCAATTTATCGCTGCGCCCGCCGGACAAAATAATTTCCGTGACCGCCCTTGAAGAAGTTGGATCCAACCCTATGTTGTGCATGAGCTAGTGGCCAGTGGCCGCCACCCAGTCAATGCCGCGCACTTAGACGGCCATTCCTCGTGAGCGCTGGTCGGCGGCAGAGACAACAACAAAAATTTGGAGCGCTTAAAATGGTGAACGGTATCGAAATTGACTTCTTGCCCGTGGGGGAAGGTAAACACAGTGGCGACGCGATCGCAGTTCGTTGGCGCGAGGATGATCAATACAAAATCCTGATTTATGACGGTGGCACCAAGGCCTACGGCGCTGACCTGGTCGAGCATGTCAAAAAACACTTCAACTCGCATTACGTCGATTACGTGGTCAATTCGCATCCGGACAATGACCATGCGGGGGGATTGCTGCACGTCCTGGAGAACCTGACGGTAGGCCAACTGTGGATGCACCGCCCTTGGGCGTACAGCAACGAGATTCGCCATTATTTCCACGATGGTCGGATCACCAACGACAGCCTTGCCGAGCGCCTGAAGCAAAAAATGTCGGCCGCGAATGCCCTGGAAAAAGCCGCGCTGGAGCGAGACATTCCGATCCACGAACCGTTCGCCGGCAGCCAGATCGGGATTTTTACGGTGTTGTCACCCACCCGAGACCATTATGTCCACGGACTAGTCCCCCAGTTTGAAAAATCCCCTGAGCTCAAGAAAGAAGAGAGTACCGCGGCCTCTTTCTTCGACATGATCAAGGAAGCGGCCGGGTATGTTGCCGACCTGTGGGACAAGGAATATCTGCCCGATACGGTAACGACCTCGGCTGAAAATGAAAGCAGCGCAATCCTGTTTGCCACCGTCGGGAAAGGCGGTTACCTGCTGACCGGGGATGCGGGCATCGAGGCCCTGCGCGCCTGCGCGGACTTTGCCAGCAGCATTGGTATTGATTTGCCCCAGCGTGTCAGCTTTGTGCAGATTCCCCACCATGGCGGTCGGCACAACGTGTCCACCGAGACCTTGAATATGATCGTGGGCGAGCCGCTGCAGAACACTCCGGATCAACCCTCACGGACGGCCTATGTGTCAGCGGCCGCTAACGCCCCGCGGCACCCGAAGAAGGTTGTTACCAATGCATTCCTTCGTCGCGGCTTTCGCGTTGGCCAGACCAAGGGGCGGGCAATTTCTCATTTCACCCAGGGCACACCGAAGCGTGAAGGCTGGGGGCCGATCACCTATCTGCCGTTTTATGAGGAAGTCGAAGAATGACGGTCAGTACGGGGGCATCCATTGCCAAGGCCATCGGTCAGTTCTCCGATCCCTACGAACGACAGGCACGTCTGTACCCTGCGCTCCTGACCCTGTCGCCGGTGATCGTGCTGGTGTTCTCGCTGTACAGCGAGAAGCTCGGGGTGCTCAGCACATTGGTTTCCGCGTTGATCGTCTGCGGTCTGCTGTATCTGCTGGCTGATTTTGCCCGACGTGGCGGAAAAGCCAAGGAGCCCGCGCTGTGGAAGAACTGGGGGGGCATGCCCAGTACCCAGGTATTGCGCCATCGGGAAAACACCACCTTCGACGTGGCCTCTCTCCAGCGTTATCACGCCATTCTTGCGAAGAAGATGGGCGCTCGCTTCCCCAACGCAGGTGAGGAAGCCGCCGATCCGCAAGCGGCGGACGCCCTCTATACTTCCGCGGGAAATATGCTGCGCAATGCCACACGTGATACCAAGCAATTCGGCCTGTTGTACAAGGACAACATCTCCTACGGCTTCCGCCGCAATGCTTTCGGATTGCGGTGTGTCGCGATCAGCCTGTGTTTGGGCAGTCTGGTCTGGGTGGGGGTTCGACACGGCCTGAATAGTTGGGTAATCCGCTTCCAGGCGGCGGCGACACCGGAATCGTTGCTCAATGGTGGGGAGCTGACATCGGTTGCAGTGTCGCTGGCCATGCTGTTTTTGTGGCTGAGGTATTTCACCGAACAGTCCGTACGTGAGGCTGCTTTCTCCTACGCACGCACTCTTGTCCTGACCTGCGAAGCCTGGGCGCCGAAGCCACGAGCGGCACGCGCCACGGCAGAAAAATCCGCATAGACCCGGGCACTCCCTTTAGCAGGGGGCGAAAGCCGCTTGCTAAAGCTGAGCAATGCCACAGACGTGTTGTCCCGACACAGGGCGCCGGCCCGGCAGCCTTCCCCCTTCCGGTTACAATCCGCGAACACCTGTCCCCTGCCCCAAGCGGAAAAAGCCGCCCCCCCCCCCCCCCCCCCGGCCGGGGGGGGTGGGGCCCCGGGGGGGGGGGGGGGCTGGGGCCGGGGGTCCTTTTTAACAT